>Ga0082335_1001477_pt1 | contig 49423 bp, 47 predicted proteins | sample Subgrocontami58m_FD_72375 | JGI IMG/M metagenome (GOLD analysis project Ga0082335, IMG submission 72375) | Subsurface groundwater microbial communities from S. Glens Falls, New York, USA - GMW37 contaminated, 5.8 m (SPADES assembly) (version 2) ... | reverse complement strand
CCCATGTTACCATTCCGCCAATACCGCTTCCGAAAATTACACCTGCTCTTTCCAAATTAATTTTAGAGAGATCTAATTTTGAATCTTCCATAGCCATTGCAGCAGTAGCTAAAGAGTAATGTGTAAATGGGTCCATCCTTCTTAATTCTTTTTTTTCTACATATTGAAGCGGATCGAAATTTTTCACTTCACAAGCAAACTTTGTATTGAAAGCTGACGGATCAAATTTTGTTATTGGACCGGCTCCGTTTTTTCCAGTGATTAACCCTTCCCAATATTCTTGAGTATTATTGCCAATGGGAGTTAAAGCACCGATACCGGTTACAACAACTCTTATCCTGCTCATATACGATCCTTATTTTTAGGATTTAAAGGATGGATAAAAGAACGACCACGGATTATCTCCGTGGTCTTAACAAAATTTATTTAGCTAGTTTTTCTTGTAAATATTTAGTTGCATCACCTACAGTAGAAATTTTTTCAGCATCTTCATCGGGAATGGAAATATCAAAAGCAGATTCGAAACCCATAACAAGTTCCACTATATCTAGGGAATCTGCACCTAAGTCGTTTGTGAATGAAGCACCCGGAACAACTTGTGATTCTTCAACACCGAGTTTATCCATAATTATTTCTTTTACTTTTACTGCAACGTCCATCACAGCTCCTTTTTATTGTTGAATAAATAATTATTTATCTAAAACTACATAGTCATTCCGCCATCCACAGCAATAACTTGTCCGGTTATATAATCTGCTTCAGGACTGCACAGGAACCCGACAACACGCGCTATATCTTCCGGTACTCCCATTCTGCCCATCGGAATATTTTTTAAAAATATTTCTTTTTGTTGAGCAGTCAATTTTTTTGTCATATCCGTTTCAATAAAACCCGGTGCTACACAATTAACAGTAATATTTCTAGATGCCAATTCACGAGCGATTGATTTAGAAAAACCAATTATTCCTGCTTTCGATGCTGCGTAATTTGATTGACCTGCATTCCCCACTAAACCTACAACAGAAGCAATGTTTACTATTCTACCATATTTCTGATTAATCATAGGTTTCATAACAGCTTTAGTATAGTTAAACACACTTTTTAAATTTACGTTTACAACATCATCAAATTCTTTCTCAGTCATTCTTAAAAGAAGATTATCCCTTGTAATTCCGGCATTGTTAATAAGAATATCTACACCGCCAAGTTTATCAATTGCGGCTTGGATAGTATCATTAGCATCTTGATAAGAAGTTGCATCTGCTTTGAATCCAAAAATTTTTGTATCGAGACTACCGATCTCTTCTTCAATTTCCCTTGCACAATCATCACAACTGTTATAAATAAAAGCTACATCTGAGAATAAAACACCGCAACAACTCTTTGCTGCTAATTCCTTAACAATAGCTTTACCGATCCCTCTAGTACCTCCAGTTACTATTGCTCTTTTATTTTTAACCATATTAAACTGCGACTTTTATTTTTAATTTAGACATATATTCACATCTATATTCTTCCAATTCGGCTAAACCATTTTTACCTAGTAAAAATTCTAATTCTTTTTGGCAGCAAGTATAAACCGTAGAAATTTGATTTTCAAGTTTGCTGCAATAATGCATATCATTCAAATGCTCATCATCAACAGTTAAGACACCTTCCGAGATTACTAATGGAAATAATATACAATATAGCGGTTTATATTTCCACTTGTATTCACCCTCTGCTACAGCCATTTTTTGAAGTGTGCAGAAACCTTGTTTATCAAGAAAAACGCATTTGCCATTATGAACTTCGGTTCCTACTGCAACTCCGGAAGTGAAATCTTTATCCTCTTGTGGTTCTTCAAACCACTTTTCCGGATTTTTTATTTGTGAATCATCCATGTGTTTTAGGATTAATTCTTTTTCAGACATGATTTTTTCGGATTCTGTTATATCTGTATATACTCCATAGTAGCAGCACTCACCGGAACAGATACAAACATCACATGCCCTTACAAATTTTTGTGTAAAGATCAGAGGATCTATATACATTCCGTTAATTATTTTTTCAAATACTATCTGCATTAAAGATACCTTTCAACATCGGAATATTTATCTATGCCGAATATTTTAACATCAGGATTAATTCTTTTGACCAGTCCTTGTAATACTTTACCCGGACCTATTTCGTAAAACTCATCTGCGCCATCATTAATCATATTTGTAATTGTCTCTTCCCATCTAACCGGATGATCTAATTGCTGATAAAGTAAATTTTTAATTTCCCCGCTGCTTGTTACCGGTTTAGCAGTTACATTGGTATAGACGGGAATTTTAGCATCGTAAATATGAGTTACATCTAATTTTAATTTTAAGCTTTCTTTAGCACTACTCATTAACGGTGAATGGAAAGCACCGCTAACTACTAATTCTTTTACAAGTTTTGCGCCTTTTGTTTTAGAAATTTCCATCGCAGCATGAACACCTTCAACAGAACCTGAGATAACAATTTGTCCCGGTGAATTAAAGTTTGCACACTGAACAATTCCTTTTTCAGAGGCTTCTATACAAATTTCTTCTACAACATTTGCATGTAAACCAACAACAGCCGCCATAGTGCCTGGTTTCTCAATTCCGGCTTGAAGCATTGAACTGCCGCGTAATCGAACAAGAGCAACAGCATCATAATATTGGATTGCTTTAGCTGATACTAATGCAGAGTATTCGCCTAAAGAATGTCCGGCAACCATATCCGGCTCTAACGTTCTAATGATACTTGCAAGAACTACACTATGGACAAAGATCGCAGGTTGTGTAATATCGGTTTGTTTTAGAGCTTCTTCAGGACCGTTTAACATTAAATGTGAAAGAGCAACTCCGGCTGCATCTTCTGCAACTTTTATCATTTCTTTGGCTTCTGCAGAATTCTCATAGAGATCTTTTGCCATACCTACATATTGCGAACCTTGTCCTGGAAATATAAATGCCTTCTTGCCCAATTAATCTAAACTCCAGGTCAAATACATAGCACCCCAAGTATATCCTGCTCCAAAAGCTGAAAGAATTAAGTTATCGCCTTTCTTAACTTTTCCATCTCTATAATATTCAGTAAGACAAAGCGGTATTGTAGCAGCAGTTGTATTACCGTATTTATCAATGTTGATCATTACTTTATCTTTATGAATTCCCATCCTATCGGCAGTTGCATCAATAATTCTTAAGTTGGCTTGATGAGGAACTAGATAAGCAACATCTTCACTCTTCAATCCATTCTTCTTCATTATTTCAAAAGAGATATCAGCCATTCCTTTTACAGCAACTTTAAATACAGCTTTTCCATCTTGATAAATGTAGTGCATCTTATTATTAACGGTTTCATGTGATGGGGGATTTAAACTTCCGCCGCCTTTCATATATAAACTTTCTTTTCCTGAACCATCTATAAATAACAAAGAATCTTTAATTCCATAATTAAGATCTTCAGTTGGTTCTAACAATACTGCAGAAGCAGCGTCACCGAAAAGAATACAGTTGTTTCTATCGGTGTAATCGGTAATCGCTGTCATCTTATCCGATCCAACGACGATAACTTTTTTATAATTCCCGCTTTCGATAAAGCTTGCGCCTGTTTGCAATGCAAACAGAAATCCCGAACAAGCGGCTGATAAATCAAATCCCCATGCTTTTGTTGCCCCGATCTTTTCTTGAACTATACATGCAGTTGCCGGAAAAAACATATCGGGCGTAACTGTTGCAACAATGATGACGTCAATTTCTTCGGGATTTATTTTTTTTGTTGCGAACAAATCTTCGATAGCTTTGATTGCCATATCGCTCGTTGCACCGTTTTCCATCATCCTTCTTTCACGGATCCCGGTTCGCGATACGATCCACTCGTCGTTTGTATCTACAATATTTTCAAAGTATTTATTGTCTAAAATTTTATCCGGCACATACATTCCAACGCCGGTAATTGCAGCATTTATTTTACGTTTATTTTGTGACTGCATAAGTTTTTAACGCTTCCTCAAATTTCTTGATTAAATTTTTATCGTACATTTCTTTTGCGCGCAAAATCATATTCTTAATTGCTAACGGAGAACTTGAACCGTGACCAATTATGCTTATTCCATTTACACCTAGAAGAGGAACTCCTCCGTAAAGGTCCGGATTCAAAGGACTTAATGCTTTCTTGAGAGTATTTTTGAATATTCCGATCTTAATTTTATCAAAAATATTTTTTTCGGCGTGTTGTTTTAGAAGATACTTCATGAATGAAGGAACACTTTCTCCAAATTTTAAGATGATGTTACCAACGAAACCATCACAAATAACAATGTTACTTTTCCCTTTAAGGATATCTCTTCCTTCAATATTCCCAATAAAATTCAGTTCGGATTTTCTTAACAGTTCAGCAGTTTCTTTTACCTGCTTATTGCCTTTTTCTTCTTCTTCACCAACATTTAACAAAGCGACCGATGGACGATTTATTCCATGTAATTCTTTAACAAATATTGATGCAAGAATGGCATATTCCAATAGATGTTGAGGTTTCACATCAACAAAAGCACCTACATCAAAAAGATATGTGGCGTTGGTTTCACTTGGTATAAAACTTCCAATAGTTGGACGTTCTACATTTTTAATTCGGCCGATTATAAGAGTTGATACAGCAGCAACAGCGCCGGTATTACCTGCACTTACAAATGCATGCGCTTTTTTCTCTTTAACTAATTTTGCACCCACTACTAATGATGAATCCGGTTTCGATTTTATTGCGTCTATTGGTTTATCAGCCATCTCAATTACTTGTGAAGCGTGATAAATTAATTTTTCATCAAGTTCAATTTTTTCTTCGCGGGCAATTTTCAATATTTTCTTTTTATCGCCGACAAGTATCAAATCGAAATTATCATCTTCCTTCATAGCAGCAATAGCACCAAGAATTTCATGCTTAGGGGCATAGTCGCCCCCCATAGCATCAACTGCAATCTTACATTTTTCTAATTTAAGTTCTGTCATCTAAGAGATTTATTGTTACGATTCTGGAACAAACATAGATCTGCCGGCATAATAACCGCAATTAGGGCATGCTCTATGGTTCAATTTAACTTCACCACAATTTGCACAGCGGCTTAAGGAAGGAACAGTAGCTTTGTAATGTGTTCTGCGTTTATCTCTTCTGCTCTTAGACATCTTACGTTTCGGATTTGGCATCGTATAACCTGTTTATTTAGTTGTTAAATTTACCTTTAAGTTGTTTTAATGGTTCCCATACATCATGGGTTATTTCAATTTTACAATTACATGTTTCTTCATTTAAATTTTTACCGCAATGAGGGCATAATCCTTTACAATCATCTTTACATAAGCGTTTCATTGGTAGAGCAAGTTCAGCATATTCATAAACATCTTTGCTGATATTAATCTTATCATCTTCCGGTGAAAGATATTTTATGTTGTATTCATCAGTATCGTGTAAATCACGACTGAAAAGGTAACTAATTTGGAAATGATTAGTGAGTTTAGTTTCTAAATCTTTTGCGCATCTATCACAAATCATTTTGGAATGAACTGTCAAATCACAATTAAGTACGATTTGATGAGGTGATTTGTCCATTTTACATTCAACATCAGCATTTCCAAAGAACAATTCTTCCAAACCCAAATTTTTAACGGATTCTGAAAGTTGGAAACTGTGAATACCGTCCGAAAAATTAGTATATTTTATTATCATTTGAAGAACATGGAAAAATTGGGTCAAAATATATACAGCCGATCCTTTATAATCAAGAATTCCTTTATTTTGTTAAATAAATGTAGAGCGTAAGTAAATGTCGTTAATCTCATCATTTATTGCTGCAATCTTTCCAATGCTCATCTATCTTATCGTGCTTTGGAGGATGGACAAGTATGATAGAGAACCATTGTTTTTTGTATTGGTCCATTTTCTATGGGGTGCTTTCGGTGCTATAATACTTGGAATTAGCGGAAGTTTATTACTTGGATCGTTGACTGGATTAATCGGCTCAACTTCAAATATTTCTAAATTAATTCAGACAATAATATTTGCACCACTAAGTGAGGAAATTGCCAAAGGTGCATTCTTACTCTACTCAGTTAATTCTAAAAAATTCGACAATATTACCGATGGATTACTTTATGGCGGTGTAATTGGTCTTGGTTTTGGCATGACGGAAAATTTTCTTTACTTTTTAACTTATGGTGATACACCATTAAACTGGCTCTATCTTGTTGTTATTCGATCATTATTTTCGGCTCTAATGCATTGTATCTCCACCGGAACATTAGGGGCATTTCTTGCACTTGCAAAGTTTTCATCTAATTTTGGAAAAAATACTTTGCCATTAGCCGGATTATTTACCGCAATCTTAATTCATTTTATGTGGAATACTACCGTTAGTTTTTCTGATACTTTTTTATTCGGATTTTTATTCATGATTTTTTTGATAATCTTTTTCATATTTGTTTTTAGATTATCTGTTAATAATGAGAAGAAAATTATCGAACGTGAACTATTGGAAGAAAGTATGTTAGGTTTGATTCCCAAAGAGCACATAAAAATATTGAGCAGTCATTTAAGATTTAGAAGCGGTTGGATAGACGAACGAATTAGAAAATTATATTCAAGATATGCGATACGTCTTGCATTCAATAAAAATTTATTCAAGAAAGCAAAAGATTTGAACAAATTATATTATTCTACAGAGATCGAAAAGAGTCGCGAATCAGTTCGGTCACTTTTATCAAATAACAATATCTCGGTATAAATGAAACCAGTAGGAATATTAGGCGGGTCGTTCGATCCAATTCATTTAGGACATTTAATAACGTCCTATGATGTTCTGGAAAAAAGAAATCTTGAAAAAATTATTTTCGTTCCTTGTCATATCTCCCCGCACAAAACGGACCAGAAACCAACTGAGGATAATCATCGTTTGAATATGGTAAAATTAGCAATCGAACAATATCCATATTTCGAATCCTCTGATTATGAGATCCGCAAAGGAGAAGTCTCTTATACTTATAATACTTTAGTTGAATTAAAAAAATCTTATGATCAAATAGAGCTTATAATCGGTTTCGATAATTTAATCGTTTTTGATAAATGGTTTCGTCCGGATGATATTCTTCAGCTTGCTACAGTTGTAGTTATGAAACGTGAAATTGATAATGTACCGGTTAAGCATAACAAGTATTTTGATTCTGTAATACTTCTTGAAACTACATTGATTGATATTTCTTCTACTGAGATTAGAGAGCGAGTTAAAAATAATGAACCGATTGATTATCTTGTTCCATCAAAAGTAAAAGAATATATTTCAAAACACGGTTTATATAAATAATTTTTTGTTATGAGATCAGAAAATTTTGTTGAAAGAATTTTTCAGAACGACAAACGAGCCATCTCAAGAGCAATAACTATTATTGAATCGGGCAATTCCAATTCAACCGAATTGTTAAAAGATATTCATATAAAAATTGGTAATGCCTACCGAATAGGTATTACCGGTCCTCCAGGTGCTGGTAAATCTACTTTAACAAATCAGTTGACAAAATATTACAGAAAGCAAAATAAAAAAGTTGGAATTATAGCTGTTGATCCGACTAGTCCTTTTACAGGGGGCGCTTTGCTTGGTGATCGCGTCCGCATGAGTGAAGTCGGTTGTGATGATAATGTATTTATTAGAAGCATGGCAACACGCGGTAGTCTAGGCGGATTAAGTAAAAAAACTATTGATGCTGCCGATGTGCTTGATGCCGCCGGATACGATATAATTATTTTTGAAACTGTCGGTGTTGGACAGTCCGAACTTGATGTTGCAAAAGCTGCCGATACTACAATCGTTATTCTTGTTCCGGAATCCGGTGATTCAATACAAGCAATGAAAGCCGGCTTAATGGAAATAGCTGATTTTTTTGTACTTAACAAAAGTGATCGTCCAGGTGCTGATAGCGCTATAACAGCTCTTAAAACTATTTTAATGATGCGTGATCATAATGAAAAAAGTTGGATGCCCAACATTATTAAAGCTGTTGCTTCAGAGAACTCGGGTACTAAAGAAATTGCAGATGAGATTTCAAGGCACCATCAATTCTTGGAACAAAACGGATTACTAAAACAAAACCGTGAAAAAAATTATAAAGCACGTATCAAAGAGATAGTTGAACATTTGTTAAAAGATGAATTCTGGAAAGAGAGACGTGCTGAAAGTCTTCAAGCTTCCCTTTCAAAAGTTGTTGAGGGAGAAACTTCTCCATATCAAATTGCCGAAATATTATTTAATGATTTTAAAACTTCACTTAAACAGTAGGTCGTTATGGTAGAGACTAAAACTGAAAACAATTTTATACTTGAGTTCGATGAAAATCAACTTGCGATAAAAGAAACCATAAGAAATTTTGCTGAAGAAAAAATTAAGCCGCATGTAATGGAATTTGATGAGAGTCAAGAATTCCCAATTGATCTTATGCACCAGCTTGGTGATCTTGGATTTCTTGGAATATTAGTTCCGGAAAAATTTGGAGGAGCCGGACTTGGTTATGCAGAGTATGCTCTAATAGTAGAAGAGATTGCACGGATAGATCCGTCATTATCTCTTTCTGTTGCCGCACATAACGGTTTATGTACAAATCATATAAATTTATTTGCTAATGAAAAACTCAAGAATAAATATTTACCCGATCTTGCAAGCGGAAGAAAAATAGGTGCATGGGGTTTAACAGAACCCGGATCAGGCAGTGATGCAGGCGCTATGCAAACTACTGCAGTTAAAGATGGAAAATATTTTGTACTTAACGGAACTAAAGCATTTATAACTCACGGCAAATCCGGTGAGACTGCAGTTGTAATGGCTATAACTGATAAAGAGAAAAAGAAAAAAGGAATTTCAGCTTTCATAGTTGAAAAAGGAACTGACGGATTTCATGCCGGGAAAAAAGAAAATAAACTTGGTATGCGTGCAAGTGAAACGACACAATTGATTTTTGAGAATTGCCGTGTGAGCGAAGATAATTTGATTGGTAATGAAGGAGAGGGATTTACACAATCAATGAAAATTCTTGAAGGCGGAAGAATTTCAATCGCTGCATTGAGCGTGGGGCTTGCTCAAGGTTGCCTAGAAGCATCACTCGCCTATTCTAAAGAACGCAAACAGTTTGGTAAAACTCTTTCGGAATTTCAAGCGATACAATTTAAGCTTGCAGATATAGCAACAGAAATTGAAGCTGCCCGCTTAATGACGTTCAAAGCAGCTAAAATGAAAGATGAAAAAAAAGAAATACTTGAGATCGCTTCTAAAGCGAAACTTTTTGCAAGCGAAGTGGCAACACGCGCCGCTAATGAAGCTGTCCAAATCTTCGGTGGATACGGATTTACAAAAGATTATCCGGTTGAAAAATTTTACCGCGATGTTAAACTTCTAACTATTGGTGAAGGAACATCTGAAGTTCAGCGTATAGTAATTGCAAAATCATTATTAACTGATTAAATTTAAATTGATATGACTCTAATCGGTTCTCATATAAATAAGAATGAAATATTTCTACGCAGAGAAGATTTTCATAAAAATCTTATTAGAAAAATTAATGCTCTAAGAGATATCATCAAGCTTGGCGGCGGGAAAAATGCAATAGATAAACAACATGAGAAAGGAAAACTTACCGCACGTGAACGAATTGAAAAATTAATTGATAAAGGATCAGCTTTTTTTGAACTCAATACTTTTGCCGCTTATGATATGTATAAAGAGTACGGCGGAGCGCCGAGCAGCGGAACTATTTTCGGTATTGGAAAAATTCAAGAAAAATATTTTGTTATTGTAGCAAATGACGCTACTGTAAAAGCCGGTGCATGGTTTCCTATCACTGCAAAGAAAAATTTACGTGCTCAAGAAATTTCTATAGAAAATCGTTTGCCGATTATTTATTTAGTTGATAGCGCGGGTGTGTTCCTCCCTCTTCAAGAAGATATATTCCCGGATAAAGAACATTTTGGAAGAATCTTTCGTAACAATGCAATTATGTCTTCGATGGGAATTCCACAGATCGCCGCAATCATGGGTCCGTGTGTTGCCGGCGGTGCTTATCTACCAATAATGAGTGATGAAGCTTTAATTGTTGAAGGTGAAGGATCAGTATTTCTTGCCGGATCTCATTTAGTAAAAGCTGCAATTGGAGAAGAAATTGCAAATGAAAATCTTGGCGGTGCGCGTGTTCAATCAAACATTTCCGGTGTTACTGATTACATTATGAAGAACGATGAAGAGTGTCTTCTTCAAATTAGAAGTTTAGTAAGTAAGTATGGTGATTCTACTAAAGCCGGATTCAATCGAATAGATTCAGTACTTCCAAAGTTTGATTCAAAAGAAATTTATGGATTGATTCCTGAGGATGGTACTAAACCTTATGACACTTACGAACTACTTGCAAGAATTGTTGATAACTCTGAGATTGATGAATACAAATCCGGATACGGAAAAAGTCTGATAACTGCTTATGCGCGTATTGATGGCTGGGCTGTTGGGATTGTTGTGAATCAGCGATCTGTAGTAAAAACTGAAAAAGGAGAAATGCAGATTGGCGGAGTAATCTATTCCGATAGTGCCGACAAAGCAACACGTTTCATAATGAACTGTAATCAGAAAAAAATTCCTTTAGTTTTTCTACAAGATGTAACCGGATTTATGGTTGGAAGTAAAGCAGAACACGGCGGAATTATAAAAGATGGCGCAAAGATGGTGAACGCAGTCGCAAATTCGGTTGTGCCAAAAATTACAATTATAATTGGCAATAGTTATGGTGCGGGCAATTATGCTATGTGCGGTAAAGCTTACGATCCGCGCTTTATCTATGCATATCCAAACGCAAAAATTTCTGTGATGGGTGGTGTTCAAGCAAGTTCTGTCCTGCTTGATATACGATTAAAACAAATGCAAAAATCCGGTGAAGAATTCACGAAAGAACAAAAAGACAAATTACTTAATGAAATAATTCAATCTTACGAAGAAACAAGTAACCCTCTTCACGCTGCTGCTCGTTTATGGGTTGATGAAATTATTGATCCGGCATTAACCAGAGAATATATTTCTTATTCGATCATGTGTGCAAATAATAATCCAAATATACCTCGTTTCAATCCCGGTGTAATACAAACTTAGTTTAAAAGAATATTTTACTGACCGGTTAAACACTTTTTGCTAATTCCACTTTCTAAGTTCAACATTTACACATTTCCAGGCGCTTTTTTTCATCCAGATCTACAGCGCTTTTATAGTGACTATTGTTTTTAAGCTGATTATTTTACGTACGGTTTCATTCCCCGCTTAATTTATGTTGGTAAATAAATAAACCATAACATCATGCACTCATTAATTTTAATATTGATTTTATGCTTGTCTGCTTTCCACATAGTGGTGGATTCCCATTTGCAAGATGACGCTTATGTAAGAGATCGTGAAAGAATGGTTCGTACTCAAATTGAAATGCGCGGCATAAAAGACCAAGCTACACTTTCTTCAATGAAGAAGGTTCAACGTCATCTTTTTGTACCCAAGGATTTAAGAGATAATGCATACGATGATAGACCTTTGCCGATCGGTTACGGACAAACTATTTCTCAGCCGTTCATTGTTGCTTATATGACGGAAATAATAAGACCGAACAAAAATTCTAAAATGCTTGAGATCGGTACCGGCTCAGGTTATCAAGCCGCTCTGCTTGCAGAAATTATAAGCGATGTTTATACAATTGAGATCATAACCGAGTTGAGTAATTCATCAGAAAAAAGGTTGAAGGAACTTGGCTATAAAAACATTTATGTTAAAAATGCCGATGGTTATTACGGCTGGAAAGAACATGCACCTTTTGATGCAATTATTGTTACTGCTGCCTCTGAATATATTCCTCCTCCTTTAATAGAGCAGTTGAAAGACGGAGGCAGAATGATCATCCCGGTTGGTTCTCCGTTTCAAACACAAATGTTAATGCTGATCGAAAAAAAAGATGGTAAAGTAACTACAAAAAGTTTGATGCCGGTTATGTTTGTTCCTTTCAAAAGAAGCAAGTGAATTATTTTGGATTAAATATTATGGGAATCCACCACAATGTGGAAAGAATCTCCATCTCAATATTTCTTCTTTCCGTTTCTATCATAGCATATCAATTGCTGCTGATTCATATCTTTTCGATAACTCAATGGTATCATTTTGCTTTTATGGTCATCTCGGTCGCACTGCTCGGATTTGGCGCTGCAGGTTCTTTCATTGCATTATTTAAAAATAGATTGATCGCTAATGCCACAAGGTTAATTCCTTTTTCAATGTTGATTTCGGGCTTGCTTCAAAGCAGTGCAATTTTTCTTTCTCAATTACCGTTTGCAAGGTTCGATTCATATTTAATCTTTTCCGACTACTCACAATTCATAAATCTTATAATTACTTATTTGATCTTTTTCCTTCCATTTTTCTTTGGTGCTATATCAATCGGATTATCATTTATTATTTTTATAGATCAAATAGGCAAACTTTATTTTAGTAATCTTATCGGTTCCGGTCTTGGCGGAATTACAGCTCTAATTTTGTATTCGTTCTTTTTGCCGGAAGAAATTTCATCATTGATTTCCTTGCTGCCAATAATATCTGCTTTGATTCTATTCCCGAAAAATTATATGGGAATCCACCACTCTGTGGAAAGAATTTTCACGCTAATATTTATTCTTTCAATTGCTGTGTCGTTTTTATTCTTCATAAATCCTTTCACACTAAAAAAATCCGAATTCAAGAGTATCAGCAAAACACTAAATCTGATTGATGCTAAAGTGGTTTTCACAAAAAATAGTCCTTACGGATTGATTGAGGTTGTTTCATCTCCGGTATTACGATATTCGCAAGGATTAAGTCTTGCTTATCAAAAAGAAGTGCCGCAAAGCAAAGCGATATTTTTAAATGGAGATTGGTTTGGCTCTGTCGCTAAATCTAATAATAACAAAAACAATTTTTTGCATTACACAACTACAGCATTGCCTTATGCAATGAAAGAAAAAGAGAGTGTTCTTATATTGAATGCCGGAAGTGGAATAGAAACAGCGCAAGCGATAAGTTACAACGCTAATCGTATAAACGCAGTTGAACAGAACAGTATAATTATTTCTTTAATGAAAAATGATTTCGCTGAAGATTCCGATTCTCTCTATCATCATAAGAATCTTACAATCGGCAATATTGATTCAAGAACGTTTTTGCAGGCAGACACAAATAAATACGATTTGATCACGCTGCCATATACAAATTCATTCGGCGGAGGTGTAGGATTATATGCGCTTCAAGAACAGTATCTCTTAACAGTAGATTCTTTCGAAGAGATGTTCGATCATCTGAATAGCGAAGGAGTCATTTCTGTTTCATCATGGATAGATTACCCGTTTCGAAATCCGTTAAAAATTCTTTCAACGATTGTGGAGATGTTGAATAAAAAGAAAATATCCGATTACAAAAATCATATCACTGCAGTTAAAAGTTGGGGAACGATTACTTTTGTTGTTAAAAGATCTCCGCTTAATTCCGAAGAAATTGTAAAGATCAGATCGTTCTCCGATTCGTTAATGTTTGATCCTATTATTTTACCGCACATATCGGAATCCGAAAGAATAAAATACAATTCGATGCAAGATGAAAAGTTCTTTGAATACATAGATGAAATTTTATCCGGACATCGTTCAAGATTTTACGATGAATATGATTTCAACATTAAACCGGCAAATGATGATCAACCTTACTTTTCTCAATTTCTTAAATGGAAAAGTCTTTCTTATCTGAAAGATATTTACGGAATACGTAATGCACCTTTTTTGGAGATCGGGTACTTACTTGTTATTATTACTTTCATACAAATAATTATTTTTGCTTTAGTGCTGATCATTCTTCCTTTATTTAAAACTGATTTGTCCCAAAGGGATGGATTCCAAAAAGGCAACGGCAAACTAAAGACTTTCTTATATTTTGGAGCGATAGGATTGGGTTATATGTTCGTGGAAATAATTTTCATCCAGAGATTTATTCTATACTTTGGAAATATTATTTATTCCGCAGCCGCTGTTATTAGCTCTATGTTGATCTGTTCGGGTGTGGGAAGCTATCTCTCATCAAAAATTAAAGGAAGTAAAAGAAATCTCATCTTTATATGCGGATCTATTTTTACTTTTTTAATTTCATATAAATTCTTGTTAACTCCGATTTTACAATCTACAATTGGTTTTGAGTTTTTCTTAAAAGCTGTTATTGCATTTTTATTGATCGCCGTCCTTTCGTTTTTAATGGGCATGCCTTTCCCGATCGGATTAAAAATAATTTCTACCGGAAATAAAACGTTGGTGGCTTGGGCATTTGGAATTAACGGATGTATGAGCGTAGCATCGTCTATTCTTGTTGTAGTAGTTGCTGTTGAATTTGGTTTTGCCTTGGTTATGTTGATTGCAGCTTTGTCATATCTTACAGCAGCTATAACTAATGTTTCTATAGAAGTTTTTAGCCGGCGTTATAATTTATGAGTTTCTTTTTTTTGATTCTAATTTCTATATTCTCCACACAGTCTATATTTGCTCAGCAAAAAATAGATAAATCTTTTTACGGCGGATTATTTTATTTAACGAATTATATGACTTCAGACGAATACAAACTTTTCTTAGATACTCACAATGATTTGGAAACTGTAGATCATATTTATGAAAAAGCTCTTACCTTTTTTGAAGGTGATGAATCGGAGACTTTTTTTTGTTTGACCTTTACTTTGATTCCATACAACAAAATATTGATGAAACTTCCTGTCATCGGCTTACGGGTTACAGTTCCGCTTCCCTCGCCTCCCAAAAATATATTTAATGAAAAATTAAAGAATACTCCTAAAAAATTGTTTAACGATTCGCCCTCAAACGATTTTGGTGATAAAGATAAACTTGCACATTTTTTTGCAAATGCATTTCTTCACTACAATATTAGCTTTTTTAATTTGTCTAAATTTCTCGGTATCTTTGTTGAGTATTTCGAGCAAGGATTTTTTCTTCAAGGTGAATTTGATAGAAGAGATTTAATTACTAATCATCTTGGCGAGATATTTGCAGAAATGGTAAAAAAGAATAAAAATGCAAGACCGTCTGAAGCATTAAAAATTTATCAACTACTTTTTTTAAGAATTTATCCATGAAATCTATTTTAGTTATAGACGATGAACGGGAAATATGCGAAAGCATTAAAATGATCCTTGAATACGAAGATTATCTTGTTGACTATACAACTGACTCGTATAAAGGATTACAGAAAATCGAATATGGAAATTACGATGCTCTTCTTCTAGATATTCAAATGCCCGGCAAAAATGGTTTTGAAATATTGAATTGGCTTCTTGAAAAAGAAATAGATATGAAAGTAATTATGGTATCGGCTCATGCGAGTGTTGAGAATGCTGTTAAGTCAACAAAACTTGGCGCTTTTGATTTTCTTGAAAAACCTGTTGATCGCGATAAACTTTTGATCAGTGTTCGGAATGCAGTTGAACAATCCGGTCTTGTTAAAGAAAATAAAAAACTTAAGAAAGAACTCTTTTCGTCAGAAAAAATTATTGGGAACAGCACAGTAATTAAAACAATTTATGAAACAATTAAACGAGTTGCTAAAACTGATGCACGAATTCTAATTACAGGTGAGAATGGAACAGGTAAGGAATTAGTAGCACAAGAATTACATAGACAAAGCCCAAGATCTAACAAAGAACTAATTGAAGTTAATTGTGCTGCGATTCATCATGAACTTATCGAATCAGAATTGTTCGGTCATGAGAAAGGTTCATTTACAGGAGCCGTAAAACAGCATATTGGTAAATTTGAACAAGCGGATGGTGGGAATTTATTCCTTGATGAGATCGGTGATATGAGTCTGCAAGCACAAGCAAAAGTTTTACGTGCAATTGAAGAAGGAAAAATTGAGCGAGTTGGGGGAAATGCTAAAATTGATGTTAATGTTCGAATTATATCTGCGACAAATAAAGATTTACAAGAAGAAATAAAGAAAGGCAACTTCCGCGAGGATCTTTATCATAGATTAAATGTTATCCCGATTCATATTCCACCACTTCGTGAACGTAAAGATGATATCCCTCTACTTATAGAACACTTCTCAAAAATTATTTGCGATAAGAATAAATTTGCTCAAAAGAAATATTCTGACGCAGCAATCAAAGCCCTTCAATCTCTTACCTGGAAAGGAAATATTCGTGAACTGAAAAATGTTGTAGAACGTATTGTAATTATGGTCACTAAAACAGAAATCAACGAAAAAGATATTTCCATGTTTACACCAAATCAAGGTTCAAATGCTGATGATTTGTTAAACATTTCTAACAGCTTTCAAGAATTTAAAGAAAAAGCTGAAAAAGCATTTATTATTAAACAGTTAAATGCCAATGTCTGGAATATAAGCAAGACTGCCGATATACTTGGAATTCAGCGCAGCCATCTTTATAACAAACTAAAGAAATATGAAATTGAAAAGGAATAGCTATGGGAGAAACCATTTTTTCCAAGATTATTCGAAGAGAAATACCAGCGGAAATTGTTTTTGAGAATGACAATGTTCTTGCATTCAAAGATATCAATCCTCAAGCTCCAGTTCATGTTTTGATCATTCCTAAAATCACTGAAATCGAAACGACAAAGGATATTGATTCTACAAAACACGCTACACTTCTTGGTTCATTATATGATGCAGCCAACCAGATTGCAAAAGATTTAGGTGTAAGTGAATCCGGATTTAGATTAGTTTTGAATTGCGGAGCAGATGCAGGGCAAGAAGTTTATCATCTACACATGCACCTTCTGGGCGGTAGAAAGATGAGTTGGCCGCCGGGATGATATTGAGTAGCGCAGATATTCTATCTGCAAAGAAAACAAATGAGCAGATTGGAAATCTTCTTTACAAATTGTTTTTATTAAAAAGCCTTGTTCGAAATATCTTTTCTATAATACATTCCATCGAAATGAATTCTAGTTATAACATCATAAGCTAATCTTTTTGCTTCGATTAAGTCGTTCTTCTCAGTGAATGAAGTGACATTTAGAACTCTCCCACCATTTGTCATTATCTTGCCATCTACTTCTTTTGTTCCGGCGTGATAGACTTTTATTTTTTGCGGAATCTGCTCTAATCCGTGAATCTCAAAACCTTTTTCAAAATTATCCGGGTAACCTTTTGAAGCAGCAACAACACAAACCGAAGTACCGCCGTTATATCTCACTGCGCCTTTGTTAATGTTTCCACAGGCAGAAGAATAAAGCAGTTCAACAAAATTTCCTTCAAGTAAAGGCAAAACAACTTGTGTTTCAGGATCTCCAAAGCGACAATTAAACTCAACTACTTTTGGTCCTATACCAGTCATCATTAATCCACAATAAAGACATCCAATGTAAGGACTGCCTTTCTCTCGTAAAGCTGCTAATGTTGGTTTGATAATTTCATTAGCAACTACTTCCATATCTTTTTCATCAACAAAATGAGTCGGAGCATATGCACCCATACCCCCTGTATTCTTACCTTTATCGTTATCAAAAATTCTTTTGTGATCTTGCGCAGCAGGCAGTAAAACAAAATCGAAACCATCAGTAATTGCAAATATAGAAGCCTCTTGGCCTGACATAAATTCTTCAATAACTACTTTATCACCAGCAACACCAAATGAAGAATTTATAAAACACTCTTTTAAAGCTTCCTTAGCATCATCAAAACTTTCTGCTATTACAACCCCTTTCCCGGCAGCAATACCATCAGCTTTAATTACTATCGGGTAATTTACTTTATGTAAATAGTTTATAGCATCGTCATAATTCTCTTTATTGAATACTTCGAAGGCTGCAGTAGGAATATTATATTCTTTCATCAAGTTTTTAGCAAATGATTTCTCCCCTTCTATTCGAGAAGCTTTCATAGTTGGACCAAATACTTTAATACCCTTTTCTAGAAGTTTATCCGTTAAACCATTTATCAAAGGTTTTTCGGGTCCAATTACAACAAGATCTATCTTTTGCTCCAAACAAAATCCAATTACACTCAGATGATCATCATAATCAATTGGAACATTCTCACCAACTTGTTTAGTACCTGGATTCCCGGGCAGAATAAACAATTTACTGCTGCTTTCACATTCTGCTATTTTAACAGCTAAAGCATGTTCTCTACCCCCAGAACCGATTAATGCTATTTTCATTTCTAAGTCTTTAAATAAAATTGAAACGCTTTTGTAAGTTCTTCCGTTAATTTTATTCTATTGTGTTTCTGTATAAAATCTCTATTTGGTATAGGTAAATTCTTCTTTATGTATAATTCATGAATATTTATTATCGCATCTTTAATTTCCTGTATATCATCTGGCTTTGTTATAAATGATGCACCGTATTCTTGCAAAGTAGATTTTGCAGTTCCATCAACAACAGATCCAAGAATTGGCTTACCGGTTCCTATATACTCATAAAGTTTGCTTGTAGAAATTGTGTCTGCATTCTTAATATTTCCTATCATCATCCATAAAACATCACTAACTTTTAATTTCTTAACAGTTTCATGATGGTCTAGATATCCATAATCTATTACAAATTCGTTAATACCAAGTTCTTTTATTAGATTATTATTTTCTTTGCGAAGATGTCCTATAAATTCTAATTCTATATTTGCTGCAATATCCGGTCTCTCAACTGATAACTGCTTAAATGCTTTTAGAAAATATTCCGGAGTTATATTCTCATAGAATATTCCAGCATAAGTTAAACGCATCTTTTGTGATTGCCCAACCTTATCTTCATTGTATTCAAAATCAGCTGGATCGAAACCGTGCGGTATAATCATTACATCATTAAATGAAAGAAAAGGATAAGTTAAAAGAAGCTTTTCTTTTATTTTGCGATTAATTGCAACAACCTTATCTGCTAATTTCAACGATTTATATTCTAATTTTTTATGCTTATAACGATGATATAAAGTTGGATAAAATGCGAAGTGATTCCCAAACCATAAATCACGATAATCTACAAATAGAGGAATACCAAATTCTTTTTTGAGTTTAGCAGCATAAACAAAACTTGAAAAAGGCGGGATCGTTACATAAATAATATCAAATTTTTCTTTTTGAAGAAGTTCACTGGCAACTTTATATGCTTTTCTAGCCCAAGATTTTTTATTATCAGGAATAAAAATTGATTTACTAATCCTTGAAAGTATCTTTCTTAGAAATTCTTTAGGCATATTAACAGTTTGATACTGCTTCCCAATAATTGTATTAAGATCAAAAGCTTCTGTGCGGATAATATTTACACCTGCTTTCTCGGCTTCTTTCAATAAATGAAAATCATGAGCAAAGTATGCTACATTACCGGTCGTAATTACTGTGGGCTGCCAATTAAACTTGCTCATATATTTTGTGAATTTAAGCGTACGCTGAACGCCGCTTAATCCAAGCGGTGGATAGTAATAAGCAATAACAAGAACTTTATACATAGTTAATATTCGAAATTTATTATATTTTTTTTGTCATTTGATAATTCGGTGCTTCTTCAGTTATTAAAACATCATGCGGGTGACTTTCGCGTAAGCCGGCATTAGAAATTTTTACAAACTTTGATTTAGATTTCAAATCATTTATTGTTTTTGCACCGCAATAACCCATTGCAGCTCGCAATCCACCGATGAATTGATAAATCGTATCTGCAAGCGAACCTTTATAAGGAACTCGGCCTTCAATTCCTTCCGGCACTAATTTATTAATGTCCGCTTCAACATCCTGGAAATAACGATCACTGCCTCCTTGTTTCATTGCACTTAAAGAACCCATTCCTCTATAAACCTTAAAACTTCTTCCTTCAAATAAAACTTTTTCTCCGGGTGTTTCTTCTACACCGGCAAGCATTCCACCCATCATAACAGTATCTGCACCGGCTGCAATTGCTTTAGCTACATCTCCTGTTTGTTTAATTCCACCATCCGATATTACTGGAATATTTTTTCCTTTTAATGCTTGTGCAACTTCGATAACTGCACTGATCTGCGGAACTCCAACACCAGCTATGACACGAGTTGTACAAATAGAACCAGCACCAATTCCCACCTTAACAGCATTAACACCACAAGAAACTAATTCAAGAGCTGCTTCCTTAGTAACTATATTTCCGGCAATCAGTTGTAATCCTTTATATTTTTTTCTGATTTCTTTAACTGTTTTTAATACACCTTCCGAATGTCCGTGTGCAGTATCAAGAACTATTACATCAACATTTGAATGAACTAACGCTTCTACTCTTTTTAATGTATCACTTGTTACACCAACTCCCGCACCTACACGAAGCCGTCCCAAATTATCTTTGCAAGCATTGGGAAATGTTTTTTTCTTCATTATGTCTTTGTAGGTGATCAATCCTTTAATTATTCCTTTTTTATCAACAACAGGAAGTTTTTCTATTCTGTACTTATGTAATATTTTTTCTGCTTCATGTAGCGTTGTTCCAAGGGGTGCTGTAATTAAATTCTCTTTTGTCATTAGTTGACTAACCAGTTTGTTTGATTCTCTTTCAAATCGTAAATCTCGATTAGTTAGAATACCAACCAACTTTCCTTTTTCATCAACAACAGGTATTCCGGAGATGTGATATTTCGACATTATCTGTTCAGCTTCTCTAATCGTTCGGTCAGGAGTAAGAGTAATTGGATTTACAATCATTCCGCTTTCTGATCTTTTAACTTTATCAACTTCATCAGCTTGCTTTTCAATGGACATGTTTTTATGAATTATTCCAATTCCGCCTTGAGCAGCCATTGCAATTGCCATTTGAGATTCTGTTACTGTATCCATAGATGCAGATAGAAAGGGAATATTTAATTTTATTTCTCTTGTTAAGTAAGAAGTAATATCTGTTTGGCGTGGAAGAACGTTAGATCGTGCCGGTACAAGAAGTATATCATCAAATGTTAAACCTTCAAAATAAACTTTGTTCTTATTCATGTTTCCCTCTTCTAATTACAAAAAAGACCACACAAGGTGGTCTCTAATTTAATCAAATGCTGCGTAACCGGTTATATCCTCACCAATTATTAATGTGTGCATCTCGTGTGTGCCTTCGTATGTTTTTACAGATTCTAAATTCTGCGAATGACGCATAACCGGATACTCATCAAGTATTCCATTCGCACCAAGAATTTCGCGTGCAATACGCGCGATCTCTAATGCTTTTTCACAATTATTTCTTTTAGCCATAGAGACTTGCGTGTGCTTAACTTCATTTTTATCTTTTAATCGTCCTAATTGTAAATTAAGAAGTTGCGCTTTTGTTATTTCAGTCAACATATAAACTAATTTTTCTTGTGTCAATTGATAAGCAGCAATAGGTTTGCTGAATTGGATTCGGGATTTTGCGTAGTTCAATGCGGAATCATAACAAGCTAACATAGATCCTACAACACCCCATGCAATTCCATATCGAGCTTGATTTAAACACATCAAAGGTGATTTCAATCCTTTACTTCCGGTTAATAAATCTTTCTCCGGTACAAAAACATCTTGAAAGATCAATTCAGAAGTAACAGAAGCTTTAAGTGAATGCTTTCCTTTCATCTCTGGTGCAGAAAAACCTTTCATTCCCTTTTCAATTAAAAATCCTTTTACTTCTCCATCTAATTTTGCCCATACAACAGCTACATCGGCAATAGTTCCATTTGTAATCCACATTTTAGCACCGTTCAACTTGAAACCGCCATCCACTTTTTCTGCTCTTGTTATCATCCCGGCAGGATTAGAACCAAAATCGGGTTCTGTTAATCCAAAACATCCGATCTTTTCTCCGGTTGCAAGTTTAGGAAGCCAATAATTTTTTTGTTCTTCATTTCCAAAAGTGTAGATAGGATACATAACTAATGATGTTTGAACAGATGCAAAACTTCGAATACTGCTATCCCCTCTTTCTAATTCTTGCATTACTAAACCATAAGCAACATTGTTCATTGCAGCACAGCCATACTTTTGTGGTAGAGTAATGCCGAATAGTCCAAGTTTGCCAAGTTCTTTTACTAAATGAAAAGGAAATTTTTCTTCGCGGTAATGTTTTTCTATGATAGGAATTATTTGTTCATCAACATATTCTCTTACAGTATTGCGCACCATTACTTCGTCTTCTGATAAAAGACTATCTACATTAAAGTAATCTACTCCTTGAAACTTGTTCATTATTATCCTGAAAGTTGGTCATAAAAATATGGAAAACTGATAAAGAGTACAAAGGTTACTTCTTAGTATGTAATTTATTAATCTAAATAATTCCACGACCGAGTTTTCAAAAAGCCCTTCCCTTTGGGAAGGGTTGGGCTTGCCCGCCGTTTTTTTTGGCGGGATGGCTTTTATTCATCATCTTCTAATATTTCATTCAATACTTTAATTATTAATTCCGATTCGAATCCGCGCGTACTAAGTAATGAATATAATTTAGCTTTTATTTTTCTCTTATCTGTTTCTTTTCTTTTAATCGAATCAATTTTCCGGTTTGCCAATTCAAGGGCTTGCTCATAACTTAACTCATGATCAACGTTTAATAAAGTTTTTTCAATAATATTTCTATTGATCCCTTTCTTAAATAGTTCAGCTTTCAGCTTATTAATGCCGACTTTCTTTTTGACTGATCTTTCTTCAACAAATGCTTCGGCAAATTGCTCATCATCCAACAATTTTTTGTCGGTAAGATCTATCAGTATTTTCTCGATAATATCCTTTGGATATTTTTTCTTTACGAGCTTATTTCTTAGTTCGGATGTTGAATGATGCCTTCTTCCTAAAAAGCGGAAAGCAGAATCTTTTGCTCTCTGATATTCACTTGCAGAAATCATTAACTCTATTTTTTTATCATCAATTAAATCATTCTTCCGCAGACCATTATCGGTAACAGTTCTGTAATCAAGAGTAATAAACTCTCCATCATCAAAACAAACCAGAACATTATTACCCTTTTGTTGTAGAGCAGTGATAATCATCTGCTATTTTTTCTTTGGTTTAGTTTCCGTTTCTTCTTTTTCTTTTACAGGTTTTTTTGTTTCATCTTTTATCATACCGAGCATAGCTTTAACATCTTTTTCAAGAGAAGCAAAAAGTTCAGGATCTTCCAACATTTTTGCTTTTAGTTGATCTCTTCCCTGATAACGATTCTCTTTATAGGTAAACCAAGAACCGCTTTTGTTAAGAAGATTTTTCTCAGATGCCAGATCAATTATCTCTCCGGCTTTGCTGATTCCTTCATTGTAGATAATATCAAACTCAACTTCCTTAAAAGGCGGTGCAACTTTGCTTTTAACTATTTTTACTTTTGTTCTATTTCCTATTACATTCTGCCCGTCTTTGATAGCAGCAATTCTTCTAATATCCAATCTTACTGAAGCATAAAACTTTAGAGCATTACCACCTGTTGTAGTTTCAGGATTGCCAAACATAATTCCAATCTTCATCCTTAATTGATTAGTAAAGATCACACATGTTTTAGAGCGGCTTATTGCGCCGGTAAGTTTACGCAATGCCTGAGACATCAAACGCGCCTGCATTGCCATTTGAGGATCGCCCATATCTCCCTCAATTTCCGAACGGGGAACAAGAGCCGCCACTGAGTCAATTACAATAACATCAAGTGCATTGCTGCGGACTAATGTATCTACTATTTCAAGAGCTTGTTCGCCAAAATCCGGTTGAGACAAAAGAAGATTTTTTGTATCCACATTCAAACGTTTAGCATAATTGAGATCCATTGCGTGTTCTGCATCTATGAATGCGGCAAGTCCGCCTGTCTTTTGAGCTTCTGCAATTATATGTAAACACAAAGTAGTTTTACCTGAAGATTCCGGACCATAAATTTCAATAATTCTTCCACGAGGTACTCCTCCAATTCCTAAAGCAAAATCTAATGTAAGTGAACCTGTTGAAATTGATTCGACTGGATTAATTACACCGTCGCCCAATTTCATTATTGTACCTTTGCCGTATGTTTTATCAATATTGGCAATTGTTTCTTCAAGAATTTTCATTCTGGCTTCTTTATCTACAGCCATTTTTCCTCCTTAGATTTTCAAATAAAAACTTTTTATCTCTCTATAAACCGATGTAGCTGGTAATAGTTTGCTTTCATAAAATGTAATTTTGTCTGCAGTAAATTTTATTAAGGGAATATTTACTTTAGTCAAAGATAATATTTTTTCTGAATCTTCATACCCTCTAAATCTTAATAAAGTTAAATGCGGCTGAATTTTTCTGTTTTCTTTACCAAATCCATACTTCGAAAATGTTGTTTCTATTTCTGAAACCATTTCATTCAGTTTACCATTTTCATTCATCCCTACCCAAAATATTTTAGGTTCATTCCCTTTTCTAAAAACACCAAACCGATTAAAACTTAAATCCAATGGATTATATTTTTTTGTAATTCCTTCAATTGCAGAGATATATGTATCAATAAATTCTTTTTTAGTATCACCAAGAAACTTTAATGTAAGATGTAGTTTCTGCCGGGATTCCCATTTTACATTTTGTAATTCACCAATTTTATCTCTGATAATATTTAATAATTGATTTAAAGCATCATCGGGAATTTCAAGAGCAATAAAAGTTCTAATCATCATAAGAAATACCGAGAAGATTTCTTCTCAACATCTCTAATGCTGCTTGTGATGTTCTATCTTTATTGAGAAGTCTATCATCCCCAAAATGAAATTCTTTTGCAGTGCATATTTTTTCATTACACAATCCAATAAATACCAAACCAATAGGTTTACCTGCTGATGCACCAGTTGGACCCATAATTCCGGTAACAGAAAGACCTACATCAGTTCCGCTGATAGCTTTAACACCTTCTGCCAATTGTCTTGCAACTTCTAAACTAACTGCGCCATTTTTTTGGATTGTATCTTCATCAACATGAAGAAGTTCAACTTTTGCTGCGTTACTGTAAGCAACAATTCCTCGTTCCAGAAATTTACTGCTACCGCTGATATTAGTTAGTCTACTCATTATTAAACCGCCGGTACATGATTCAGCCACAGATAATTTCAATCCTCTATCAATAAAAAGTTTGGAAACAACACTTTCCATTGTATCGTTTTCTGTTCCGTAAATATATCTTCCAACTAATGAACGAATTTTCTGTTCTATTTCATCTAACTTATTCACAGAGGTTTCTTCATTCTCGTTAACTACGGTTAATCTCATTCTTACACCAAACTGATTAGGTAGAAATGCTAACTTAGCCCCTTGTAAGAGTTCATCAATATTTCCTAACTTATCATAAAGCATAGATTCAGGAATTCCCGTCGTTAACAAATTTTTTGTTAAAATGTAATTACCTTTTTTTACTCTCTCGGCAAGTCTGGGTATTACAATATTATCCATCATATTTTTCATTTCATAGGGAACGCCCGGCATACAAATAAATATTTTGTTCTTTTTCTCGATCCAATATCCCGGTGCTGTTCCGTAAGGATTACGAATCGGTATTGATATCTTAGGAATACGCGCTTGATCTTCATTTGTAGGTGTAAGTATTCGTCCTCTTGTCTCAAAGAATTTTTTTATATCTGAGAGAACTTCTTTATCAACAATTAGTTCAGTCTTAAAAAATTCTACGACACATTTCCTTGTTACATCGTCATGAGTTGGACCTAATCCGCCTGTAACAATTACTATATCATTTATATCGAACACTCTCTTAAATTCATTTATAATAATTTCCTCGTCATCACCTACAACACTTGAACCGTTTACTTGAACATGTGCTTTAGTTAATTTTTCACCAATGTATGCAGCATTTGAATTTGTTACTTGACCAATAAGTATTTCATCACCTATTGTAAGAATGTGAGCTTTCATTTTTTACTGTCTATTTTGTGATTAAATTAAAAATATAAATTATCAGTTGAATAGAAATGAATGAATAAATTCCTGCCATAATATCATCGAGCATAATTCCCCAGCCTCTTTTAACTTTTTCTAAATTACGAACCGGATAAGGTTTAATAATATCCAGCACACGCCAGATTAAGAAAGCCAATATTATCCACCAGACTTTTTTAGGAAGAAATAGCAAGGTAATCCACATGCCAACTATTTCATCAATTGTGCACTCTTTGGGATCTTTTCCATAAATGGACTCAAATTTAGTTGCGATCGGTACACCGATCAAAATAAAAAGAGAGATTACTAAAATCATAAGTGAAGGATTTTCAAATCCGGGAATTAAATAAATGATCAAACCGGCAAAACTTCCCCAGGTACCGGAAGCTGTCTTTATATACCCGGTATAGAATCCCGAACCGAGAAGATTTTCAATAAAATTAATTTTCACCTTTTATCAACTTCCTAATTAATAAACGATTATTGAATATATAGGTTATGCCGGTTATTACTGTAAATAAAGTAATAAATAACATTGCTATATAAATACCGATAGGATCAAAAAGGATATAAAATAAGTTTTTAAATTCAACATGCAGTTTTTCAAACGTATTTAGAGTATATATTAGAAGTAGGTAATAAAGGAAAAACATTTGTAAAAATGTTTTCAGTTGTGCAGTGCGTGTTGTTCTAAAAGATAATTTGCGATAATCAGCATAAATCCGAATTAACGTAACAAGGAAATCGCGAATTATTATTAGCAAAACCATCCACAACTGAAGCACTCCAACTATTACAAAAGCAATGAATGCAGTAGAAGTTAATATTTTATCAGCGAGTGGATCCATAAACTTTCCCCACTCAGTAATATAATTGAATTTTCGGGCAAGCCAGCCATCATACCAATCTGTAATGGCAGCAATAATAAAAACCAAATATGAAATTTGTATCAGTACCGGTTCACCTGTTAAAAAGAGAACGAGAAATATTGGCGTAAGTATAATTCTTAAAATAGTTAATTGATTAGGTAGAACCATTTTTTAGCGATCAGTTTTGTTTGCTTAAATCAGAAATCTTTTTCAAATAATTGAAATCATAAATTCCGGTATTGTGTTTATCAGCCCACACAATTCCAATAGCATAGCTCCCAATCATCTGGATATCTTTAATGAATAGTTGTTCATTAGAATAAATTGGAATGTATTTGTAGCCGTTATTATCTTTTTCAGAAACACAAACTGCACACGGACAATTCTTTCTTAGATTGGCGAGTTTTATACTGGTTTCTGTATCATCATTCCATTTTATGAATAAATAATTTTTCTCTTTAATCTTTATCTGTACAGGAATCATTATTATAAAGTTTCCCCTGTTAACTTGAACAAAGCTTCTTGATATTTTTTACTTGTGTTCATAATTACTTCTTCAGGAAGAGGCGGTGCCGGCGGTCTCTTATTAAATTTGATTGATAGAAGGTAATCCCTAACATATTGTTTATCAAAACTGTTTTGAGATCTCCCTTTTTCATATTCATTTAATGGCCAGAATCTTGAAGAATCCGGTGTTAGTAATTCATCAATTAAAATAATTTTACCATCATAATAACCAAATTCCATTTTTGTATCTGCAATTATAATTCCTTTTTTGAGCGCAAACTCTGCAGCTTTGGTATAGATTTCTATTGTAACATTTTTAATAAATTGATAAGCTTCTTTACCAATAATTTTCTCGGCTTCTTGTTCTGTTATATTTTCATCATGTAAGCCAATCTCGGCTTTTGTAGAAGGAGTAAAAATAGGTGAAGGTAGTTTTTCCGACTCAACTAATCCTTCCGGTAACTTAATTCCGCAAATCATACCGGTCTTTTGATAATCCACCAAACCGGATCCGGTAATATATCCGCGAACAATGCACTCGATTGGAATTAATTCTGCTTTTTTAACCAGCATTGAACGATCTCTTAAAATCACTTTGTAAGGTAAACATTCAGACGGGTACTCATCCACATTCATTGATATTAAATGATTAGGAATAATTTCTTTTGTGAAATCGAACCAGAACTTAGAAATACGATTTAATATTTTCCCTTTATCCGGAATTCCTTCGTTCATTATCACATCAAATGCTGAAAGGCGGTCGGTGGCTACAATCAGATAATAATTTCCTGCTTCATACACATCACGTACTTTCCCTTGCTTAAATAATCTAAGATCATTAAAATTTGTGGTAGTGATAGAATTAGTAGGCATTTTTTCCTCAAGAATTTTGGAGTTGAAATATAAAGAGAGAGAGTAAGGGATTCAACAATTAGATTTAGAAAATGGTAAGTAATAAATCAATAAACGGGAAATTGAATTTCCCGTCTATTGTCGGCTGGAATTAATTGTACTAATAAGATTGTTTCTAATTATTAATTGTAGTTGATGATATTGCATCCGGTCCCAAGATCATTGTAACTTTAACCGCACTTGTTCCGTTATTTCCAGTCTCGTTGCCGGTACCGGTTAAGGTAACACTTTGTGCTGCTATTGTAGCGGCATAAACACCATTGCCGGTTGTATCAAGTGAAGTTGGAAGACTCCATCCGGTAAATGTACGGTTTCCGCCTCCTAAAGCGGTCGGCTTTCTATAATACTGTTGGGCCATTGATGTAAGATTTGTTAAATCAGCTATAACTGCATCCCGGTTGGCTGCACTACCGCTTGCAGTAAATACACTTATACCAACAACTACTGCTATACCAACGATTATTACACCTAATACTATTAGTAGTAACTGCTGCTGTCCCATAAAATTCTCCTCATATTTTGATATCTACAGCATACAAATCTTGAACCAGAAGCAATTACTTAGAATGATTTTCCTTTTCCCCTTAGAATTGCGTTTAAGAAGTAAAAACAAGTCTAATTTTTACTATTTGATAAAATCTGAAAATTAAGCCGTGATAAATCTTTTAAGAATGTTAAAATGACAGGTAAATCTGTAAGGTATAAGGTATTATGCTTTGCAAGATAAATTTCTGAAGCAGAATTAATATTTAGTAATAAAGCCGATATTCTAGCTCAGTCCAATTCTAAATTTTTTCAATTCTTTGTCTAATCTCTTCGCATCTCTTGTCAAAGTATTGAGAATATTCCAGTATTTCTTACTATGGTTTTTGATTTTTGTATGAGCCAATTCATGAAGAAGAACATAGTCAATTAGGTTTTTGGATTCGAGTTCAAGTTTATTTATAAAAAGATATTGACTTTTATGTGAAATGGATTATTTTTGCATATAGAATCACGACAGAAAACACCCTTTAAGGTTCCGTCCTTAAGGGGTTTTTTCATTTATGCCATAAGCAAAAAGTTATGGTTTAATATATTCTAATTTATTTTGTAAATCATTCATAGCGGTAAGATTTGTACGAGCCGCTTTTTTAAGTAAGCCGGAATATTTATCGCGATCAGGCACTAGAACAGTTTTCAGTTTCCCCTTCTCATTAAGGTATTTGATGAGACAATGAAAATCACCGTCACCGGAAACAATAACAGCTTTTTCATATTGTCCAAAATCAATCATTGCTTGTAAGGCAAGTTCAGCATCGCAATTACCTTTTATTTTACCATCGCTATTACGGAAAGTAGGTTTGAAAATTAAGATATAGCCATAACTTTGAAGCGAAGCGTATAGATCGCTATTCCCATCAACATAGCCAATGAAATAATAAGCTTTTTTTACGTTATAATGTTCTTCCAGATATATCCGAATTTTTTTTAAGATCAAGAAGCCAACCAAGATTTTTAATACCGAGATTGAGATTTTGACCGTCAATAAAAGCATAGTTATTTTCTTTTTTAAGCATCTAATTTCCTATTAAATACTCGGATAATATTACTTCTCTTGGACCAAAAATATCTTTCACTCTCATCAATTTCAAACATAAATCTATGTTCATCATCCATCAAGTTTTTGTCCTCAATAAGTGCGCCTGATTCGGATAAACTATATGTAATCTCCGTATAGAATATTGTTTTTCCAAAACTATCTCCCTTGTGCGACAAACCTAATAAGCAATGATCATAGAGGGTAAAACTCGAGATTAGTGTATAATCATTAACTACCATAATGGGATTCTAATTATCCTCAAATGAATTAATTATTCCTCTCATCTGCTCAAGAGCATCTTCTAAATTATCTGCAATTTCTTGGGCTAATATTTCTGGTGTTGGTAAATTAGCTGAATCTTCTATGCTATCATCTTTCAACCAGAAAATATCTAAGCTGGTCTTATCACGTTTGATAATTTCATCATAAGTAAATTTTTTAAATCGTTCAGTTTCTTTTCTTTCAAACCGATTTTTTGGATTGTAGCTATTGACAAAATCTTGCAAATCACTGAACTTCAATGTGCTTTCTTTTAACGTAAAATGCATATTAGTTCTAAGATCATAAATCCATACATTCTTAGTCCATGGCTTTTCACTAGCTGGTTTCTTATCAAAGAAGATTACATTTGCCTTTACACCTTGAGCATAAAATATTCCTGTAGGTAAACGTAATAGTGTGTGAATATCCATATCGTGAAGAAGTTTTTTGCGGACAGTCTCACCAGCACCGCCTTCAAATAAAACATTATCGGGAACTACAACAGCAGCTTTACCATTTATTTTGAGCAAGCTTTTGATATGCTGTACGAAGTTGAGTTGTTTATTAGAAGTAGTAGCCCAGAAATCATTCCTTTCATAAGTGATTGATTCTTTATCAGTCTTGCCCTCTTCATTGATAATTGTAATGCTGCTCTTCTTGCCGAAAGGTGGATTAGTTAATACATAATCAAAATTTTCACTTGGTGGAGATGCTAAACTATCTGCCACTACAATTGGACTTTCCTCACCACCAATGCCGTGCAGGAATAAATTCATTACACATAATCTTGCTGCGCTATCTACAATTTCCCATCCTTTGAAAGTATTTAGTTTAAGAAATGCTAACTGATCCTTATCCAATTTGAAATTATTCTTCAGGTAATCATGTGCTGTTAAAAAGAAACCACCAGTACCGCATGCTGGATCGCATATTGTGCTATTTGGTTGTAAATTCATTACAGCAACCATTCCTTTAATCAATGCTCTTGGAGTAAAATACTGACCAGCACCACTCTTTATATCTTCAGCATTTTTTTCAAGTAGTCCTTCGTATATCTCACCTTTTAGATCAACATCTAATCCCGACCAAGTTTCTTCATCAATCAATTTTATAAGCCGTTTGAGTTTAGCTGGATCTTGAATCTTATTCTGAGACTTACGAAAGATAACACCTAACATTCCTTTGGACTTACCCAAATTCTCAAGAGTGTGACGGTAATGAAGTTCAAGATCATCACCATCTTGGGAAGCCAAAGTATTCCAATCAAATGCTACTGGAATTATTGGTTTTCTTTTATATGGTGGCTTAGTAAGTTCATCTGCCATTTTTAGGAACAGCAAATAGGTTAGCTGTTCAACATAATCTCCATAGCTGACACCATCATCACGTAGAACGTTACAGTAGTTCCAGAGTTTCTGCACCAGTGTATTCGATTCATTAGCCATTCTTATCTCACGGTCTTTTAATTCTAATTAGTTTTGTTTTTTCTGTTGCAATATAACGACCAGTTTTAGGCGCCCCTTCGAAAACTATAAATCCATATTCTCTTAATATTTTAATATCTCTTCCCACTGTTCTCAGGGGGATTGATAATTTTTCTACCAACTCAGTTGTATTACTTCCATTACTTGTAATGATTATGATAAGCTCTTCCTTTATTCTGGATTTTACAGCATCACTTACAGCATCACTTACAGCATCATTTACAGCATCATTTATAGCGTCAACTACTCTGCCACTTACTCTGCCACTTACTCTGCCACTTACTCTGCCACTTACAGCAACATCTATTTCACCAGCAACAGCAATTACATCGGCGATAGTGTTAAACTCTTCCACAAGCACTGCAACTTTATCTCTGACAACAACAGGGATAATTGTTCTGAAAATATCATCATCAATAAACTCTGCAACTTTATTAGGCGAATATGAGAGAAGATATTTATTTACATTAAGAATTCCAGAACCTATTTCTTCAGCCCTTCCGAGTTGGAGAAAGAATTTCGAAATCAATGGATTCTTGGGATAGGGAGAAAAATTAATTGGATTTATTTTCCCATGGTGATGTGGTTTATTCGCATTCAGTAATTCTACTCTATCTCTATAAATTGTTAAACTGGCTTGATGTGCATTAGTATATTCTCTATGTATTATCATATTTGCGATAACTTCACGAAAGATTTTTTCACGAAGGCTAACTCTCTTGTCCCCTTCCATAAAAAATTTATCTGGAAGATGTTTTGCAATAAACTCCATCAGTAAATCATAAGCATCTATAATATTAGTTGTAACTTGTAAACGATCATCATAACGGTCAACATTTTCTATTCTTACAAGTGCTTCAATTTTATAATGAGGAAGTATGCTTTGGATTAGGTAATCTTTACCAAAAAGCAGGACAGCTGCTAATGTGAATCCTTCTTGCCCAGTTAGAAAGTCATGTCGCTTTAAACCAGAAATGCTCAGAAGTTCTTCTCTGTTCAAAACTAGCCATGGATGCGCTGGCGAACGGTTTCCAATCAATTCTTTTACTTTAGAGAATAGATCGATGTTCAAATCTGAATATTTTACTTCTGGATATATTTGCCCTTCGCTATAATGAGTACTCTTTCTATTGTACAGAGCAGTTACTAACTGCTGATCAGTTATTCTAAAATCTCCATCATCACTCCTATCGAAAATTATGTTGTCACATTTATGAACTTGTGAACTTTCTGGCACTTGTATGTAAATAATCAATCCTTCTTTTAATTTAATTTTGCTTGGGAAAAGGATGAATGGGGGATTAAGCTTATTCCTATTATTAGATGTTGTCACAACGCTATTGATCATGCTATCAGCATTTAATTCGTTGACCCCAACTATCTTACCTTTCTTATTAACACCAAGAATTATGATCCCTCCACTTCTATTTAGAAAAGAACATACGGTTTCATAAAGATTTGCAGGAACTTCATTGACAGCTTCTTTGAATTCTATGTTGCGACACTCACCTTTCTTTATCAACTTTCTTATAATCTTTTCAGTCATGTACGTTTTCCTCTTGAATGCGAAACCTTTACTTGTTGCTTCTCTCTCTCCGCCTTTATTCTATCAAGCAATTTCGCTGCTGGTTCATCGTTCGGGTCTTGCGGTACAAGTTTACCAGTGAATGCATCTTTAAGTATGCTCTGGCGTAAACGCTCTGCTTGCTTTAATGATTGATCTATTATTTTTTCAGTTGCATCTGCTACTGAAAAGTGTCGCTCGATTTCTGAAACGATTGCCTGTTGTTCTTCGATGGTTGGAGGTAAAGGAATTTCAAATTCTCTCATCGATTTCAGAGAAACATTTTTGATTGTACTTCCTGTAGCGGTATCGTTTGCATAATTCATGAAGCGTTGAGTTGTTATGCAGTATCGAATAAAGTGTTTATCGACACTTTCGATTAGGTTAAAATAGCATGCGCTTTTCCCAAGAATAACTTTTTCGCCATTGTAAAAAGCAGTATTGCCAAGTGTTCCATTTATTGAGACAAATATAGTCCGATCATTTAATGTCTTTTTGTATCTCTCAAATTCTTCCTTAGTTACTCGTTTCGTATTGGTTTTTATTTCAATTATCCCATCTGATAGATTATTGCCGTTAATGAAATAGAATTCTCCATCGTCTGAATAATGAGGAGTCCCATGTAATCCATCTCCCAAAATAGAAGTAATTCCCTTTATAGATTTCCTATTCCATCCTTCAGGTAATTCTCCTTCTTTCACATTATCATTTGTCAATTTTCCTTCAAACGCAGATTTAAGTACAGACTGCCTATACCGTTTTATCTGGGCTTTAGCTTTCTTTAGCTCGGCTACTGAAACATCAAGCTTGGTAAAAAGTTCCTCTAACTTGGAAACAATACGGTGCTGTTCTTTGAAAGGAGAAAGTGGAACTGGAATTGTTCTTAAAGCTCCTAGAGGAATAAACTTTTGCGTTGTACCTTTTATGAAATGAAATGATTCTAGAATAGCAAAAAGAATTTTGTTTTCTAGCCAATATTTTAGATAGAGTGGGTGTAGGAATGAATCATTTTTTTTGAATAGACCAACATTCTTAATACTAAATGTAATCTCAGAATTCACGACAACTGGATATCCTATTGTACCAATCATAGCAAAAAGTATATCCCCATTTTCAACTTTAGATCGCTTGCTTATACTATGGTGATCTTCTAAACTAATCTTCTTGATGTTACTAAAGTCTAATCCTTTTTCAGATAAATTTTTAGAAGTAATTAATGGAATGCCGTCCAAGTGGTATTTTGGTGTATCGTGTGTACCATCTCTGACTGATTTGCATATGCTTTCAGCAGTTGACCAAATCCAACCATTTGGTAATGCTGGAAGATTCTCAAAATTTTCATCCATCAAACAAGCTCTTCATTAAGTTCAGTAAGTATCGGCACTAAGTTATCACCAAATAGATTGTAAGCTTTAACTCTTCCACCTCTATCAAAGAAAGGTGGGTTATCAAGATCTTCCATCTCAACAGAAAGAGAGGCGGCAATATACTCTTTAATCATGTTCAGCCATTGCTCTTGTTCGCTTGTAAATCCTTTGCCTAAATCATTCTGTCTAGTCAGCCAGCTATTAAATTTCCTTTCAACTATTTCCGGGAAAGGTTCAAGCGTGTCTGCTTGTCCAACTGTAAAACGGATTAGTGAAATAATATTTGTCAGCAGCTTAACAGTACCAGCACCTTTCACTTTTGCTTTCTCCAACATTTCAAACGCATGCCATAAAAGTTCCGGCGTTAAATTGTAAGGTGGTTTACGGATTGCATCCGCTAATGATTTGATATCTTCAAAAGTGATATGCCTTTGGCTGAATGGTTTGCTGTAAATTATCTGAAGCGCTGTAATCTCATCTTTATTCTTCTCAATAAATTCTTTGAACGATCTGACTAATGCTAGTGCCCTTTCCTTCGATTCACCGCTGCCACCTGCAAACAAAACTTGATCTATACTTAGGTTATCAATTACCTGCTCGATCTTTCTTTTGATATCTATTATCGCATCTCTTAGTTTTGGATTATTAAATGGAATAACCGCTTGCTTGGCAAGTTCATCTGCCGCTTTATTTATCTGCTCTTCGCTTGGCTCTTCCACTTTGAATAATTCTTTCGCCTTCTCTTCCTTCTTGTCTGGATCAACTGAATTAAAAAGATCGCTGATAATATGTTGGATGGATTTACCGTTAGTCAGTTGAGAAATCTCTCTTCTATCTACTTCATCCATTCCCCTCTCGATACGTGTAAGTCTGCCAGCAACCGTTAGAAGTGTGTCTTCATCTCTATTACCGGAAGCTATTGAGATTAACAGCTTATCTAATGGCACTGTAGGTTTGCGTTCTGTCGGACGCGGATCAATCTTCACACTCTCGAATATTCCGACAGCATCAATAGCAACAAAATGAGTTTTGACAAACGCATCCGGTGTAACACTCATCAAATCAGTGCTGGAGATAGTTCGTGTTCCTCTTCCTAACATCTGCTCAAAGTAGGTTCTGGATCTTACATCACGCATGAAGAGTAAACATTCCAATGGACGGATATCTGTACCGGTAGCAATCATATCAACCGATACCGCTATTCTTGGAAAATAAGAATTACGAAAGCTTGCAAGTAAGTCTTCGGGCTTCTCGTTGGTTGTTCTGTAAGTAATCTTCTTAACAAATTCGTTCCCCTTACCGAATACTTCTTTTATCATTTCGACAATATCTTCAGCGTGGGAATCATCTTTGGCAAATACAAGTGTCTTCGGAACTTCAGTACGGTTAGGAAAGATCTCTGTAAATAGTTTCTCTGTAAATAGTTTCTCTTTAAAGGTCTTTATAATTGTTCTGATCTGACTTGGAGATACGACATCTCTATCAAGCTGATTAGATTTATATTCAAAATCTTGATCAAGCTGTTCCCATTTTACTTTCCTAGTCTGTCGGTTGCGCTTATCGATGTAGAAACCAGAGTCTATCTTACTCCCTTCCTGAGTGATCTTAGTTTTGATTTGATATACATCGTAGCCAACATTAACACCATCCGCTACTGCTCTTTCATGGTTGTATTCCATCACTAAATTCTGATTGAAGAAACCGATAGTCTGTTTGGATGGAGTAGCTGTTAGACCAATAATGAACGCATCAAAATACTCCAGCACTTGCCGCCATTGATTGTAAATAGAACGATGGCACTCATCTGTTACAATGATGTCAAATGTATCAATCGGAATTTTAGGATTGAATGTAACTTGTTTCTCAGATTCGGCATCAGCATAACCATCAAAGTTTGAATGCTCTTCTAATGAAGGATCCAACTCTTCACCTTTCAACATTGAGAACAAACGCTGAATTGTTGAAATACATACTTTGGCTACTGGATCAAATGTATTGGATTGAAGATGCTGAACATTGTAAAGTTCTATAAATTTTCTTCCATCATCTGGAGTGACGTACTGATTGAACTCGTTCTTGGTTTGTCTGCCTAAATTGTTTCTATCAACCAGAAAGAGAATTCTCTTCGCCTTAGCAAACTTGATGAACCGGTAAGAAAAACTAACAGCAGTGAAAGTCTTACCGCTGCCAGTAGCCATTTGAATTAATGCACGTTCCCTATTTAATGCTAGTGACTCTTCGAGGTTCGTGATAGCTTCGATCTGGCATTGTCGCAATCCGTTTGTATTAAACTTTGGTAATTGTTTTAATCTGTTCCGCAGAGATGAATCATCAGCAAGATACTCTTGCAAAGTTTCTGGAGTGTGAAATGTGAATACTCTTCGTGAACGTGTCTCGATATCCTTAGCATCTCTGAAGTAAGTTTCAACACCAGTACTTTCGTATGCAAAACGAAGTGGTTCAGTTTTGTGAGGTAAATAACGGAGTTTGCTGGTTCTGTATCTTTCGGATTGATCTGATACACCGCTAAGAGTTGTGCCTTCTGGTTTAGCTTCAATTACACCAACTGGAACTCGATCTATGAAAAGAAGATAATCTGCAAATCCATCTTGAAGCGGATACTCACGAACAGCAACACCCAAAGAATCTCCAAGATTGATTGCCTTCATATCTTGAATAGACCAACCAGTGCTGATTAGTAATTCATCAATGTGTACTCTTGCCTGCTGTTCTGGAGTCATTTGATAGTTGAATGCTAAAATTTAATTTAGCTTAAGATAGATAAATCCAATTTTGGTATCAATCAAAATTAACAATAACCCACAGTCTTTTTACATTGATAAAGCGCATCAATTATTTAGCAAATCAATAGATTCATTAGGTATTCAGTTCTGTTTAAAACAAAAGTTGCGAACCCGTTAAAAGTTCGCAACTAAAGTGTGGGCAGAGACCCCGATATCGCTTCCGCTTATCGGGATAAACTCCATCGAACCGCTCCCGCAAATCGGGATAAACTTTACAAGGATTTTCCTTAAAATAAAAAAGGGAAACTTTCGTTTCCCTTTTGTGGGCAGAGACGGAATCGAACCGCCGACACAAGGATTTTCAGTCCTTTGCTCTACCGACTGAGCTATCTGCCCGCCTTAAATTGAGGCGTAAAAATAAATATTTTTGAGTAAAACTCAAACGTTAATTTAAATTAAAATAATAATTATTGCATACTGAGAAAATTTGTTAAGTTTCCACCGACAATTTTATAACATCTATGGAAACATTCTCATTTATTGTTACCAACCTTGGGTTGGTTGCTGCGTTTGTATATATCACCCGTAAAAAAGAATTCCTCTCATTTCTCTATAACGGCAAGTGGATGCTAACCTGGCTTGCTGTTGGTATAATCACTTTGATGGATGAAGTAACATCAATCTATTATGCCCCATTTGAAGCATTTCGTTTTATCGGTATCAAAGCAATTTTTTACATTGCGCTAACTTCCATATTGATTCGATTTCTTTCAACACGAATGGTAGAGATTGGAGAAATTCTGGAAAAGAACAATGTTCGTGGCGGAGGCGTTTACTCTTTCTCTTATCTGGTACTCGGTCCAACTTTTTCGTTCGTGGCTATTTCGTCAATTCTTGTTGATTATATTCTAACAGCAACAATCTCTACGGTGAGCGCCGTTGAGAACGGAACTTATTTCCTTGGGATTGGACCTGAGATGAAATTCTTTCTCAAGTTTGGAGTTATTGGTTTAATCACCGGTCTAAACATCATCGGTATAAAAGAAAATGCGAGGTTTAATTTTTTAATTTTTGTATTCGTTGCCTTTGTCCTTGTTAACCTTCTCGTAGGAGGTGCCGCAAGTTTGGATTCGAACTCAGTTGCCATTCTCGGAGATAGTTTTCATTCATTCTCTGCAGATTTTATTGGACAAAATCCTTTTATAGCTTACGAAAATTTAATTATCGGAATAGGAAGTTGTATCCTTGCTTATTCCGGTATTGAATCTGTATTGCAAACTGCTTCTCTTGTGAAGGACTGGAAACAGATACGTAAGGCATATCTTTTTTTAGCGCTAACGGTTGGAATTGTAACACCGCTCATCGCATTATTCGCTCTTTCTTCAGGAATAAATCTTTCCAAACATGAAACAGATTTGATTCCTACATTTGCATCAAAAGTGAACGGAGAATTTTTTGGAATTATAGTTGGTGTACTGGCGAGCATTACATTAATATTGGCTGTTAATACTGCCATGGTAGCATCGGCAGAATTAATTGAAAAAGTTGCAGAGAAATACAACTTCATCTGGCTTATTCATGTAAACAAAAAACAATCTTTGTACAGAATTCATGTCGTCAATGCTATTTTTTATTGTATAATTTTAGTAATTACCAGCGGCAGCCAGGCAGTGCTTGCAGAAATGTATGCTGTCGGTCTTGTTGCAAGTTTTGCTATAAATACAGGAAGTCTGTTAAAGTACCGCTATTCAAAAGGTACAAAGGAAATTACTTATCATACTTCAAAATTTGGTACTCTTATTCTCTTTTTTGTTTTAGTAAGTACTTTGATCTATATAATGATTGCCAGGCCATATGGAACTACGCTGTGGTTTATTATTACAATGATAGTATTAATCTTAGGAATTAGAATATCACGTTATCGTGCACCAGATATACCAGTTAGAAGAAAAACCAGAAATGTAATGGATCTTGTTTTTAGAATTGCCGAGATAGAGAGCAAGGAAATAAATATCTTCTTCCGAAGACCGTTGGAAGAAGAGCATCGTTCAGCTCCCAGCAATTCTATCTTTTTAAGTTTCTATGCACCAAGATTAGATACGCCCACACCGTTTCAAGAAAATCATTTCTGGATTGCAATTGAGAGAAGATTAAATCTTTTTGATATGATAACGAGTGTTTTGAAAACAATTGAATATGAAATACCAATAAATGAAAAAGAAATTCATTTACATTTTGGTTGGCCTTTATCATCCTGGCTGGATCGTCTTTCTACAGGTATAATGATTCACAACATCATTAAACTTCCCAGAATCTTTCCTAATTTTCATTTCCACATGGATCATCAAGGGAAACAAGAGAAGCTCCCTTAGACGCTTTTTAATAAATTTTGCTTATGCCTAATCTTTTACATAAATAAAGCCATAATAGCTTTCTGAACATGCAATCTGTTCTCAGCTTCATCAAAAATTACTGAATTAGACGAGTCACAAATTTCATCAGTTACTTCTTCACCGCGATGTGCAGGTAAACAATGCATGAATAGATAATCCTCTTTTGCATGTTTAACCATTTCCGCATTTACTTGAAAACCCGCAAATTTTTTCTTACGATCTTCAGCTTCTTTTTCTTGTCCCATGCTTGCCCAAACATCAGTATAAATAATATCAGCATTTTTTACGGCATCAATCGGTTTGTCAAAGATCTCGATCTTGCTTCCCATATACTTTGCATTCGCTTTCGATTCATTAACAACAAAATCCAAAGGTTTGTAACCAGATGGAGAAGCAATGGAAATATCCATTCCAACTTTTGAACAGCCGTGAAGTAAACTGTGCGCCATGTTATTGCCGTCGCCGATATAAGCCAACTTTAAACCAAGTAATGTTCTTTTCTTTTCAAGAATAGTAAACAAATCTGTAAGAACCTGGCAAGGATGATGCAGATCAGTTAATCCGTTAATTACCGGTATTGAACCATACTTTGCTAAATCCACAACATCTTGATGTTCGAAAGTTCTAATCATTATTCCATCAAGATAACGTGAAAGAACTTTAGCAGTATCTGATACACTTTCACTTTTTTTCAACTGTAAATCATTTTGATTGAAGAACATTCCGTAACCACCGAGCTCGTAAATCCCAACTTCAAAAGAAACACGAGTCCTTGTTGATGGTTTAGAAAAGATCATTCCCAATTTCTTTCCTTCTAATATGCGATGCTGTTCACCAATTAATCTTTTCTGTTTTAATACAGCGCTCAAATCAAATATTTGATAAATCTCTTCTAAAGTGAAATGATTAATTTCTAATAAACTTTTCCCTTTCATATTTACTGCCATGATTCACCTTCTATTTTAATTTATTATTAAGTCCCCTTACGCAAAAATTTTATCTCTTTGTAACTCTGTGTAATAAAGACCAACAAATAACAGAGAGAAACACTGAGCAGGCACAGAGAACAACGGAGAAAATAGCTTTTCTTCAATTCTTGCGTAAAGTGTATTAACACAAAAATAAGTATTAGTACATTTTCTCATAATCAATTTTTCTTTTTTCTTTTGGAATCCAGTAAGAGTTTTTGCCGTCCTTAAATTTCAGATCGAGAAATTTCTTACCGAATAGTTTTGCAATAAAACCCACCGGAGTAAAGATAAACAGAAATAAAATTATTAAAATAAATCTAGAGATTACCCAACCCAGAGCAAATGCAAAACCCATCCAAACTTTATAAATATTAATCAATCTTTGAGGTGATGTCAATCCGACAAAAAATAGTAAGATTCCAAAACCAATAAAGTAACTGCGTGAACTTTGCCAATGGTTACGCCATAATAATATTATTCCGAAAAGAAGTAAAATTCCACCGATAGTCAAACCAAATTTCTTTAGCGACTTCTTCGAAATGTCAAGTTCATTTAGTTCATGCGTTACATCTTTAATCCAACTCATACTTCGCTTTCCAGTCTATTTCATCATTATATTTTGGCTGTTCATCTTTGTAAAAGAGAAAATTACCTATAGCAAGATTATCCATTTCCGTCCTCATAAAACATTTGTATGCATCAAGTGGAGATTCTACTATCGGCTCGCCTCTAACATTGAATGAGGTATTAACAATTACAGGACAACCGGTTTTTTCATAAAACCTTTCGATCAATCTATGATAACGCGGATTATCGTCCTTATGAACAGTTTGAATTCTTGCTGAGTAATCAACGTGTGTTACAGCCGGGATTTCCGAACGTACAATATTTAATTTATTTATTCCCCATAATTTTTTTTCTTCTTCTGCCATTACACGCTGCTTTTCTTTTTTTACATCAGCAACTAAAAGCATATACGGACTTACACGATCGAGTTCGAACCATTCTGATACTTTTTCTGCAAGAACTGTTGGTGCAAAGGGACGGAAGCTTTCTCTATATTTTATTTTAAGATTCATTTTTTTCTGCATTTCCGATGAACGCGCATCACCAATAATTGATCTTGCACCAAGAGCGCGCGGTCCATATTCCATTCTGCCTTGAAACCACCCCACAACTTTTTCTTGAATTATCAAATCGCTTACTTTATCTATAAGCTCATCCAGGTTGAGTCTTTGTGCCGGCAGTTTATGTTTCTTAATAAACTTTTCGATCTCATCATCACTGTACTCAGTTCCAAAATAAGATCCTTTTTGTAAATCTCTATTTCCACTTTTTAAAATGGGTTTGTCGAAATAGTGATGATGGGTAATCATTGCAGCTCCTAAAGCTCCGCCTGCATCGCCTGCTGCCGGCTGTATCCAGATGTCTTCAAAAATATTTTCTCTTAACAATTTTCCATTTCCAACACAATTAAGAGCAACACCACCTGCCAAGCATAAATATTTTTCATTTGTTACTTTTTTAATATTTCGAGCCATGCGTATCATTATTTCTTCTGTAACATCTTGAACCGAACGCGCTAAATCCATTTCACGCTGGGTTAAACTTGTTTCCGGTTTTCTTGGCGGACCATTGAATAATTTTGCAAACTTTTCTTTAGTCATCGTTAATCCGGTATTGTAATTGAAATATTCCATATTCATCTTAAACGAACCGTCTTCTCTGAGATCAATTAAATGATCATAAATTCTTTGCACATATCTTGGTTCGCCGTATGGAGCTAATCCCATTACTTTGTATTCACCGGAATTAACTTTGAATCCGGTGAAATAAGTAAACGCAGAATACAAAAGTCCGAGTGAATGCGGATAATGCAGTTCAGAAATTATTTCAACTCTATTTTCATTTCCAACACCGAAAGAAGAAGTTGCCCACTCACCTACACCATCAATGGTTAGAAATGCTGCTCGCTTAAACGGAGAAGGAAAAAATGCTGAAGCAGCATGCGATTCATGATGTTCGGGAAATAAAATCTTCCCTTTAAATTTTAATTCTTTGGATATTAAATCTTCCATCCAAAGTTTGTCTTTTAACCATAAAGGCATTGCCATTAGAAAAGATTTTAAGCCGTGTCCCGGGAAACTCATGTAAGTTTCTAGTATGCGGTTGAACTTTATTATCGGTTTATCGTAGAATGCAACTGCATCAAGCTGCTCTACTGATATAGCGGCATATTGTAAACAAAAACGAATTGCGTTTTTAGGAAAATTGTGATCATGTTTTATGCGTGTGAATCTTTCTTCTTGAGCTGCGGCAATAATTTCACCATCACGTATTAAACATGCGGCTGAATCATGATAATAAGCTGATATGCCGAGAATGTATGTACTCATTTAAAGTTACTTAAAGTTAGAGAACTATTAAGATCATGCTCTTGCTCATGATCTTGATCTATCACAAAGTTATTCTTGTTCCGCAATTTTCTTTTTCAATTTCACTTTCAGAAGTTATGATTGCTTCATTTCCCGTTGCTTCTACAAATTCTATAGCAGCAAGAATTTTGGGTCCCATGCTTCCAGCAGGGAACTCACCTGCTTCGTAATATTTTCTTGCTTCAGACACACTTAGATTATCAAGTTCTTTCTGATTCGGTTTATTGAAATTGACGCAGACTTTTGGAACGTCTGTGATAATATAAAATCTGTCAGCTTTAATATTTCTTGCCAGAACTGATGAAGCTAAATCTTTATCAACAACAGCTTCTATGGCTTCAAGATATTTTGTATCAGCATGCCAGTAAACCGGAATTCCTCCGCCTCCAACTGCAATAACTATATGACCATGATTAACCAAATCCTTAATAACTTTTTTATTCATGATATCAATCGGTATTGGGGAAGCAACCACTTTTCTCCAACCTCTTTTTCGAGCATCTTCTTTAAATATCCAATTATTAGCTTTGGCTAAAAGTTCAGCTTCTTCTTTTAAGTAATACGGGCCTATTGGTTTCGTTGGATTTGTAAAAGCGGGGTCATTAATATCAACAAGAGTTTCTGTAATAACAGCTACAACATTTCTGCGCAGATTTGTTTTACTAATTGCATTACGCATCTGCCTTTCAATCATATAGCCGATCCCGCCTTGAGAATCGGCTACACAAATATCTAACGGCATCTTTGGAATTTTGTATTGAGAATACCCTGCTTCATTTCGAAGAAGTATATTTCCAACTTGCGGACCATTACCGTGCGTAATAATTATATTGAAACCATTTCTAAGCAAACTAATTAATTTTTCACAAGTATCGAGTGTGTTCTTCTCTTGTTGTTCAATAGTTCCAATTTCGTTTGCGCGTAAGAGTGCGTTGCCACCAAACGCAACAACCGCAATCTTTTTCATAAGAGACCTTTTGATTTAAGAACCGACTCGCATGTATTAGCACCGATTTCCTGCAACTCATACATTACTCGAGTAAACGGTTTATTTATCTTCAAAATTCTTCCAAGATCAATCGGTGTTCCAATCACAACAGAATCACAATCTGTTTTATTAATTGTTTCTTCAAGATCTTTTATTTGATCATCGCCATAACCCATAGCAGGCAAAAGCACACCAATGTTCGGATATTTTTTAAATGTATCTGAAATTGAATTAACGGTGTACGGTCTTGGATCAACAATTTCTTTTGCACCAAGTTTTCTTGCAATCACAGTTCCAGCACCGTATTTCATTTCTCCATGTGTAAGAGTCGGACCGTCTTCAACAACAAGCACACGTTTATCCGTAATTAGTTCAGGTTTATCTACTGTAATTGGAGAAGCTGCTTCAATAACAATAGCTTTTGGATTTATAGCATGTATATTATTTCTAACAGTAACAATTCCATTTTCATCTGCAGAATCAACTTTATTAATTATTACAGCATCTGCCATTCTTAAAGAAGTATTGCCGGGATAATAACGCATTTCGTGACCCGGTCTGTGCGGATCTACAACAGTAAAAGTTAAATCAGCTTTATAGAAAGACATATCGTTATTTCCGCCATCCCATAAAATAATATCTGCTTCTTTTTCAGCTTCGCGAAGGATTGCTTCATAATCAACACCGGCGTAAATAACTCCACCGCGCGCAATGTGCGGTTCATATTCTTCTATTTCTTCAATAGTGCATTCATGTTTTTTAAGATCTTCCAATGTTGCAAATCTTTGTACTTTTTGTTTTATCAAATTACCGTAAGGCATAGGATGGCGTATTGCAACAACTTTCTTTCCTGCTTTTTGTAAAAGTGAAACTATCTTTCTTGAAGTTTGAGATTTACCACAGCCGGTTCGAACAGCTAAAACTGCAACAACAGGTTTGGTACTTTTGATCATAGTCTCTTCAGAACCCATTAATCTGAATGATACACCGGCAGCATTTACTATTGATGCTTTTGTCATTACATAGTCGTACGTTACATCAGAATAAGAAAAAATAACTTCATCAACTTTTAGATTCTTAATCAACGAAACAAGTTCTGATTCTTCGTAAATCTCTATACCGTTGGGATAAAGTTTTCCAGCTAATTCGGTAGGATAAATTCTACCGTCAATGTTGGGAATTTGAGTGGCAGTAAAAGCAACAACATTGTAATTCTCGTTATCTCTGAAAAATACATTGAAGTTATGAAAATCTCGTCCTGCAGCACCCATAATAAGGACGTTTGTTCTTGACATTTTTTACCTCATTTATTTTTATTCAACTGTTACGCTCTTTGCTAAATTACGCGGCTGATCAACATTTAATCCTTTCTTAACTGCTATATGATAAGCTAATAATTGTAAAGGTATTACTGTAAGAATCGGAGTTAACATGTTATGTGTCTTAGGAACTTTAATAACATGATCAACCATTGTTTCAATAATGTTATCGCCTTCATTTACTATTGCAAGTATTCTGCCTTTACGGGCTTTTACTTCCTGAATATTGCTTACGACTTTTTCGTAAACTGAATCCTGAGTTGCTATGAATACAACCGGCATGTTTTCATCTATCAACGCAATTGGTCCATGCTTCATTTCAGCAGCAGGATAACCTTCGGCATGTATATATGATATTTCTTTAAGTTTTAATGCACCTTCCAATGCAACCGGAAAATTATAACCTCGTCCTAAGTACAAGAAATTTTTTGAATCAACATACTTATCAGCAATATCCTTTATATAATCATTTTGTTTGAGAATAGAATCAACTTTTTCTGTTAATTGTTTCATATGCTTAATAATATCCTGTCCTTCAGGAAGACTTAAATTTCTTTTTCTTGCAAGTAAGAGAGTAATTAATGCTAGAACAACAATTTGTGAAGTGAAAGCTTTAGTTGAAGCTACACCGATTTCCGGTCCTGCATGAATATAAACACCCGCATCACTTTCTCTTGCAATTGTACTTCCAACAGCGTTACATATTCCAATACATAATGCACCCTTTTTCTTTGCTTCTTTCATAGCAGCTAATGTATCTGCAGTTTCACCGCTTTGAGAAATAAAAATTACTGTATCATCTTTATCAATTATCGGATTTCGATAACGCATCTCTGATGCATATTCAACCTCTACTGCTTTACCAGCAAACTGCTCAATCATATATTCACCTACTAATGCAGCATGCCAGGATGTACCGCAAGCAGCAAGAATAATCCTTTTCGAATTAATTATTCTTTCTTCAAATCCTTGTAATCCACCTAATTTAGGAACTCCTTCTTCATAAACTAATCTGCCTCTCATTGAGTTATAAATTGATTCGGGCTGATCCATAATTTCTTTAAGCATATAATGCGCAAATCCGCCTTTACTCAACTCATCAATCTTCATATCAACTTGATGAATCTCTTTTATGATGGTTTCATCACTGATAGTTTTTGTATTAAAACTATTTTTAAATAATTCGACTATTTCCCCATCTTCTAAGTACACAACTTTTTTTGTGTGAGCGATTAAAGCGTTTACATCTGAAGCAACAAAGTTTTCATTATCGCCAATGCCTAAAACAAGCGGTGAACCTTTTCTTGCAGCAATAATTCTATCCGGTTCTCCTTTATAGATCACTGCAATTCCATAAGTGCCTTCAACTTCATTCAAAGCATATCTTACTGCTTGGAATAGAGAATGTTTTAGTTTTAAGTAATGATCTATTAAATGTGCAAGTACTTCAGTGTCAGTTTCACTTAGGAATTCATAACCTTCTTTCATTAACCCATTTTTTAATGATAAATAGTTTTCAATAATTCCGTTATGAATTAGAAACAGAGTTTTATCTTTATTCAAATGAGGGTGAGCATTAACCGTACTTGGCTCTCCATGTGTAGCCCAGCGTGTGTGTCCAATTCCTAAATTCGATTCAAGCTTTTCATGATGAACTAATTTCTCTAACTCTGAAACTTTTCCTTTTGTCTTAACAACTTTGCATTCCTTTCCATTAATAATTCCTATACCGGCTGAATCATATCCACGGTATTCTAATCTTTTAAGTCCTTCAATAATAATCGGGACGCAATTTTTATCACCAATGTATCCTACTATTCCACACATATAGTTAACTCCTTCTAATTAATACAAATTTTGGTAAGACACTGAGGATTATTAATGATCAGGACAAGGACGCAGGAAAAGTTTGTTAAGCTTACGAAAACAAAAATTTTCTAACGAAGTTAGATAATTCATTTTCATTCTGTTTTTCTTATTTAATGAATTTTTGCACTGCCAATTTGTGAAAAATTAGCAGCATTATCAATAAGACTAATGGCGTGAACTGCAATTTCAAGCTAAATTGTTTGTTAAAACTGTTAATATTATATTTGCAGCGTAAATGAATAGAAGATGTATGAAGATTGATGGAAACTTGGTTGTTTTACATCTTCCATTACCCATCAACCATTAAACATATATTTGCACCTGTAGCTCAATTGGATAGAGCACTTGACTACGGATCAAGAGGTTTGGGGTTCGAATCCCTACAGGTGTACTAGTTAATTGAGAATGTCGAATTGAGAATTGATAATTTCTAGTTCTACATTTTCTTTTTTATAATTCGCAATTCTAAATTCTCAATTGATTTTATGCGCCCGTAGCTCAACTGGATAGAGCATTAGACTTCGGATCTAAGGGTTGAGGGTTCGAATCCTTCCGGGCGTACTTTTTTAATTGCTAATTGAGAATGTAGAATTGAGAATTTCCATAATAACTTTGGAGAATTAAGGATTGATAGTAAAAAGCATTATCATTTTTAATAATTTTTCGTTCCAATTTTTTATCTCAGTTTTACCTTTAACAATTCGCAATTCTCAATTCGCAATTCTCAATTATTAATTATGCTTTTCCAAGAACACGTTTATAAATTCATGTATGCCGCACTTCAAGAAGCTGAAAAAGCTGAAGGAGTAAATGAAGTTCCAATAGGTGCTGTTGTAGTGCATCAAAATAGAATAATCGGCCGCGGTCATAATCAAGTTGAAATGTTAAAAGATTCAACTGCTCATGCTGAGATGCTTGCAATTACAGCTGCCTCAAATCATCTTCAATCAAAATTTCTTGATCAGTGCGATCTTTATGTAACTCTTGAACCTTGTGTTATGTGCTGCGGTGCTATACTACTTGCCCGAATAAATAATATTTATTTTGGTACTCATGAGCCAAAGTTTGGTGCGTCAGGATCATTATTTAACATTTTAGAAAGCGGTAAGTATAATCACAAACCAAATGTCTTTTCGGGAATTTATGCAGATGAATCTAAACTTCTTATAGAAAAATTCTTTCTGCAAAAAAGAAATGTTTCCAAATAAATTCTTGATTGGCATCTTTTCACATTTCTGTTTAATTTCCTTTTAGTAATTATTCGAAATCATTCCCACGCGAGATACAATCTATATGCAAATCATAATCTTTGGTTCACCAGGTGTTGGTAAAGGAACACAAGCAAAAATTTTAGCAACAAAACTTGGAATTGCTCATATCTCAACAGGCGATATCCTACGTGAAGCAATAAAAAAAGAATCAGAACTTGGTAAAAGAGCTAAAGCTATTGTTGAGAAAGGTGAACTTGTACCCGATGATATTATGGGTGGAATTATCTTAGAAGTATTAAAAGAAGATAAATGTAAAAATGGATTTATATTAGATGGTTTTCCTAGAACAATTGCTCAAGCAAAAATACTAGATAATATTTTTGCAGAACTTTATTCTGAAAGACCATTTATTATCAAATTAAATGTTGATGATAATATTATCATTGATCGTTTAACGAACCGGTTAGTTTGTAACAAATGCGGAAACATCATCGTTAAGAGCGAATATAAGGAAGAGTATATTTGTGATGTGTGTAAATCAATTAACAGTTACTACAAACGTAAAGATGATGATGAAGAGGTAATCAAACGCAGACTAAAAGTTTATCACGAGACAACTGCTCAAGTGTTTAATTATTACTCCGACAAAACAAGTGTTATTGAAGTTGATGGAACTCAAAGTATAGAAGAAGTAACAAATAAAATCTTAGGGATGATCAATATTAATTAGTCTGGTTCCCCTTTCTTTTTTATCAACACTTTTACTGCTCTACCCTCTTCCAACCTTATTATTTTAGCATCTATTCTTCTAACTATTTCATAATTATGTGTAGCGAAGATCATCGAGGTTCCACGAGAATTTATTTTTCTAAGAATAGTTAATATTTCTTCAGTTGTTTCGGGATCTAAATTGCCGGTTGGTTCATCGGCAAGTACTAAGAACGGATCATTTATTATTGCGCGTGCGATTGCTACACGTTGTTTTTCTCCACCGGAAAGCTGGT
>Ga0082335_1001476_pt1 | contig 49446 bp, 61 predicted proteins | sample Subgrocontami58m_FD_72375 | JGI IMG/M metagenome (GOLD analysis project Ga0082335, IMG submission 72375) | Subsurface groundwater microbial communities from S. Glens Falls, New York, USA - GMW37 contaminated, 5.8 m (SPADES assembly) (version 2) ... | reverse complement strand
TTACCAATAATATTATCTTCTTTTAGCTGGTCGATTTCTTTGTCTACCCACGCTCTGAATTCTTCATCTGCTTTCTTAGGATCACTCGGATCTGATGGCTTGAAGTATTTTCTCCAGAAGTTCAAGTGTCCGACATCAAAGGTTCCGCGAATATGGTCTTCTGCTATTTGTCTTGCCTCTTTTGGCTTAAAACCCTCCTTCTCTTCTAATAGCCGTTGCATCTCTTCTCGTGATTTGACAATGATTTCTTTATACTCTCTGGGATGGCTGCCGTAACTTTCAGGGCTCCAGTTTTCAGGAGAAATATACAAGGGTCTTTCCAGTCCTCGGCTTTTTTCCATGTGATAGGCGTCCAGAGCTGCTTGTGCAAGACTTTCCTTTACTTCTTTTAAGACATATTCCTGTGCAGGTTGTAATTCTTGAGTTTGTTGTTTCAGTTGTCCCAATTCACGGTCGCGAGAAATAGCAATTTCTTCATGTGCTTTATAGTTGCTCTCAATTTCTTTTAATCGCTCTTTCAAGTACTCCTCTGGTTTATTGATATAATTCTGCCATTCTTTGCTATTGTAGACACCCTCATCACTAGGCATCATTTTTCGTTGCTGGAGCTGTTCAATGACGAATGTGCGTAAAGCCTCAGGATTGGTGTTTTCATCTTCTAGTTTTTTAAGATAGCCATCATAGATGCGCTTGAAAGAATCATACTTTTGTTTTTCATCTTTCGCTATGATTAAGAAACGATTTTTTTCACCTTCAAGCAATTCTTCTTCTCGTCTGCGATAGAGTCCAAAAATATTTTTGAGTTCTATAGGTCGCTTCTCTTGTTCAGCAGTTGTCTTCTCTTCTGCATAGAGGTCTTTAAAGGTCTTAGTCTTTCGCGTCATTTCACCTGTTTTTTCATCAATAGTAGACTCAATAAAAGTCTCGTTGAGAGGGATGCTTACTAACTGTCCTGTACGCGAATGTACAAGTTGAATAGGTCTTCGTTCCTCTTCTCGAGGATGCAGGCGAAATTGATCATCAACTTCAACAAGCGCTCTTGGTAGTTCACCATTTCTCGAGCCGATATGCACAACAACAGCCCCGCCTCTGGCAGTGTCAGCAGCAAAATCTAATGCTCTTCTGACTTCTTGCAGTGCAGCTTCTTTTGCTTCTCGACTGTACCGTTCACCAGTAAATCCTGATAAAGACCCTAAATCAGGAGCAGAATGCGTTGATAATTCAACTTCATTAATTCTTGCTAATTGTCTGATATCTTCTCGTTCTGTCGCTCCAAAACTTTCCGGTGTTGCACCTGTTGGTTGTGAACGAAATCCTTTACCTGTCCCAAAAAATCCTAGCTCAACATTCTTTAAGCCACGAAAAATATTAGCCTTGAGTCCTTCTCCAACATCACCAATACCATGAGAGATACCTATGCGCAGAGGGTCTACTTCTAGCTCACTTAATTTTCCAACACCAGTTCTGTCAAGGGCGTGCCAATAGTTGCTAGTTTCCATCTCTTTTCCTCGTCACTTATAAGATATGACATCTTTTATAGTTTTCTATGAACGCAAAAGAAAAAAATAGCGCGGGGTGGATTTGAACCACCGACCTCTACCCAAGTTTTTTGAAACTTTTCGGGTGTCTCTAGTCCAGTTAGGATCCATATGAGCCTTCCGCGTTTCTTTAAAGGAAACTCGACGGACACTCCTGACTGTCCTACCGCGCTAAACAGACTGAACAGAGCGTCGTTTTTAAAGGTTTCCCAAAGAGATTTAAAGGGATCTAGTATTTTTGATATATGGGAATTCAAGTCGAGTTTAATCCAGATCTAGCCTTACGAGACATTGCTGAATATCTAGGGGGTCGAAGATCGCTCGAAGAATGTATTCCAACAGATTTACAAGAAGGTAGGGTATATCCGTTTTTAAAAAGTGGTCAAAGAAATTATTGGTTATTGGGAGAAATTCCATTATGTAGCACAAACGGCAGAGGAAACTTATCTCGACCATTAGCAGCTATTCTCATTACAGAAGTGACGCATACAGTCAAGGATGGAGAAGTCTATACCAGCGGAAACTATCTCGTGAAAAAAGTATTTGACGAAAAAGATGAAACAATACATTTCGAAGGATTTCAATATAGGCGTCCATAGAAAGATAAGAAGCGCCCAGGGCAGGATTTGAACCTGCACATCCTTACGGACACAGGATTAGCAATCCTGCGCAATACCAGGTTATGCGACCTGGGCATACAAGAAACAAGCTCAAAAATTCTTTAAAAACCTTTGTGTGGAAGTAAGCTACTAAAAACTAAACACTAACAACTTCGAAAGGATTTCGAAAAATCGCTAGAAAAGTATAAAAAGCGATAATATGTCCTTATAGTACTATGACAAGAACATTTCATGTAATCATTGAGCAAGATGAAGATGGAGGATATATTGGCAAGGTACCAGAACTTCAAGGTTGTCTTAGTCAAGGCGATAGTTTAGACGAACTCATGAAGAATATCAAAGAAGCTATAGAACTCTGCTTAGAGGTACAAGCTCATGAAAAACAAATAGTAAAAGAAGAGCAGATCAAGTTCGTAGGTGTCCAAGAAATTACAGTCTAATGAAATTACCTTTACTTTCTGCAAAAGAGGTTTGTAAATTTTTAGAAAAAGAAGGGTTTGTAGCAATACGCCAGAAAGGGAGTCATAAATTTTATCGTCATCCAGATGGCAGGACAACTGTAGTTCCCATACACAGTAATAAAGACATCAAACGAGGACTTCTCAAGGGTATTCTAGAAGAGATCCATATGAGCAGAGAAGAATTCTTCAAAAAGCAGAAGTAAGAACATTTTTATAGCGATAAAGGCTCTAAATACCATGCTTACAAGATTGTTGATAGCGCTTATTGCATTTCTAGGTCTCTTAGGGGGCTATGTGTTAACGTTCCTAGCAAAAGAAGAAATCAAGCCAGGAAAAAAATACTTCTTAATCTTGCAACGACTAATCTTAATAGCACTTGCACTCTTGTTGCTTTCCAAAGTCTGGACAACGACTGCTTTTATCATTCCTTTAATACTTGGTCTCTTGGTAGGGTTTTTCCTTAAGGTGAGGTATCTCTATTTAGGATTAGCGCTGGCTGCTGCAGTGAATTTGCCTATGGACTTTTTTGTCTTGGTTGCAAGTCTGGTCTTTCTGTATGGATTGCCCTATGGCAGCACTTCCACAAAACTGAAATTACCTTTCCATGCGGTCTTCTTTTTCATTCCAGTCATAATCATGCTCTTCTTTAGTCCAAACAATGTGAGTTATATGTTGCCGTTTGTTGCTGGAACACTCATTCTGCAAAAATAAACACTAAAGCTTTTAAAGTGTATGCTCTAGTATATAGATATGAAAAAGCCAGTCTACACGATATTAGATTGTTACACAGACGAGCCAGCAGGCCTAGGAGTGCCACCGTATTTAGGCACCTACCCAAGATACATCGCAGGAAAATTGCATCCAGAAAAAGTCAATTATATTACTATAGATGATCTTCGCTTAGTCAAAAATTATCACAATCGTAAACCACAGAATGAAATCGTCACCAACATTAAGATCTATAACACAACCAATCAGAACATTCCAGAGATTCTAAATAGTACAACGCACTTAGTAGTTCTCATTGGAGTCCAGACGCCAGGAAAATATTTGTCAGCAGTCCCAGGAACGATGAAAGAAGTAGTTGCATTAATTGAAGAGTTACCTTGTAAAAAAATTCTCACTGGTCCAGGTATCTTCGGTACACAATTAATTGGTGGCCGTAAAGCAGAAGCAGTTCCTTCAGGAGTCTTCGATGAAACTTGGAATGCACAATATAACTTCAAAGAGATTAAAGACTATGCTAGCAAAGGAGCTTACATCGTCAAGTCAATTCCACAAAAAAGAATCATCGAGATTGAAACTGGTCGTGGCTGTACGTTTGGGAAATGTTCTTTCTGTACTGAACCTATCAAGAATAAAGTGGAATTCAGAGATCAAGAAGACGTCATAGAAGAGGTCAAATTGTTGCATTCCTTAGGATGTGAGTTCTTCCGCCTAGGCAAGGCAACCTGCACGTTAAGCTACAAGAATGGAGATGTCAAAGAATTAGAGAAATTGCTCAAACCACTTTCTGAACTAAAGCTCAAAGTTCTACACATCGATAATGTCAATCCAGTCTACGTCAATGAAGAGCGAGTAAAACTGATTACAAAATATTGTACTGATGGCAACATCGCGGCGTTCGGTGTGGAATCGTTCGATAAAAACGTCGTCAAAGAAAATACATTAAATTGTACGCCAGAAAATGCTTATCGTGCAATAAAAATCTTGAATGAATTCGGATCGCAAAGAGGTCCAGATGGCATGCCATACTTTTTACCAGGAATTAATATTATTCTCGGTTTGAAAGGAGAAACTAAAGAAACGTTAGAAGAGAATTACAAATGGCTGAAGAAAATCTACGACGATGGTTTGATGTTACGAAGAATTAATATACGACAAGTCACAATCTTCGAAGGAACCGTGATGAATGAAGTCGGTTACAAATATTTCAAGAAGAACAAAAAGTTATACTTCTCCTTCAGAAAGAAAATCAGAGAAGAGATTGATACGCCTATGTTACAGCGTGTTATCCCTCTAGGAGCAATCTTAAACAATGTCTATACAGAGACGCATCAAGGCAATGTTACGTTTGCTCGCCAATATGGCACGTATCCCATCATTATTGGCATTAAGGGACGTTTACCATTAGGTGAAAAAATAAGTGTTAAAGTAACTGGACATATGTTAAGATCTATCACTGGCGAGCCTGTAACTCCTATACGAACAATCCCGATGCACCCAATAGGAAAAAACAATAGGTTCTAAAATTTATAATTCTCTAAAGAAGTTACCTTTATTTCCTGTACTTTGGTGAAATCAGAATCATTAGAAATGATTGTTGGAATTTTATGGACTAGTGCGGTTGCAATATGAATCGCATCTCTCGGATCTAAAGTGTATTTTTTAATGAGTTGTTGTGCTTTGGAAAGAACGGTTTCATCTGCTGGTATAAACTGTAGGTTAAGAAAATTTAGAAATTTCTCTCCTTGATCTACAGCAGCTTCTCTTCCAAACAATTTTTTCAAAGTATGAACAAATTCATCCCAGGTCAAATATGATGTATAACCAATTTGTTCTTTTTTTACTATTTTAGACATAAGTACTCTTGATTTTTGTCCCAAAACACCCTCATTCAAAGTAGCACAAAGAAAAATATTAGCATCAAGGTAAATCATAAGACTCATCTCTAATTTTTTTAAGTTCTTTAAGTGTGATATCTTTCTTCAAACGAGGAAAAGAAAAAAAGTCTTTTAAAAATGCATCTGCATCTTGCTCTGCTTTAATAACAACTTCATGGTTATGTACTTCAAAAACAACTTTCTGTCCATGTCGTAAGCTTAACAATTTCCTAATATCTTTAGGGATAACAACCTGTCCTTTAGCTCCTAGTTCACGTTCAATTCTCATAAGACACAGATGTAGGAACTACTATTTAAACCTTTTCATACTTGAAGGTAGGAATAAAAGAAGGACAGAAAAACCTTTATCTACTGACAAATAAAATCAAAGAAATGACACTCTACTTAATCGGCCTCGGCCTCCATGATGAAAAAGACATCACACTCAAAGGCTTAGAGATCATCAAAGCATGCAAAAAAGTCTACTTTGAAACCTACACTTCTAAGTTAAACACAGCACAACAAAATATGGAAAAACTCTATGGGAAGAAAATAACTGCTATTCCCCGTTCTTTCGTAGAAGAAGATGCACATAAACTCCTGCAAGAAGCGAAGAAAGAAGATGTAGCTGTGTTAATCATCGGTGCTCCACTTGCTGCAACAACCCATATAGATTTATTCCTAGAAGCGAAAAAACAAAAGATTCCAGTCGAAGTCATGGAAAACGGTTCAGTCCTGACAGCGATTGGTATTACTGGTTTATTCTTATACAAATTTGGCAGGACAACAACTATTCCTTTCAACAATGAAAAGCTCACCAGTCCTTATGACGTCGTTATGGCAAATCAAAAAAATAAATTACATACTTTGTGTTTATTAGACATTCAAGAAACAAAAATGATGACTGCACGTGAAGGCTTAGACTATTTGATGAAACAAGGATTAAAAAAAGATATAATTGTCGTTGCTTGTGGTGCTCTTGGCGCTCCAGATCCAGAGATAAAAGTAGGCAAGGCAAAAGATCTCAAGATTGCACGCTTCCCGCAATGTATTATTGTTCCAGCAGATCTCCATTTCAAGGAGGAAGAAGCTTTAAGTATGTGGAAATCCTAAAAAGAAGTATGAAAAAAGAAAATTTTGAATTAAGTGAAAAAGCAAAAAGAGCTTTGAAAGAAGCAAGAGAAATACCAGCATCAAAGTACATAGATTTAGAATCTCTAGAATTAGTGAAAAATAAAAAATTTATGAATTCTTATAGAAAAGCAAAACAACAAATAAGCACAAGAGAATTTGACGATTGGAAAAAATTATAGATAGTCAGGTACATCAATATCATCACCGGATTTTTTGTGGAGTTTTTCTTGAGCAGTTTTAACAATAATATCAGCAACTTTACTAGGAGCAACACCTTCAAAGTTAGTCATTTGTGTAGCAGTAAAACTGGGGTTAATGGAATAGGTTTGTACATGTTTTGGTAGTTCTAAAGCCAAAGATTGAGTAAATCCACGAACACCATACTTAGTCGCACAATAAGGAGCGATTTCATCACTTGGTGATTTGCCTGCAACACTAGAAATATTGAGAATCATCGCTTCTTTCTGCTGTTCTAAAAGGGGTAAAAAGATATGTGTTACTTTCATAAGACCAGTTAAATTAACTGCGACTTGACGTTCTAAATCCTCGAAATTTTGATTTTTAAAAAGATTTACAACAACAATGCCGGCGTTATTGATCAAGATGTCTAATTTGCCATACAGTTTGGTAACCGTGGTAACAAGATCACGAATAGACTTGTCATCCAAGACATTAAAATGCACTAGATGTGCTGCGCCATAGTTCTTGCATGCTTGTAAGGTTGTTTCTCCTTCTTGTTTGTTAGTGTTATAGGTAAGAATGACTTTGCTTCCTTCTTTTGCAAAAGCTAGTGCAGTTGCTTTTCCTATGCCTACACTACTCCCAGTAATGAGAACAATTTTATTTTTTAATTCCATAGAGTTTAAAAAGCTGAGAATTATTTAAATGTTGTGTTCCTATGAAAAGGGTTATTCAGATCACCGTCAGAGCCAACGCTCCAAAAACCAAGATAACTAAGCAAGAAGGCGATAGTTGGAAGATGGATGTGCATGCTCAACCAGAAAATAACAAAGCAAATAGAGAAATCATTAAGTTCTTGACAAAAGCTTGCGACGCAGACGTAAAGATTCTGAAAGGATTGACTTCTAGGAAAAAAACAGTGCTGCTGACCAAAAGAAACTAGGTATCTCTCGTAAACTTTCCGGAAATATTGAGCAAAAAATTATCTAAAGAAAAGATACCCTGTGCTAAGTGGATAACATATTCGAAGTCAAAGACAAGACAGGAAGAATCATTAGTTTGTATAAAAAAGAATGGAATCATATAGTCTGGTATCATGCAGACGTGGCTAATACTATAGAATTAATAAGAGAAACTATAATGGACCCATTATGCATAAATCCAGATCTCGATAATGAAAATGTATGGACTTATCATAGAAGATATAAGGAAAAGGAGGAATATCTAGTTGTCGTAGTAAAATATTTAAACGGCAAGGGCTTTATAATCACGAGCTTTTGGTCAAAGAATCTCAAACAATGAAAAAAGTAAACATGCATTATAATGAAGAAGGCGATGTACTCGAAGTTTGTATAGGGAAGCCTACAGAGTCATATTTCGAAGAAATAGACAATGGTTTTTTTGAGCGCATCGATAGAAAAACAGGAGAACAAAGGGGATTTATTATTCTCAGTTTTAAAAAGAAAATAATGAAGTCAAAGACACAGCAAAATATTTTTCTAGAACAACCACAGTAAAGTTCCAAGTAAGTTCTTAGAATAAATATTCATGATGCTTTCTGATGGCCAAAGTCAAACAGAGGCACAATAGAATCTTCTAGTACATTGCCAGTCTTGGCATCAACACGAATGTTCACAAGTTTAAAGCTACTAGTTAGAAAGCTGATATTCCAGATCGTTCTTCGAACATTTTGCAAGAGCACCACAGTCTTCGACGTTTTCTCTGTTTTGTATTTCTCTTTTTGTAAGTCTTGTGCAACGTGTAATGCCTTGCTCACATCAACATGCACCGTAGTCAAGTCTAAAGCAGGAACAGTGTCTTTTTCTTTCTTGAAGATCGCAGCATCTTTCGTCGCCAGTTTGACTTTATCATCAACAACAAAGGAAGTGATAGTGTCTCCTTTCGGATAATAGAAATCCACTTGCCACCAGTCAACATCTTGGCTTTCAATAATCTTGAAGAAACTGGAGAGATAGGCTTCTGGATGGTCTTCAAGCCAGGATTGGTAGACAGGAGACTTTTGAACATGTTCTAGAGTCTTCTGCAGGTTATTCATCTAGTGACCTCGAAGTAATCTTTGTCTGCAATTCTTGCACAAATGCATCGACGCTAACACCGAATTGTACTTTACCTCCGCGAGAACGAACAGCCAAAGTTTTTTTGTCAACTTCCTTCTCACCGATCGTGACGATAAAGTTTACACGCTCAAGTTCAGCATCTCTGACTTTTTTTGGGAGTGTTTCTGGTTTGTCATTCAATTCGACACGGATGCCTGCAGCGAAAAGCTTGTCATAGACTTCTTTGGCAAAAGCAGTCTGGTTGTCAGTGACCGTAATCAATTTGACTTGCACTGGGCTCAACCATAAGGGGAACTTGCCAGCGAAATGTTCAATAAGCATAGCCATGAACCGTTCTAAGGAACCATAGACTGCGCGATGGATAATGATGGGTGTATGTTTTCTGCCGTCAGATCCTTCATAGGTTAACTCAAAACGTTGGGGAATCTGGAAATCAACTTGAATAGTTGCTAATTGCCATTCTCTGTGTAAAGCATCTTTCACGCGCAAATCAATTTTAGGTCCATAAAATGCTCCATCTTTCTCTGCAACAATATAAGAAATGTGCTTCTTCTCCAAAACCTTCTTCAGTAATGCTTCAGCTTTATCCCAGAGTTTGATCTCGCCCATGAACTTCTCAGGTCGTGTGCCTAAAACCATGCTATAAGGAAGTTTGAAAATCTGTTCATAGACAAATTTCTCAAAGTCTAACACATCTTCAATCTCTGCTTCAAGTTGATCTTCAGTCGCAAAGATATGGGCATCGTCTTGGGAAAACTTTCTGACTCGTGTAAGACCAGCTAAAGTGCCTGATAGTTCATTTCTATGCAACGGCGCAAAATCTGCAATCCGTAAAGGTAATTCTCGATAGCTCCACGTTTTCTGTTTGAAGATTAAAGCATGCGATGGACAATTCATAGGTTTCAGGCTGAATGTCTTGCCTTCGCACTCCATATTAAACATGTTCTCTTGGTAATGTTGCCAATGTCCAGAAGTTAACCATAAACTCTTTTCATACAGCAAAGGAGTCAACACTTCTTTATAGCCTCGTTTGCGATATTCTTCTCTGACAAGCTTCAAGAGCTCATTGTAGATAATGGTCCCTTTCGGTAAGAAAATAGGAGCTCCAGGTGAATATTCATGGAATAACAACAGCCCTAGTTGTTCTCCTAAGACTCTATGATCACGTTCTTGCGCAGTTGCTAATTGCTCCAAAAAGTCTTTGAGATCTTGTTCAGATTTAAATGCATGACCCAGAATTCTCTGCAGCATGACATTATTACTATCGTTCTTCCAATAACTGCCGCTGATATTTTCTAGACTAAATGCTTTCACTCCGCCGCTAGTTAGTAAAAGAGAGCCAGGAAGTAGTCCAGTAAAAGATCCAGAACTGTAAGCCTTGATGTGTTTCTTATAATGCTGTAACAATTCTTCTTGGAATGCGTGGTGTGCTTTAATTATTCCTTCCTTAATAGCCATATTTTTCTTGACAAACTCATCCATCTTCTTACCAATGCGTTGTAAATCTGCTTGCTGAAACTTCACATTCGCAAAGTCAACAGTAAACAAATCTTTCTGTGATAAACTGAGGATAGGAATCGCTTGTGGAAATAATTCGTGGACAGCCCATGCTAAAATAAATGCGCCAGTGTTTTGTAAAGCGTTGTTATCTTTCAGGTCTAACACTAAGGGTTTTGCTACTTGCTCTTCTCTCTTGACAACAGCTCCAGGTTGGCTTAAGTCAATGCTTCTCGATAATTCTGAGAGTGGATGTCCTTTGCATCGCCATTCAAACGATTTGTACCAGCCAAATGGTGCTCGTATGACTTTGTATTTTTTCTTCTCCAGAAGTGTTTTTGCATCGTCTAAAATCTTGACAGCAATAGTTGGATTGCCTAATTCAGAACTTAAGTGTGCATACGGATAAATGACAATCGTCTGTGCTTTGACTTGCTTCGCAATATCTTCTGCTTCTGCCACGAGACGTTCAGAAACTTCTTTGGCGTGATTTTCATCTTTCTTTTCCACAGACGTCATCACTACTAAGCATTCTTTGACCTCTGTTTCCTTGTCCTCAACCTCTTCCGCGTTCTTCAAGGCCTTTTTCATAGGCTTGAATTTGAGATAATCAGCGTGGATTGCTAAGATCTTCATAGGGTGCTCGTCCATTGGAAACTATTTAAACATTACGACATCCCAAAACCTTAATAAATCTAGAAAACGCCTTAGGAACAATGAAAAAGAGAGGTTTACTCAGTCTTCTCCTTGCACTCTTCGCTATCTCTCTACCGACAGTGCTAGCCAGCATAACCATCACAGGACCAGAGCAGACAACGTTCAATTTCGGTGATCAGATCAGTATTGCAGGTTCTATACTAGAATCAACTGATTATGTAGGGTTTTTGAAGTTTGAACTCAACTGTGGAGAATCCGAAGTTCTAGCCACAAAATCTATGACATTGCGCGCAAATAATGAAAAAACCTTTGAACAAACCTTTACTATTCCACAATCATTAACAGGCACCTGTACTCTCAACACAAAATTTGAAAGCAACAGTAATACTATTGCTGAAACAGCTTCTCCAACCTTTACTGTATCCAATGCGCTCAATGCTCCTATCACGATCGACAAGGAATCCATCCAGTTAGGTGATAGTCTTACACTAGCAGGAACCATCACAAAGCTCGATGGAAAAACTATTGAAGGATTGGCAAAAGTCTTTTTCAGGCAGGGAAAAAATATCATTGTACAAGACACTGTTGAGATCAGCAAGGGAAAGTTTTTCTATACCTACAAAACAGAAGATAATCCTGCAGGTAATTATAGAATAGAAGTAGAAGTCACTGATATCAACAACAATAAACAGACAGTCACGTTTGATAATGTTCTGATTTTAGGGAATATTGGTCTTAATATAGTTCTCAATGGTCAAGAATTTCTGCCTGGAGAGAAGATAAAGATAGAAGGTACTGCACGTGCTGGAGAATCAAGAATCACCAAGGGAAAGGCATACATCACCTTAGATGACCAACGAGAAGAGACAACAATCTTGCTAGGAATTTTACGCCATACCATCACATTGCCAACAACCATCAAGACTGGTGAGCATACTCTCGCTATTGATGTTGAAGATGGTTATGGCAATACTGAGACGCAGCAATTTGCTATTACCATCATCGCAGTTCCGACACGCTTGGAACTAGTTCTTAATCAGGAATCGTTTATGCCAGAACAGCAAATTACTCTCAAGCCAACACTCTATGACCAAGGAGATGATGTGGTTGCAACAGACATAGATCTCAAGGTGTATGATGCAGAAAAAGATCTTGTCTTCGCAGATACAGTGAAGAGCACAGAGCAGACAGCATTCACATTCCCGCGTGCAGCAGCTCCAGGGGAGTGGAGAATAAAGACAACAGCATTGGAAATAAAATCGTTAGTGACATTTAGTGTAGGTGAATTTAAAGCGCTTGATATTACGCAAGAAGGTTCTATAATTACGTTTGCAAATACAGGAAATATCCCTCTCAAGGAAAAACTACCTATAACCATGACAGATAAGAATGATCCAGCAAGAGTCATCACCAAGGAAAAGAAAATAGCATTGAAGGTGGGAAAAACAAAAGTCTATGATCTCGCCTATCTAGCTGGTCAGGGGAGTTACACTGTGCAAGTAGGTGATAAAACGTTCGATACTGTTGATATTGCCAAGAGACGATGGAATGTCATGCCGTATCTTGCAACTATCTTAGGTATCTTGATTCTTTACATGCTCTTGAAATTAATTAAAAACTATGTGCCAAGAATACGCAGAAAACAGCATCACCTGCAACATCCTCATCATCAAGAACAGCAACACTCACACAGATCAGAGACCCAGATCAGAAGAGAAAAAACACAGGAATATTACGAGGAAAAATTAAAGAGAGATCTAGCAGAACGTATGGAAGCGCAACGAAAGAAAGTCCATTTCAGCTTCAAGAAAAGAAAAGATGATTATGTCATGCAATTGCCAAAGAGACGCGCAAAAGCTGCTGCTTCCCTGGATAAAACACCAATGTATGGAGGATATACAACACCTCCAGAGAAAAAAGATGAAGTTATCAGTAATAGTCCAGACTTCTTTGATCCTTGGAAAGACGAGCCAACACAGGAACAGAAGAAAGAAGAGAAAAAGAAGGGTGGCTTATTTGGTATGTTTGATTAAATAAAGGAAGTCTTGCTGTGCTTCTATTTTCTCATAATCACTAAAGAAAGTGTTTAACAGACGTTCAAAAGTCTTAAGTTTAGAGGATTTGTGCAAAAAACTTAGGGCAATAATTGCTTTTGGTTTCATAACACGTTTGATTTCAGATAACGCTTGCTGCAAGTCGCAATGATGCAATGCCGTCAAAGAAATAACACCATCAAAGGTCTTATCTGGGAACGGTAATTGTTCAGCTGGAGCAACATGCCGCTCTCCAATGCCTTGGTCTAGCATCTTCTTGCTAGGATCAACAGAAATAACTGTAACTTTTTTACCTAACTGTCTTGCAACTATACAAGTCCCAGCTCCAATATCTAAAAGCTTGCCATGAAATTGGATATGACTGAGTAATATTTTCAGTTTTGCAACTTGTTCTTCTTCATGAAGTGCATCATAACCAGAAGCAAGAGTATCATAGTAAGTCATAAAGTTTACCTCTTATAGATAGCTCTGGACGACTGCATGGAGTCTATGAATGTCTAAGGGTTTAGGAAGAAATCCTGTAGCACCAACTTCTTGTGCTTTCTTTTGTATTGCATCTCCAGTAAGAAGATAGATAGGAATTTTGCCATCAAATCCACGTATATGCTGTATAGCCTCTAGTCCAGTTAAGTTAGGCATAGTATTATCTGTAAGAACCAAACCATAGTGACCTACTTTAACACGCTCCACCAAGGAAGCGCCATCTGCTACAGCATCAATATGGAGATCTGGAAAAGAGAGACGAAGTAGTTCAATAAGAGTCTCTCTAGCATGGTCATCATCTTCAGCACAAATAAGTCTCATAGGCATAACATAAAGCAGGGGAAGACTCTTATAAACTTACCTAAAAACCTTTAAAAACAAGAAAAAAGAAAGAAAAAAGATGGACTACAAAACCATTTCCTTATACAAGTATGTAAGTATTGAGGAACCAGAAGCACTGAGGGAGAAGCTCCGTAACTACTATGAATCTCTAGAGATTCTTGGTAGAGTCCTCATAGGAAAAGAAGGTATAAACGCCGCTATCTCAGGAAAAAAAGAGAACATCGAAAGATTCAAACAACTCCTCAAGAACGACAAGCGATTTGCAGATCTGACGTTCCGTGAACTAGAAGCGGAAAAAAATACCTATCATAAGCTCGTGGTCCGTGTGAGAAAAGAAATCGTAGTCTTTGGCAAAAAAGTTAATTTTAAACATAAAGCACCCTATATCACACCAAAAAAACTCAAGCTGTTATTGGATAAAAAAACTGATACTATTCTCTTGGACACAAGAAACGCCTATGAAGTAAAACTAGGTAAATTCAAAGACGCAATAACGCTCCCCATAGAAACATTCAGGGAATTTCCAGACGCAATTAAAAAAATAAGACTACCAAAAGATAAACCTATTATTTTCTATTGCACAGGCGGCATCCGTTGTGAAAAAGCTGCGACCTACCTCAAAGAGCGGGGCTTCAAGAATGTCTATCAGTTGAAAGGTGGTATTCTCCAATACATGAATGAATTTCCCAACACGCATTTCGAAGGGAACTGTTTTGTTTTTGATGATAGTTTGACACCAACATTCAAAGTCAATCCTATTACTAATTGTGAGATTTGTCATACAACTTCAGATCTTATGATCAACTGCCACAATCTCGATTGCGATAAATTATTTATCTGTTGTCCTTCATGTCAGACAAGAACAAAGAGACATTGTTCTGAAATATGTCAGAAAGCACCAAGGCATCGACCTAATTAATTTATTATTTTCTAAATAATTGTTCAATAAGAAGACGATTAAAATACCTGATTTCATCAAGAGTAGGTGGTCTGTAAATTAGATCATAATCTAAAGTATCGTCTACAATATGCCTAAAAGAGTCAACTTCTAGAATGATGGGATTTGCCCTCAAAACTACACCAGTATGGAGACCATGTTTTTCTCTATGATGACCAGCAACTGCATCTATCGCTTTTTCTAACGTAGCATCGCAGATATCTAATCCTTCATCAAAAATTACAGAAGATTGCGATTCTATCCCTGTAATATCATAAACATTGTAATTAGTCTCTATCTGTCGTTGAGATGGCCATTTCCTCTTTACATCAGACAAGTTAACACTATAGAATGCTAGTTCTCTTATGCCTGGTTTCCATAGATCGTCGTCTAGTGCCATGCTCATAAGATATATTCTCTAGAATATAAGTATTACATCCCCCTAAGGGAGTAGATAAAGAAAGCTTTAAATAATCACAAGAAATCATAAAAGTATGATAGAAACAGCAATACTCAGGGAATTAGGTCTTACAGATGGAGAAATTCGTGTTTATATTGCCTTGCTTGAGCTAGAAGATACTACAATAGGCCCAATTATTACCAAAGGGCATGTCTCAAGTTCTAAAGTGTATATTATTCTTGAAAGACTCATAGATAAGGGGTTAGTTACTTATATAACAAAAGATAAAACTAAATATTTCCAACCAGCGTCACCTACTTCTCTGCAGGAATATATGGCTAAGAAAGAACAAGAGTTTAATAAAATAAAACAAAAAGTTCCAAAGGTTATTATGCAACTTGAAGAAATAAGAAACTCTAAACAAGCTATCGAGGGAGCAAAGATCTATAAGGGTTATAATGGTTTAAAGGCTGCATGGTATGAGGCTCTAAAAAATATACCTGACCAAGGAGAATATTACTTTTTTTCTGTAGGGTATGGAAATGATCCTTATCTGCAAAGATTCTTCAAGCAAGTAGCCATCTATCTTAAAAAAAGAAAAATTACTATAAAAGGTATAGCGCATACTAAAGAAAAAACACTCTATAAATCATATTATAAAAAACTAGGTTACATAATGAAATATACCAACATGGAATGGCCATCGGATATGACCATAGCTGGAAATTGTCTTCTTATGTTAGTCTGGGATAAAAAAGAGCCCGTAGTGTATGCAATACAAAGTGAAATTTTAGCCCTATCCTATTTATTCTTCCTTAAAAAAATATGGACTGGAGCAAAACAATGAGCTTTCTTACATGAGGTAGAAAGATTTATATATAACTTATACCTATTTTATATGAATATATACCTAAAGGAGATAAAATAATGCAAACACAAACCATAATCAAAGAAACCGTCAAACACTCTCCAACGCTCAATACAGTGTTAATGGTAGAACAAGTGCTTAAAGACGCTGAAGAAGTAATGACTATAGCAGATCTTAAAAGGAAACTCCCAAAACAAGTCATGCACCAGACATTGCTTCAAATTCTGGACTATCTGCAAATGAGTGGAAAAATAGTTATTGGAACAAAAGGAGTTCTCTGGGTATTCACGGAAAGAAAAGAACTTGATGCATTAATGCAAAGAGGATTGGAAGAAGGGATGCACTAAGGTTTATGGAAGATTTTGGACAAACTTATGTAGTATACAATAGAAAACAACCAAAAAGCTTATAAATAAGTATCTATTAGATACAAGTTGATAACTATGAAACAAATATTAGTACCACCAAAAAAAATACATAGTCCTACACTAGAGACCGTACAAATGGTGGAAGAAACACTCAGAGAAGCAAAAGAAGTTCTCAGTATTGCAGAAATAAAAAGAAGACTTCCAAGAAAAGTCAACCATAATACTCTCAAAGTTATTCTTACTTATTTACAAGAGAGTGGAAAGATAGAGTTCACTCCAAATGGTGCAGTATGGATTTTCATGCCTAAAGAAGATATAGCTGCTATTCTCAATAAGGGAAGAACATGGACTTAAAAGAGAAAGAGAAGATTGTTAAACTTATAGGTGGTGCTGAAACTGCATTTGCTAAATTAGAAGAAGACATACATGCTTTAGAAGCGCAAGGAAAAACTCCAGCGAAGACAGATAAACAGTTATTCAATAGTATTGAACGAGCATTAAATCTCCTGAAAACAAATCCTTTTGTTGGCAATCCTATTAGTCGTAAAGTATGGCCTAAAGAGTATGTTCAGTTACCAAATCTTTTTCGTATAGAACTCTCTCAATTCTGGAGATTACTTTATTATGTAGTAGGAGATGAAATAAAAATAATCAGTGTAGTTTTTGAGATTTGCGATCATGGACATTATGATAATATTTTTGGTTATAAAAAGAAATAAAATGAGCTTCCTCCAAAAATACAAATTCAAATCGAACTTATTCTTCTCACCTATGGAAGCCTGCTCAGACGTGGCTATCCGTACTCTATGTTATGAACAAGGTGCAGCATTAACCTATATTGAAATGATTCGTGCGTATGCATTAACAAAAAAGAAACAACGTTTTCTAGAGAAGTTAGATCCTTCACCAAATATCAGACAAGGATTACAACTCGCAGCAGTTAAGGTCAATGAACTCAAAAAAGCGCTAGTGATAATTAAGAATAAACAGCTAGAGCAAGATCCACGATTTGTACACATTGAAACCATCGATCTCAATTTAGGTTGCCCATCTCCAGGTTTAATTAGTGAAGGTGCAGGTCCTGCATTATTGAAACGAACAAACAGAGTCAAGGAATTATTCGAAGTGCTCAGAACAGAATGGAATGGTCCTGTCTCAGCGAAAATGCGTCTAGGCATGAGTCAGCAAGAAAAAGAAAAGAAAGTCTATCTGAAAGTGTTGAATGTTGCAGAAGATATAGGTCTAGATTGGATAACAGTCCATCCAAAAACCGTCAAAGATCCATCGATAGATCCTATTGATCTCAAAGCATTACAAGAATGTGTAGAAAATACGTCAACACCTATTATTGGCAATGGATTAGTCATTGATGAAGTTTCAGCACAACACATGCTCAAGACAGGAGTCAAAGGCATCATGATTGCACGTGCAGCTGTCGCAGATCCATTTATCTTTAAAAGAGTAAAAGCATTTATAGAAACTGGTAAAAAACTACCCAGCCCAACAAAACAAGAGTATGAACAAGCGTTCAAGCAGTACTTAGAACTAGCAATCAAAGCAAAGATTCCGCAATATTATATGGACTATCACACGAGAATGTTCCAATTAAAGATTGATGACAAATGGGATCACTTCCACGCTCCAAAAACTATAGAACAATGGACATAACTATTTTCGTAAGACAAAGAAATAATGTCCAGAATTTAACAAAGGCTGGAATTCTCGTTCAATGGTAAAATAGTGTCGTAACAATCTACGAACGCGTCGTTTTGAATAGTAGCGTCTGCCCATCTCCCAGTAATGCTCTTTATTCTTGTCACCAAAGATAATCTTAAAGGGAAAATAAGGAATGCGAAGGGCAAGTCGGAATTGTTTATGGATGAATGGAATAGATATAGCTAGTACTTGTTCAACAAAAGCGCAGGAATAAGGGATGGAAATAACAACAGAACGTCTAGTCACGCGATGTAATTCCTTAAGCGCTTGTAAGACATCAGAGAAAGGAATATGCTCCAATATTTCACAAGCAAGGACAGTATCAAACTGGTTATCTTTGAAAGGTAATGCACGAATGTCTCCCACTTTATTCGGTTTGAGGCGAGCATCAAAATCACACGTCGTTACAGTATAGCCAAGAGTGCGTAAATAGTTGCAGACAGTTTTATTGCCAACACCAATTTCAAGAATAGTTTTAGGTTGTGTTGTTCGAGCAGCATCAATTTGTGTATAATAAGAGAGAAATCGTTCAGGGCTGTCATAGTCATGCACATAATGTGAAGGTTCTACTTGGATGGAGAATGAAGAGTTTTTCATGGTAAGATGGCAAAATAGTGCTTTATATCTCTTTCTTACAGAGGCTAGAAACATTTATAAATAAGCTACTAACTGGTAAGATATATGAAAACACTCCTAAGACAGCAAATGAGTGAAACTGGTCAAAAGATAGACAAAAAGTGGCTTTTAGGCTTTATTGAGAGCGCTGCAACATTCAGTATCATCCTCAAAAAAAGCAAGAATAGCTTAGGTCAGCAAGTAGTCGCAGATTTCACCATTAAGTTGCCAGGTACAGAAGTAGGCCTCCTAGAAAAGATTCAAGAAACTCTGCAAGCAGGCAATATTTACTACAGAAACAAAGAGACCAGTGATGAAGCTATTCTCAAGGCAACAAAATTAGAAGAGATCAAGCACATTGCTTCCTTATTCAAACCAACAGACTTTATTTCCGCAACGAAAAGAAAGAAGTTTGAGCTCTGGTCACAGTGTATTCGTCTCATAGAACAAAAACAACACCTCACCAAAGAAGGTATCCTGCAAATTGCGTTGTTGCGCGATGTCTTGAATTACAATAAGAAGCGCTGGAACAAGAAGAAATATTGCCATGTCCGTTTGGAAATTGATCCTTGTCATGTCTATCAGCAAGAGAAGAGATTGCCAGAAACCTGCCAGCTCTGTTTCAAGGGGCATTTAAAGGAAGTGCAATAATGATAAATACAGGGTTTAATAGCTTAATTGAAGGAACTTATAAGGATCGTTCTCGGAATAGATTACACTATAAAGTAGCGAGAATAGAAATACCAGACTGGATAACAAGAATTAATGACGGTTTTTTCACTTATGCTCTCCATGCAAGAACCCAAGATTATCGAAAGGTAGATTTAGAAGAGGCTCCATGGAGTGTGAACGATATAGAAGAAAAAGTATCCTCCTTAGCAACATGTAAAGGGGTATTGTTGAATTCATTAGATAGTCCAGATGGTATATTATTAGAAAAACCAAGAGTAGTATTCTTGAATGATGGTAGAATTTTTGTTAATAAAGTATTAAGTACAGATGGCTATCTAAAAATTGCTATTCCAGCTATACTTGTTACTGCGCATGAGGTATTTACAGATAAATCAAATCAAGTAGTTTATGATGAATTAGTGAAGGCATTTACAAAACAGAGCTAAAATGACAAATCAAGACCAAGAATTTTGGAAAATAGATGAGAATTATTTTGAGCATAAAGTGACTCAGAAATATGAGATGCAGACAGCTCCAGGATTAACAGAGGAGACTATTCGAGAAATTTCTAAAGATAAGCAAGAGCCACAGTGGATGCTTGACTTCAGACTGAACTGTTTCAAGCTCTTCAAGGAGATGAAAATGCCCAATGACTGGCCAGACGGTCCAGATTTAAAAGAGTTAGACTTAAACAGCATCTCGTATTATATCAAGCCAGGAACAAAAACAGAAAGCGATTGGAATAAAGTACCGCCAGAAATCAAGAAAACATTTGAACGTTTAGGTATTCCAGAAGCTGAACGAAGATCATTGGCAGGTGCAGGCGCGCAATTTGAATCAGAAGTAGTCTATCATAATCTCAAGAAGCAATGGGAAGACCTAGGTGTTATCTTTACTGATTGTGATGTTGCCCTCAAAAAACATTCAGAGTTATTCAAAAAATATTTCATGAAATGTGTTCCTCCAACATTGCATAAATTTGCTGCATTGCATGGGGCCTGTTGGTCAGGAGGAACTTTTATTTATATTCCAAAAGGAGTAAAAGTTGAGTTGCCATTACAAGCATATTTCAGAATGAATGTTGCTGCAGGTGGTCAATTTGAGCATACCTTAATTATTGTTGATGAATGCGCTGAGGTAAGTTATGTGGAGGGGTGCAGTTCACCAAGTTATATGACTGGTTCTTTGCATGCAGGCTGTGTAGAAATCTTCGTCAATAAAGGTGCACGTGGTCGCTATACAAGTATGGAAAATTGGTCAAAGAATGTGTTCAATCTCAATACTAAACGTGCAATCGTAGAAGATGACGGTTTGATTGAATGGATAAATGGAAATGCTGGTTCGCGCACAACGATGCTCTATCCTTGCTCTATTTTGAAAGGAAAAGGCGCTCGCTCAGATTTCTTAGGCATTGCCGTAGCTGCGAAAGGGCAGTTCCAAGATACCGGTGCTAAAGTCATTCATGCAGCTCCTAACACGACCTCAACTATCCGTTCCAAGTCGATTAGCAAAGACGGTGGAATAACAACCTACAGAGGTTTAGTCAAAATAGCAAAGCAAGCAACAAATGCTAAAGTGCACGTCCAATGTGACGCTTTAATGTTAGATAACTTATCAAAATCAAACACTGTCCCATATATGGATGTTGATAACAAAACAGCAGAAGTTGGTCATGAAGCAACTGTCGCAAAAATTGGTGATGAACAATTGTTTTACCTGATGTCCAGAGGGTTATCTGAAGAGGAAGCAAGAAAAATGATAGTGTTAGGGTTTGTAGAGCCAATCACGAAAGCATTGCCCATAGAGTATGCTGTAGAATTCAACAAACTAATAGAATTAGAGATGGAGAATGCTCTTGGCTAGGAATAACAATGACAAAACATTTACCTCTGCCGCAACTAAAGTACGGATTAACAACATATCTTTCATTAGATCAGTTTAATCAAGAAAAGATAGCGCAAGCACCAGTAACTGCTTCACCATACAAAATAAGAGAAGCACAAAGCGTGAAAATACAAGATCTCAACGAATTCTGGCAATCGCCTCGAGGAAAAGCAATCTTCACTATTTTACAAAAACAGCCAACAAATTATATCGAAGAGGTACAGCAGCAAGCGCTCCAACAAGGACAAGCCATCATTATTCCAGCGAATACAACGTTAAAGCAACCACTAATCTTAGAAAAACACTGTACAAAAACAATAGATGCAGATACTCTCATCATTATTGCAGAGAAAAATAGTAAAGTCTCCATTATTGATAGTGTAACATCAACTAATCAATGTTATCTCAGAACACAACGTCTCCATATTATTTTAGAAGAAAATGCAGAACTTTCTTTTTGTAACATCCAGAATTTAGACAAACAAACATATAACTTTATCAGCAAGACTGCTAATACCAGCAGAAACGCAAAGATTCATTGGATCGATGGCTGTTTTGGCAGTCAGTTTACTGCTTCCAGCATCAGCACAACCTTGACTGGAGAGGCTTCCTGTATGGATGCAGACACGATGTTCTTCGCACAGCAAGACCAGCAATTTGACTTGGCAGTAGAGGCACAGCACGTTGCTCCACACACATGTTCAGATATGCGAACCAAGGGAGTTGGCAAAGATACCAGTAAAACAGTCTACAGGGGGAATATCAAGATTCACGAACATGCTAATAACAGCATAGGCTATCAAAAGGAAGACACCTTAATCTTAAGTGATGATGCAACAGTCGATGCTATTCCGAAATTGGAAATTGACAATCACGACGTCAAGTGCAAACATGGTGCAACAGTAGGTCAGATGGATAAAGAGAAAATATTTTATTTAACCTCTCGTGGTTTATCTGAGGGAGAGGCCCAAGCAACCATTGTCCGCGGTTTCTTTATTCCTACTATTGAGAAAATCAATGCTCAAGAGCTAAAAGAACAGCTTGGCAAAGAAATTGAAGAAAAAACTGAATTCCTCATGAACCAATGAAAACCATAATCCCAAAAGACATCAAGAAAGACTTTCCTATTTTCACGAGAGAGATCCATGGAAAACCTTTAGTCTATCTAGATTCTGCCTCAACATCACAAAAACCTAAGCAAGTTATTGATACAGAGAAAGAGTATTACGAAAGAATGAATGCAAATATCCATCGTGGAGTCTACAAGTTAAGTGAAGAAGCAACCTTAGCGTATGAAGATGCGCATCGTAAAGTAGCTCGTCTGATCAATGCAAAGTTCAAAGAGATCATTTTCACCAAAAACACAACAGAAAGCATCAATCTTCTAGCGTATACACTTGGTCAAAAGCTCAAGAAAGGTGATGAAATACTCATTACAGCTATGGAGCATCATAGTAATCTTGTCCCTTGGCAGCAAGTGGCAAAGAGAGCTGGAGCTACCTTAAAAATAATGCAGGTCAACAAGCAGGGAGAGCTCATAGTCGATGACAAGCTCTTCACGAAGAAAACAAAAATCGTTGCTTTTTCGCATGTATCCAATGTCTTAGGAACCATCAATCCTGTCCAAGAAATTATTCAGAAAGCGCATGCTGTAGGTGCTCTAGTGGTTCTAGATGCAGCACAAAGTGTCCCGCATATGCCTGTAGATGTGCAAGACTTAGATGTTGATTTCATGGCATTCTCCAGTCATAAGATGCTCGGTCCTACTGGAATAGGTGTATTATATGGAAAACAAGCGTTGTTAGAAGTACTCAATCCTTTCTTATTTGGTGGTGATATGATTCGAGAAGTCAAGTTCGAGGATACAACATTCAATGACCTGCCTTGGAAATTCGAAGCTGGTACTCCCAATATTGCCGGTGCTATTGCATTCGGTGCAGCAGTAGACTACTTAATGAATATGGGATTAAAAAATATCGAACAGCATGAACAAGAGCTCTTGAGATATGCTCACGAACAATTAGCAAAAGTTAAAGGGTTGACTCTTTATGGTCCAAAAGATCTTACTAAGAAATCAGGAATCGTCGCGTTCAATATGGAAGGCATCCATTCTCATGATGTCTCTTCAATTGTGGATCAAGAAGGCATCTGTATTCGTGGAGGTCATCACTGTGCCATGCCTTTAATCAAAGAATTAAAGCTAGAAGCGGCCTGTCGTGTCAGTTTTTATCTCTATAATACGAAAGAAGATATTGATCGCCTCGTGAAAGCCTTGGAAAAAGTGAGGCAGGTGTTCCTATGAATGAGATGTACATGGAAGAGATCTTGGAACATTACAAGCATCCGTTAAATAAAGGAAAAATTGCTCAACCAGACATTCACTATCATGATGCTAATCCGTTATGTGGGGATGAACTTGATATTTTTATCAAGCTAGACAAAGACAAGAAGATTATAGACATCAAGACAGAAGCGAAAGGCTGTGCTATCTCACAAGCTGCAACCAGCATGGTGTCAGAAGAGCTCAAAGGAAAAACAGTGGAAGAAGTGAGAAAGCTGAACAAAGAGTTTGTTTTTAACTTGTTACATATTCCTTTATCCATCATGCGTGTCAAATGTGCTTTATTGTCTTTAACAACTATCAAGAAAGGTATCTACAAATACTTAGGAGAACAGTTTAATGACTCAGAATAAACCATTGCTCCAGATCAAAGACTTGAATGTCAGTATTGAAAGTAAAGAAATTTTGAAAGGTATTAATCTCGAAGTCCAGGAAGGCGAGGTGGTTGTCTTAATGGGTCCAAATGGTTCTGGAAAATCTACATTATCTTTTGCTGTAATGGGTCATCCTAAATATCAGGTAACAAAAGGTTCCATCATGTTCAAAGGAATAAATATCACCAAAGCTTCTCCAACCAATCGCTCCCAAGAAGGTATATTCTTATCATTTCAATATCCCAGCGAGATTTCTGGAGTGACTATTGCAAACTTCTTGCGAACAGCACTCAATACGAGAAGAAAAGAGAAGATGAATCCTTTGGAATTCAGAAAGCTCCTGCAGGAAAAGATGAGAGAACTCAACTTCGACGAAAAATTTGCTCAACGGTATCTTAATGAAGGCTTCTCAGGCGGAGAGAAGAAAAAAGCAGAGATGTTACAACTAGCCATGCTTCAGCCATCCCTGGCTATTTTGGATGAAACTGACTCTGGTACAGATGTGGACGCATTAAAAGTCATTGGTAATACGATCAACGCATTGCATAAGACAACAAATATGGGCATCCTCTTAATCACCCATTACAATAGAATTCTGCAGTATGTGAATGTTGATAAGGTCTATATTATGGAAGATGGCAAGATTACACGATCTGGAGATATCACATTGGCCCACCAGATTGAGAAAGAAGGCTACAAGAAGTCGTAATATTTTCGGAAAAATTCTAGCAAAGTATATGAAGAACGAGCAAGAAGAGTACTAGATGAGAAAATACGGCTATGCTCTCCTTACTGGACTATCCTTGACAGCTATAGGTATTGGGGGATATTTCCTCTATCAGCAAAATCAGCAGTTAGGAGCAAGAATAAGCGTTTTAGAAAAGAAGGTAGAAGAGCTAACTATTCCTGTAACAGAGCAGAATAAAGAGAGAGTAAACATCTATCAGCGAATACAGAAAATAGATAATAAACTAGGTGAATGGATAAAGAAACATTAAGCAGCTTTAGCAACAGTCTTCTCTAAACCAGTAGCTTTAGCTTTCGCAGCGGCAAAGTCATGCACAGGTGCCACACCAGTCTTCACTTCATCAACAAAGCGCTTTACTGCATTCTTGACTGTGTATTTCTCTGCTTGTTTGAGATAATGATTTGTTAAATCTAAGAGACTTCCTGGTAGGAAGAAAGAGAGTCCTTCATAGAGAATATTATACAAGAAACCACGAAGATCTTTAGTCTTGCCAACATAATAAGCATTGTAAGCAATTTTAGCAGGAGCTTCAACTATTTCTTTGCCAGCGCTTAATCCATAGCCAATACCACCCATGATTTTCATGTAATCAGCTACAACATCTACAGGCACTAATGCTTTGTCATACGTATCGACTAATTTTGCAAAACGATAGAGGTTTCTATGATCATAATTAACGCCTTCAATATGTTGTCGTAAGCGTGCTTCTAAATTATCATATTCTTGTCTTGAACCAGCTCTGGCCAAGAGTGCCTTGACAGGTTCATACGTTTTAGCAGCTGCTAATTGTTCCTCAAGATTGGGAGTTTTAAAGACAGGAACTGCCCATTTTCCAGCGTCCTTTAATTTATCAAGTAAACTCATAGTGTTAACACGTGTTTTTTCCTAATGATTGTGAGAAAGGTAAGATTCCGACTAATTTGCCTTGTTTCGTCACAGGAAGGGAAAATAGATTTTTTTGGATCATGAACAGATATGCTTTCTCCAGAGGAGTTTCAGCATCTAAACTATGAATAGGCTGTGTCATAATATCTTTTGCCTTTGTTTTGCTAGGATCTTTTTTTGCAGCAACCACACGTGCTACAATATCAGTCATGGAAATGATACCAACAGGTTTGTCTTTCTCAACAACAAGAATCTGTCTGCATCCTTGAGTGCTAAGTGTTTGTGCTATATTAACTATACTTGCTGTACTAGCGCAACTGACTGGTTTTTGTAAAGAGCATGTTCCGATGTTCATTGTTGTTCACCTTCGACTTTAGTTTCTAAAGATATTTTATTAGGATTAATATGTGGTTCCATTGCGTCAAGACGGGTTTTTAAACTTTCTGTCGCTAATCTTTGTGCTTCTTGATTGCGAAGTATTTGTTCTTGACCATGAATAATGGTTTTATCACGTCGTGCTCTGCGATAAGGACTCCAGCCACGAATCGCTCCCCATAAGCCGCCAAGTAAAAGACCTGTAGTTAATAGTCCATCTCCATAGTGACCAAGCTCTTGCTGATAATGTGTTGGTTGTAAAGTAGGAACAGGCCGTGAAGCAACTTCTACAGTAACAGTAGTTTTAGGCTCTTCGATATATTTTGGGGCTTCTAAACCATGTTCTTCACGCCATTTCTTCTGTTGTTCAGGTGTTCTGCCAAAGGCTCTGCTCCAGAAGTCTCCTTGTGCTTTGTCGACCTTAATGACAGCTTCTCCGACTTTGCCGCCTTGCTCAACAATAACTTTGCCAACCTTTTGGTCCGCTTGGGCTGCAGCAGGAAGAACAACATTATTGAATTGGTCAAGAACATAACCAATGCCGCTTAAGGCCATTTTAGCCCCATAACCTAAAGCCCCGCCTATGCCTGCTCGAATGCCGATGCCAGTGGCATAGCCAGCTCGTTCAGGTAAATATCGTTCTTTTCGAGGGGTAGTTGTCATCAAAATCACCTAGAAATAAAGGGGGAAACAGCTATATAAATGTTTCGCTACTAAGCAGTAGTTATGGCGCATTTTCTAAAAACCGCTATAAGGTCACTTTGCAGTTAGGAAAACGGTTTTGACCATTATAGAGGCTAAAACCTTCGAATATCTGCAAAGCAGCCATAGCAAGTCCAAGCAAACAGAAGTTCCACAGGAAGTAAAATTGACCTATATTTCTGGTGGAAAATCTGTGGTTTTGGACCTCCGAAAGTGTCTGGGATGAGACCAAAAAACAGGAGGTAAAAACCATGAAAGACATGCAAACGGTCGATAAGTTCCGACAAAGCGAAGCTGATAAATGGGCAAAGAAAGACCAAGATATACGCCTTCAAGTATGTTTTAAGAAGGCAATAGATGTCGAGATACACCTCATAAAAGGGGCTCAGGCACTATCGGAAGCAGAAATAACTGCAAGAATTCTACAGCGAACAGAGAGCTACTTTCGAGGCTTTAACAGGCTACGAAACAATCTCGTGGAAGATATTTCTGATGAGGAGGATTACGATGACTCAGCAGAATGAAATCCGCAAAGAGTTGCTGAAGAAAAACCAGCAGACCAAAGACAAGATCCAGAAACAAAAAGATCACCAGGAAGTCAACGACTTCATGGAAGATCTTGGCATTGAACGAGTAGACAAGCCAAAAAAGGATGAAAGGAGGTCCAGAAAATGAAACTTGAAGCATCAGACAAGGTTGCCGTACCACAAAAACGGCCATACATCAAAAAAGGATTCTATCACGCAAGACTAACAGAAATTAAGCCGAAGAAGAACGAAGCAAAGTTTGGCAAAAAAATGGTTCTTATCTTTGACATTCTCGACCAGAGATATGCAAAGAACAACAAATTTCTGCAGCTTGCAACAGAAGTGTATTCTGAATACAAGAAAGACGATGGAACTTATCAGACTGCAATAACTCCAAACAGCAACATCACAAAGGTCTTCCGGGCACTTGGATGGAAATTCTCCAATCAGGGACTGGATACAAACGATTTCATTGGAGCAGAAGCAGAAGTTCTTGTCGAAGATTACGAATACGACTACACTGATCCAGCAACAAACAAGATAGAGAAAACCAAAGCGAGTACTATCAACGACGTCAACACTTGGAGTGATGAAGTGGAAGTGAAAGAGGAAACAATACAATGAACCGAGTTGTTATCACTGTCCAGTCCGATGTAGTAAAAATGAGGGAATTAACAAATCGTATATGTTGCAAAAAAATATACGAAAAGGTAATTCCCCTGTTTTTTCATAATCGTATTGGACAGTAGTAACTCTCAAATCAACTAAAATGAGACGGAAGACATCAAGATAGCGATAGCTCTCGACTAAAGAAAGAGGTAAATGATTATGAAATGGAATAAGAAAATATTCATGACTGGACAGTCTTTTGATAAGTATGCACTGGACAATCAAACAGTCGAGAGATTAAACGACAAATACACAAGAACAGCAAACGCACTCATACAAACAGATACAGCAGAAGCAACAGAAATAAATCTTAAACTCATAAAACAACTTAAAGAAGATCTGCAAAAAGAAGCAAAGGATTGAACAACACAATCCAGACTGTCACTTCAGGAGTTTATGCTGGATACGGATATGAAATGACTGATTTACCGAGAGGAATTGTAACTATCACAGGAACTGCAGATAATGTCAAGAGTCTTGCATATATGTGGAAGGGATATTTATACTCTGCAAAACTCGAATCCCCAACAGGATCAAGCGTTTCAAGTCACAGAATCTACAAAATAGATCCTATTTCAGGAGCAGTTGTTGCAGATTATAATTTCCAGCCAAGCGGAGCTCAGGATTACAGATATCTATACGCAGAAGATGGAAACACATGGCAAGCCTATCATCAATGGTTTACAGATGGAGTATATTTGTATGTACCAATAAGACATTATCAATCCGCTTATGGAGGATGGGCATCAGTATTCTACAAATTCGATGAGAATCTTAATCTTGTTGGAACAGTAGATCCTGCATTAAACACACACATGAGATATTTCTATGAATTTGCTCAAGTGTGGTTTGATGGAGACAAAAAAAGAATATACTTACTTGGAGGAGCATCTGCAGAAGATCAAGGAACTCATTACAAAGGATTCTGGGAATATGATGCTGAATGGAATTTGCTCGCAGAATGGCAAATGGATACCAACTATTATTTAGTTGGATTCGGAGATATGCCTGACTTCAACACAATGTATATGGGTGCATGGTATCATGCATCAACATTTCAATGTTACATTTTCCAATTTGAAAGAGCATTATCATTGAATGGTCAACTACAACCATTAAGATACAGAACACAAAACAACATTGCTGTTGGTGGAGCTGTTGTTGGATCAAACGATAATTATCCAAGACCTAACAGAGGAATTGGAGTAAGTAATCAAAAAGACAGAGTATGGATGTTTTACAGAAGCAACAATAACAACATCTGGTGCTGGTACTTCCAAAACGGATTATATAATGGATTGTACAAAACTTATGATGATGTAACTCCATTAAATAGACGAGGAATTAATCTCGGCTCAGATTCCAATGTATATGGGAGCTGGTATCAAGCATTTGCAAAATACAAAGGAAATCAGGCATTCTTCTGTTACAACAATAAAGTTTACAGAATGACTGATTTCTCAAAAGATGCTGAATATGCTGGAAGATATGGTGTTACTCTTGTCGGAAATGACTCAATAGTGAGCTTTGATGAAAGCACGATGACAATAAAGTTCACAGATCTTTCAAATGCAACGACGGGAAGAAGCCAATCAGGAGTAGATTTCACAACTCAAACATTGTCTTTCAGCGGAACAGTAGGAATTTACATGGCGGCAATCTTTGATGGAAGAGGAACACCTGCATTAAAGTTTGATATCCAAGATGAGAATGGAAATGCAGTTACAGGACTCACAGGAAAATCAGCCAATGCATATGTGGTATTTCCAACAGCTATGGATAAATTCAAAGTAAGAATCTATTGGACTCCAGATGGAACAAGCAATGTTCATGGATTCTTCAAGAGTTTTGGATTATTCATTGACAGACAATAAGGAGGATGATTAAAATGTATTCAATCAAAAGAACGTACTCAAAACCATACGTGGCCAAAGTGCTTGCAAGACTTCAAACTGAAAAAACAGAATTACTTGCATCAGATCCTCCGTTTACTGAAGAAGCAGATCAAACTCAGGTCCTAATAGATGCATGGCAATTGAAATATGCTGCCATGCCTTAATTCGAGGTATTCTCATGGATGCAAAAGAAAGATATGATTTACTGAAAAAACTCTTGGATGAAATTAGGATTGAAGAAAAGTATCCTTTTCCAATAGATTGTGTTATGCAAACAGGAAGCGACAATGGACAGTTCTCATTTACAATCACTGGTCGAGTAAGTTTTGATGACAAAGTTGTATCTCATAATCCGATTATTCCTGAAGTGATTGATGACGGGAATATTGAAGCTGCAAAAGCTGAGATAAGAGATATCTATAAGTCTCTTTTTGAGTCACTTCTTGACAGGATTGCAGGTATTGGCTGTGAACGTATTATGGCTAAACAAAAGCCTAAGGAGCTCGTCTTGCAGGGCCAGGAGTATAAAGTATATGGCACTTCTCAAGTACCGCCCAAAACGATTCTTATAAGCTATGGAGACGATCTCTGGAGGACTAACGATGGTCAGCCCAAGGCTTAATGGAAAGCATGGGGAGATGATTGTTGAGATGTACGGCAGAACAGAGGCATTGGTATCTGACCTGTCTAATATCAAGGAAACCCAAAAAGAACTCAAGAAGGAGATAAACGACATCTATTCTAGCATTACGGACCTAAAAGTCAGCACCAAAGGGTATTCTGAGAATCTTCGTGCTGTCAAGTGCGAGTTTGAAGAACATAAGAAAGAGCATCAGCAGTCTTTTGGCAGGATTATAGCTGTTTTGGGCATCATTGCAACCTTTGTTTCAATAGCCGTTTCTGTCATATTTAACCATTTTCGCAAGTAATTTGTCAAGTCCAGCCTAAAAGGAAATAAGCGTGTTTCGACGATGGCTCGTGAATAAACCCCTTTGAAAAAGGTTGCACTTGACAACCCGACAAAAACTATTTATAGGAATTGCAGATATTAACTTTTTACAGATGGCGCTATTCAAAAATATGCTACAATCAGGGGAATCGCTGGTCAAGAACGAGCAAGTATTGGACTTTGATTATCAACCAAAACTTGTCAAGTTCAGAGAAAGCCAGCAGTTTGCAATAGCTGACTGTATGAAGCCATTATTCAACAATAAAACAGGAAGCAACGTCTTAATCTTTGGATCATCAGGAATAGGCAAGACATTGGCCTGCAATCATGTGATAACAGAATTAGAGCAGGAAACAGATCTTGTCCTGCCTGTTTATGTCAATTGTTGGGAACATAACACCACCTATAAAGTGGCCATGTGCATCTGTCAACAGCTCGATTATCCATTCACACAAAACAAGAAAGGAATTGAACTTTTTGAAGTGATTGCCGAGAATATGAATCAAAAATCAGGAGTATTCATATTCGATGAAATCGACAAGGCAGAAGATCTTGACTTCCTATATTTCATCAATCAAAAGATACTCCGCAACTGCATTGTTCTCATAACTAATTACAAAGACAAACTGTTCGGAATGGATACACGACTAAGATCCAGGCTTTTCCTTGACTTTATAGAATTCAAGAAATACACACTCGAAGAAACAGAAGGAATCCTCAGAGAACGTATTGATTTTGCCTTCTTTCCTGAAGCATGGTCAAAAGAAGCTGTTGATTTAGCCTGTCAGAAAACCTTTGAACTTGGAGACATACGTTGTGGCCTTCTCATGCTAAGAAAAGCTGGTAAGACTGCAGAAGATGAAGGAGCGCTAAAAGTAGAGCCATGCCACGTTGAAAAAATTCTAAGCAAAGTGGACAAGTACAGCGTAAAAGGAAGCTCAGACCTTGACAAAGAGACAAGAGACATTTTACACCTAATCAAAGCGAATGGAGGTAAGACAACCTTTGAACTCTTTGAAATGTATCAAAAGAATGGTGGAACACAGGTTTATAGGACTATTTACAGGAAAATCAAGACTCTTGAGATGAACAAATATGTGCTTGTTGAGAAAGTCTTTGGTGGCAAAAACGGCAATACTTCAACGGTACAATATATGAAATAAGTTGTATCACAAAAGGGACAATATTCTTTAATACGTGAGAATATTCTCATAAACAGATAAATTTATAAATATCTCCAGATACACTGGACACATGGCAAAGGTTTTAATCGCAACATTGTATATCTTCGAGCCTATTGTGGCTGCTGTAACCAAGATCAGCGCAGAGAGATTGATACTTCTAATTGACAAAGAACCTGATGAAAAGCAAAGCAAATCACTTGAAATTGTAAAGCAAACACTCGGATCAGTCATTGAAATAAAAACAATCAAAACAGATGTTTATGACATTGTTGAAGTAGCAAGAGAAGCAGTCAAGATCATAGACTTACTTTCTGACAAAGATGAAATTTACATTGACATCACAGCTGGAAGAAAAACCAAATCACTTGGACTTCTTTTCGGATCTTATGCAAGAAGCTCCAGAATAAAAAAGATAATGTACATTAAAGAGGAGAATAAACAAATCGTGTACTTGCCAAGACTTTCTTATTCCATAACTCCAGCACAACATAAGATTTTAGAATTTCTCTTAAATCGCAAAGTTACAACGATGGCAGACTTCTCTGACAAAGTAGAAGTAAGTAAAGCCATGCTCTACAAACACATCAAAGAACTCAAAGACATGGATGTAATAGAAGAAACACCCGACGGATTAACACTCACAGATTATGGGAAAATAGTGGTGCTGTAAACATGGAAAATGGATTAAAAACAATTAAAGATCTTTTCGATGGTACAAAAATATTCAGAGTTCCAATGTATCAAAGAGCATATTCATGGACTGAAAAGCAACTCAGCGATTTTATAGAAGATATAAAAAATCAAAAAGTAGATAGAACATATTTCTTAGGGACTATATTATTGGAGACTGCAGAAAACGAAGGGGATTTTAGAGGAATCGACATTGTAGATGGCCAACAAAGAATGACCACTATGGTCATCTTCATGAAAGTTCTCCTGACGCTATTAAAGAAAAATGAACAAGATATTGAAATCCTTGAAGAAACATACATCAAATACAAGAATAGATTCAAACTCAAACTTCAAGACGAAGATGCAGAGTTCTTCCAAACATACATATTAAGCGACACGCCTAATCCAGAGATATTAATAACAAGACCATCACAGCAGAAACTGCTTTTTGCAAAAGAATACTTTGATTCAAGATTGTCCATAATGACTTTGCCACAATTATTAGAAGTCAAAGAAAAAATAAATAAAACAAAACTATTGACATATAGTGTTGAGGATAATGCAGAGGCAACGCTGATATTTGAAACCACTAATGATCGTGGAAAACCGCTCACAAATCTTGAAAAGATTAAAAGTTTCTTAATGTATAAATGCTATTTAGCAAGCGAGGAATCAGTCGATATTCTCAAAAGCATCTATAAAAGATTTAGTGACATCTATAACGTAATCGAACTGATAGATATTGATAATGAAGATAATATCTTGCAGTACCATTTTGTTTCATATGAAAATTGGGGAAGCAAAAGGGACTATCAGGAATATGTGCAGATGATAAAAAATCATATTCATCAATTACTCCTTGATAAAAAAGATGCAGAAGTCGTTAAATACATCGAGAATTACACCACAAAATTACGTGAAGCATTCTATACAATAAATGAAATTCAAAAAGAATCTAAAATAAAATCATTAAGAGAAGTATTCTTACTCGAAAGACTTGGAGTAACATTTTATCCAATGTTAATAAAAGCATATCAATCAGATACAACTGAACAAAAAAAAGATTTTGAAGACATTGTCAAACTTATCGAGATATTCAGTTTCAGAGTCTTAGGTATGAAGACAAAAAGAGCTAGCGACTTAGACAGTGCAATAAACATTCTCGTCAGGGAGTTCAAGGGAGATTTCAAACTATTGAAACTGCAATTAGTAGAGAAAATATTAGAATACTGCAACGAAGCTAAATTCAAGGAAAAATTAAATTCAAATGATTTCTACAATGATTTTCCAAGCGACAGAGTATATCTATTCTGGAAATATGAAAACTATTTGAGAGAACAAAATGGATACTCTCCAATGTCAGAAGAAGAATACTCATCAAAAGACCAAAGATTTCAGCTTACAATAGAGCATGTTGCACCTCAAAATCCTGAAGAAGAAAAAAACAGAATAATAACCACAGCAGACTGTAAATTTACAAATTACAATACCGACGAATTCAAGGAAACATATCTTCACTGCATAGGAAACTTGACTTTTGATCCAAGATCATCTAATTCCAGTAAAGGTCGAAAACCAATTGATGAAAAGAATAGTAAGTATTTCAAAAGAGCTCCTTTTATGACTCAAAACGAGATGGAAGATTTCTTGGAAGATGGCGCTTGGAATGAGAACTCCATCAATAAGAGAAAAGACAAAATAATTACATTCGCACTTAGAATGTGGGACCCGATAAAATTAGTAGGTATGGAATCATACAACGAATATGCTGAGAATAAAGAGAAAAATCATAATAACCACAAAGAAGAATACTCTGAAGACTATGTAAGAACTCGAATGGGCGGAGAAGCATATGCACTACTTCAAGAATTTAGAAGACAATTAAATGATTTAACAACTTACGAAGAAAAAATCAATAAGCATTTCATAGGATTCAAGAATCATAAATATTACTTTGGTGTTTTACACTGGAGACAAAAATATATTTTCTTAAGCATACCTGATTTTGACAAAACAAAAATAATCACAGACGAGAAGTTAGAATATTATCCTGACTATGAAGAACTCATCATTAAGATGTATTCAAAATCAGACATAGAAAAATACTTGCATTTAGTAAAACATTCAGATAGGTATAAAGAACGATGACAAAATCAGAACTAATCAAAGACTTGAATCCTGCACAACAAAAAGCAGTTGAAACAACTGAAGGACCTATATTAATCATAGCAGGAGCTGGAAGCGGAAAGACGAGAGTTCTTACACGAAAGATTGCTTATCTTATTGAAAACGGGATTAACCCAGAACATATTCTGGGGCTAACATTTACAGATAAAGCAGCTGCAGAGATGCTAGATAGAGTAAATGAACTTGTCAAGTCTCATGGAGATATTGTCATAACAACATTCCATTCATTCTGCAAGGAGATTATTGAAGAAAATATTCTTGACTTAAAGATGAATGCAAATATCAAGATCATAGAGGATACTGCACAGCTGGTATGGTTTATCAAAAATATTGATGCATTTGGTCTTGAACATCTTGAAGTAGGATATCAACCAGTCACATTAGTTGAAGAATTACGAAAAACAATCTCTAAATTCAAAGATGAATACATAACAATAGAACGACTTGAAAAATACATTGAAGAAAAATCACAGGAAACTCTTGAGGAAGAAGACCAGGAACATCTGAATGCATTGAAAGATATTCTTAAAGTTTACAAAAAATATGAATATTACAAACTCCAAAACAATCTCATTGACTTTGGAGATATGTTGACGAGAATATACCAATTACTAAAATCAAAACCTCTAATCTTAAAGAAGTACCAAGAGAGATTCAAGTATGTCCTCGTGGATGAATTCCAAGATACAAACTATATCCAGCTCCAGATTGTTAATTTAGTTGCAGCCAAATATCAAAACTTGACTATCGTCGGTGATGATGATCAAAGTATCTACAGATTCAGAGGAGCATATCTCACTAACATCGCTGAGTTCAAGAAAACATATCCTAAACATACAGAGATTGTTTTAGAGCAGAATTATAGAAGTTCAAAGAATGTTCTTAATGTAGCAAATAAACTAATCTCAAATAAACCTGATCGTGTTGTTAAGAAACTATTCACTGATAATGATACAGGAGAAAAAGTAACAGTAGCTGAATTAAAAAATGAAGAAGAACAAGCCCACTATCTCTTAAATGAGATTACTTCGCTCTTGAAAAAATATCAATACAAAGATATTGCAGTTCTTACAAGAAGGAAAAAAGATGCACAGCCATTAATTGATATATTCAATAAACACAAGATACCTTACGAATTCATCGGCAATTCAGATTTCTTTAGAGAACCACTAATCAAAGATGTTTTAGCATATGTTCGAATGGCTGCAAATCCGACTGAATCACAGGTTGAGATAGCGAGAATATTTCACAGACACGCTTTCAATATACGACCTGTTGAGATAGGGCGATTCTGTAAATTCGCACATGTAAATAAGATGTGCTATTATGAATGTTTTGACAAACTTGATGAAATTAATGTCGATAAAAACAAATTTAATTATGTAAAAGAAAAGATTCATCAAGTAGTTCAAGAGAAGACAAAACTTAATCTGCCAGAATTTATTTACAAAATATTATTTGAGATTGATTTCTATAAACATGAAGTAAGTCTGAATAATGTCAAGAACATCGGTCTATTAAATCAATTCTATAAATTCGCAACTGACTACTATAACCTTCATCAGAAAGATGAACTTCATAATTTTGTTGAGTTCTTAGAATATGCTTCAAACTTTGAAATAAAGAATGATGTCGAGGGAATCAATAATACAATTCAAGTTATGACTGTCCATACCGCAAAAGGAAAAGAATTCCCTGTCGTATTCATTCCAGACCTTGTTAATGGCAAATTGCCAACAAGATTTATGAGAGATAAGTTTGATATTCCTAAAGAATTGAGTGATGGTATTAAAGATGGAACTGATGATAAGGAATTACATATTCAAGAAGAAAGAAGATTATTCTATGTCGCAATAACAAGAGCAAGAGAAAAGCTCTACATGACTTATGCATTAAGATATGGCGACAACAAAAGAGACTCAAAACCAAGCCAATATCTTGACGAAATAGATTATACAACAAATAAAGATATTGACTTCATCAAACCAAAAGCAGATCCTATTGCAATTAAAGAAGATTCAATTAAAGAGCAGATAAAACAAAAATATATTCGAGAAGTAATTGCAGACTTGCACAGAACTGACTTTGAAAAAGCTATTCCGAAAATATTGCTTCTTGAAAAAGTAGAAGGAAAAGATCCATCTGATTTAATCAAAAATCTTAAAGAATTAGATTATGATGATGTCTTAAAACAAATCAAAGATGGAGAGATAATCACAGAAAAAGAAATTGAATCCGAGCCAACATTCTCAGTATCACAATTCAACACATACTCAAGATGTCCTAGAATTTACAAATACAATTATGTTTACCGAATACCAACTCCAGCAAAACCCTACTTTGACTTCGGCGGAACAATACACAAAGTAATTGAAGAACTGACTAAGAAAGTAAAGGAAGGAGAAGCGATAGACTTCGACCTTGCAGTCAAATATCTTGATGCTTTCTGGAAAAATGAAGGATACAAAACAGAGCTTGAAGAAAAACAAGCGAAAGAAGAAGCAAAAGAAGTTATCAAAACATTCCTTGAAGAACAAGCAAAGATGAAATCCAAGATTGTTGGAATAGAACAGGAATTCACAATAAAACTCGATAGATTCAGCATTACAGGGTATATTGATAGAGTGGATCAAGATGGAGAAGATTACATCATTCTCGACTATAAAACAGCAAAGACTGCGCTTTCTGAGAATGCATTAAGAGAAGACTTCCAATTACTTACATACGATATGGCCGTACAGCAGCTCTTTGGTAAGAGACCGAAGAAAGTAGGCTTATGGTTTTTGAGATCCAATAAGAAAGTAATTATCGAGCCTAAAGATGAAGATATAGCTAAGATCAAAGAGAAAATTCTTGAAACTATCAAGAACATTATGAAAGAAGATTTCACTCCTACTCCAGGATGGGAGTGTAACAACTGCGACTATAAGCTCCTATGTGATGCCTGGAAGCGATGAGGTGAATAAAAAATGGTATTTATCGAGATAATTGGTGTTGCGATTTTGATTCTATTAATTTACATAGCTATCAAGCTAAGTAAAAAAAATGAAGTGAAGAAAGAGGAAAATGTTCTTGCAGACAGCCTATTACTCAAGCAATTGCAAAACATAGAGAAATCTCTTGATGCAAAAGCAAAGGAAGATAATGAACGACAACAAAAAATAATGAAGTGTGTTGAAGATAACATCGGAACATTTACAAGAACTATTCATGGAACAAAAAGACGTGGAAAAGTTGGTGAAGCCATCTTAAAACAAATACTTTCTGAATCCATCGCATCAGGTTTGGTAGTTACAGAACTCAAAACTGATTCAGGAAGCACTGTAGAATTTGCATGGGATATAAAGAATGGAAAATATTTACCAATAGATTCAAAAATGCCAGAATTAGACGAGCTTTATGCAAAATTTGAACAATCAGAACAACCTGATGAACAAGTAAAACTCAAGAAAGACATTCTTAAAATAGTTGAAAAAAGTAAAAATGAGGCTAAGAAATATCTTAACAATCATAACACAATAGACAAATGTATTGTTGCAATACCTGATTCAATATCAGACCAATTTCCAGACATAAATAAAGATTCAGTAAAGACAGGAATATTTGTTGCAGGTTACACAAAAGTGTTCTTATTTGCATGTGTTTTAGGAGAGAATTACACTAAAAATCTTTCATTAGGAAATATTGGAGTCTATAAGGATGCAGTTCATTCATTAAAAAATATTTTAGGAGAGATAGAAAAGAAAAGTGATACGATCAATAAAGGAATAACTCAGATCTCAAATGCCAATGAGGGGATAGTTACTGAAGTGAACAAATCTATGAATAAATTAAATCAAGTCGCTGCTATGGAAGTCGCAGAGGTTAAAAGGTTGAAATAAAATGGGCTTCTTCAGTAAATTATTCAAAAAAGATAAAGTGAAAATCACTGAAGAAAATCATAAAACCATTTCGCATCCAAAAGAGAACTTGATTGGAAAAACAGATGTTTGCCCTTATTGTAATAAAAAATTAGAAACTGTTCCTTCAAAGAAGAAGAAATGTAAAGATTGCGGACAATTCATTTATGTTAGAACAAGACCTCAAGATAGGAAAAAAGTGTTGGTAACCGAGAAAGAAAAAGACTTAATTGAAGAACAATGGCAACAACACTTTCAGGAAAACGAAGATAAAGAAATACTGCAAACTCCTGAATTTGAGAACGCAAAAAAAGAGTTATCAAAACAGTTTGGCAAAGAAGCTTCTATCGGTGACGCTAAATGGCGAGTGTATAATCAAAGAATTCTTGAATTTGCTTCAAAGAAACAATGGGGATTATACAGAAATAATAAATTAGATATGTCCAAACTTTTAATTAGAGAAGGTCATCATAAACAAGCGCTAATCACTCTGTATGAAATTTGTTATCTTGATCTAAATGGTTGTAATAATGTCGGTGGCGGGATATCTGAAAAGGATATGTCAGAACTGAGTATTCATGAATTTGATCCTAAAATGGCATTCTTAGCACCAGGAATATTGAGTATGATTGATGATGAAATTGAGGCACTTAAAATTGATAAGGCTGAGGCTAAGAAGCTGTTTATAGAGAATAATGATAAAACAAAACCGAAAAAGAATATGCCATTATCATCGGAGGATGCTTGGAGTAAGCTTAATGAACAAATGGCTAAAAACAAAAAGATACAAAGCATCGATCCGAATGACATTGATGGAACATTCAAGGAAATTAATGAGTTGATTAAGAAAAAAGAATTCTCTGATGCATCCACGCTCATAACTAAAATTAAGTCATTGTTTTATGCTAAAAAACAAGATAAGCCTGATGTTGATAGAATCAAAAAGTATCTTTCTAATTTATTGAAATCAAAAGAGAGTATTATCGTGAATTCTGCAGAATCTTTACTTCTCACTATGGCTAAAAAAGATTTGAATAGTGTAACTGATTTAATGGAGGATTATGTTCAGAAAATCAAGGACAACATTCAGAATCATGCAGAGAGCAATATAGTAGGCGAGCTTGCTTCAATCAATGTCGAATGGGTTAAGCCTATGATTCCAAAACTAATTAAGAATTTAAAAGATCATCCTGAATGGAATGGAAGAAGATTCTCAGCATTTAATCTCGGATCAATCAGTGCAAAGAATCCAGAACTTGTTGAAGATGCAATTCCAATTATGATAGAGTACATAAAAAAGCCTTTTGAAGTTACAAAACGATACCCAATCACTGTAAAAGCAAAAGGATACACCGTTTCACTGGATTTGTCTGCAGAAAAGATGCTTGGAGTAGACCAGACTCAATGGCTAAAAGATGCATATATTGATAGCATTGGAATGATTGCCAAGGGAGACAAAAAACTTATTCTCAAATATAAATCACTATTCGAAGATATTGCGAGAAAAGATAAGAGTGTGTATTCGAGAAAGAAAGCTGAAAAAGTTTTAGATATACTAAAATGAGGATTAACAATGTCAAAAAAAACAATAGCAGGAATCATAATAAATGAAGTGGAAACAGAGCCGCTTAGTGATTATGTTATTGATTTTGTAACAAACGCCACAAAAGAAAGTCCTTATCTTGATTTTAAAAAGACAATAGACATAAGTAAATCTTCTGCATTTCCTGAAATAGCAAAAGACATCTTCGCATTCTCTAATTATGGTGGAGGATGGCTTCTTCTCGGCTGGGAAGAATATAAGAAAAATCAATTTGTACCTGTCGGGCTATCATCTGATTTTGAGTTAGATCCTGCTAATCTTCAAACAAAATTTAATTCATACACTCTCGAGCCATTAGCATTTGATTATAAAGAATTTAACAGAGATTTTAAACATAGATTTCCAAAAGCGAATGAAGAATTTAGAAAGAAAATCAATTCAATATCAGAACGCTTTGCAATAATCTACATTCCACCATCACACAAATTACTTGTTCCAAATAAAACAGGAGATTACAAAGTAAATGGAAAAGAAAAATATGTATTCTATCCAAATGATGTGTTTTATAGACGAGGTACACAGAGCATAAAACCGAGTAAGACTGAACTTGCTCTTATTGAAAAGAGACTTGCAAAAGAAAATTATAGGCTATCTGTTTTGAGTGGAGATCCTGACGAAGTTGATGAAACTATTTATTCCAATATGTTTGAAATAACTCAAATGCCAAAATTTGTTTACTCAGGAAAAGCAAAAGACTATGATAGCGTATCAGTAAAAGCTTTACTTAAACAAGAGAAAGTATTTCCTGAATGGTGTTACAAATTCAAGTATTGGTCAGGAAACATTGTAACTTTTGAAAACATGTTAGATCAAAATAATCCTTACCATAAACTTGTTTTGCCTGAAACAATTACAAAACAACCAATAGAAGACTGGCTGAAAGACAATGATAAATTTAGAATTGTCAAAGAAATATTAAATAAAGAATTACACCATTATGCTATTCAGAAACATCTTCGATACTTTGATAAAAAGAATATTTTGTATTATGCATCCGAAGAAACCAGAAGACAAGAAAAGTGGAAAAGTAGATATGTAGCTTCTACAAAAACGGTAGCTGCGAAATTCTTTGTTCCAAAACTTAAACGATTTCTATATTGGCACGTTGCTTTTCATGCAGACGTACTTGACTTTGAAGGTAGATTTTATCTTAGAATATTGCCAACATTCGTTATATCAGAAAACGGAAAAGATGTCATAACAGATCCTGTAATAGGCACTTTAATCACGAGCTTATCTTACAATAAATATAATAGTCTTTACTTGAATAATGTACTTTTCTGGATTCACCAACTTGGAGAGGGAAGCGATGTAAAGATACAAGATTACATGACAATATCAAAATCACCAGTAGAACTTAATGCAAAGATGGGAATAATTTATGACATCCCATCAAATGAATTCAGATTAGAAATTGACGAAGAAGAAGATGGAGAAATAATTGAAGATGAAGAAGTTTGAACTGATACAGCTTCCAGAAAAAGATCTTGTTTTCGGAGGCAACGAGGAAGAAAAGGACCCAAGAATAGGTCTTACTAACTTCGGTCCGTATAGATATAGTTCTGAAACTCCAAACTTGGATAAGATAAAAGTAGGAATCATCGGAGATAAGAGTACTCTTGAAAAAACTAAAAGTCTTCTTACTGCAATTCAGGATAAGATTCCTGCTCAAGTAACAAACCACTGGCTATATCCTGATTTTCCAGGATTATCTTCGTTATCAAAATTTAATTGTTCATTGGAGTTGAATTCTAATTGGCAACAGACAATCACTTTGAATGAAATAGAGAATCTCAAGAAAATACCTGATGCTAATGAAAGGATTGGAAAAGCAGTTGAATTGTTCATTGATAAAATAAACAGTATTCTCGAAGAAGACAATCTTCCAGATGTGATTATCTGTGCTCTACCCTCAGAGATAGAAGATTATTGTGGGATATCAGAAAAAACGAGAGGAGCAAAAACACCTAAACAAACAGGCCTTGAAAAACAATTAGGTGAATTCAAAAAACAAAATCAGAAGTTTTTGACTGATTGGGGACTCGTCGTGGCGGACGAGAAAAAGGAAAGAGTAAAAGGTTATGATTTTAGAAATGCACTAAAAGGAAAATTAATGAGTCATAAATCAGCAAAACCAATTCAAATAATCAGAGAATCAACAGCCGATGCCATATTAAATTATGATGTCACTAAAAAGAATACTAGACAAGAGCCAGCATCATTCGCATGGAATTTCTCAACTGCATTATTTTACAAAGCAAATGGAAAACCGTGGAGGCTTGCAAAGCTTAGAGATGATACTTGTTATGTGGGAATATCCTTTTTTAAAGATAAATTAAGCTTCAATAAAGATATCCAAACATCAATGGCACAAGTGTTCACTCATACGGGAGATGGCTTGGTTTTAAGAGGAACTGAAGTGTATGTTGATGAAAGAACTCAAGAGCCACATTTAACTGAAAAACAAGCTAAAGACTTACTGGCAGATGCAATAAATAGATACACAACAAGAGCATTAAGAAACCCGATTAGAGTAGTCATCCATAAAAAGACATTATTTTCAGAAGCTGAGAAGAAAGGATTCTCAGAAGCGATAGGAAACTTAAAAAAAGATTTTGTTACAATCTCAAAAAGAAACAAAGGAATAAGATTTATGCGATCAGGATCGTACCCTGTTCTAAGAGGAACATTAATCACATTAAGCAGTAAAGATTACATACTTTATTCTTCGGGATACACGCCAAGAATCAGAACATATCCTGGCCATAGTATTCCACAACCATTATACCTTACACACATCGGAGATTCAGAAATCAAAGAGATTGCAGACGAGATTTTAGGATTGACAAAGCTTAATTGGAACACTACTGCATTTTCAACGTACTTGCCGATAACACTTGAATTCTCTCAAAGAGTTGGACAAATATTGTCAGAACTTGAAAAAGGAAAACAATTACAAAATCATTATAAATTTTATATGTGAATTGTCTTCTAAAATATTATTAAGAAAGAAACTGAATAGTTCTGTATGGATTTACAAGTAGAACAAGAAGTCTCACAACTTCGAAAAGAGATTGCAGAAATAAAATCTGAATTAACACTTGCGCTCTCGAGAATAAGTGATAAATTAGCAACACATTCTGAGAATTATCGAGAGCTTAGAGTTAAAATTGATCAATTGAACAAAACGATTTCTCTTGAAGAAGAACAAGACTCTGCCGAGGTGCAATATGAATCTAATAATAGAAATACTGCTCTTAATCCTACTGATTAAGACGCTAAATGTCAATGCAGTGCTCATCTGGAGCTTGTATGTACTGAGCAAGATCTTAGGCCAACTTTACATTATGTGGGAAGAAGGAGTAAGACAAACATTCCTTACCCACTTCAAGAAGCGATCAAAATGAATATGCGCTTATCATCGCAGGGAGGCATAATAGTAACGCTGAAAGAGCTTATTGATATGCATAGAGTAGGCTTCAAATACAAAATAAACCACAATACAAAGGATTTGATAGCCTTTCGTACCTTCCTAGACAATGAAATTAAAAGGCGTAAGGAGAGTGCTTTAAATGACCAAAAAAACATATCAGAAAATCACAACCAAATATAAGATCAAGATCTCCATCTGGGAGAGAATAAAGAAGCTATTTGGATTTTGAACCTTCGTTTGCTCCATCCTGAAAACCATCATCATAGATCCTGTTAATTACAACCGTCAAATCGTCATCTGTAACGCAGTTCTTGACGGCTTTGATATATTTCTTAGCGTATTTGTCAACCATTAGTATCTACCTCTATGAGCCATTCTCTCTCCAGATCAATAAAATTCTGGGGAAAGATCTTCTTTTTCTGTTTTGCAAGAGCTACTTGAAAGTCAAAGATTGCTTCATCAGTACAACATTCAGAGCATATCTTTGATTTGTTATCTCTCCTACTCGTACCAGGAAAACAAGTGACTATTTTCTTGCATTTTGGACATTTCCATTCTTTCATTTTAATCTCTCTCCACTCTTCGTTTTTGATTGAATAAATTATTTTGAAGCATCATGATCGCTTCTTCCTCTGCAAACTTGTGTGTTGCAGGAGTGCATGCAGCTGATTGCGGTGTAGCGATAACTTTCACTAAATTTGTCAACTCAGTAATTTGATTTTTTAACTCGTCAATTTCTACTGAATGTTTCTCTTCAGTTGTGTTGAAGACTGCGTTTACGATATCTCTTTTTGCTTGTAAGCTGGATTTAATGTATCTCTCGGTGCTTCTAAGATTCCTGTGTCTTCCGCAGATTTGTGCAGCGAAAACACCCCTCTTATCGCAGATCTTTTGTAAATAGAAGTGTCTTAATGTATGAAAACTTAGGACAGATAATTGATGGCCTGAATTACTTTTGCCATATTTATGATCAAGGCCAGCTTTCTTTCTCGCCCGAATTGTATGAGTTCTTATTGTTCCAGGACTCATGTGTTGTTCTCTCCCTAAAACATATTTTCCAGAAGTCGGGGTTCTTCCACATCTTGAAGTTCTTCCATATCTTTGTCTCCAGAAAAGATAATTATCAGCAAGTGCTATTTCTGATTTGTAAGTTAAAATATGATCTTTGAATCTTTCAACCATAAAATCAGGAATGATTATCTTCTCGAATTTCTCTTTATTTTTCTGTTCAGGTAAAAGCAATGTCTTTTCAAAGAAGTCGATATGATCAACTTTTATCTTGCAGACTTCGACACTTCTTAAACCGAGTTCACTGGCACAATAGTAAGTATTCTCCCAGAATTTCACATAATCATCATCATATCTTTTCTCGATTTCTCTTACTGCTTCCATGAACATGTTAAATTGTGCCTCAGTAATAGATTTTGCTTTTGCGTCTTGAGCCATTTAAATCATCCCCAAATCTCTTTCAGAAGTTCTCTTGAATATTGTGCGACTTCTGATGCTGGCACTTTTGTTCCTGTTAAAATCTGTGCAGCTGCTTTAAGACAAACTTGGAGATGAATATCTTCCACAACATTATCTCTGTTGTTTGGTTGTGCTTCTGCTTCTTTTTCTCTTTCTATCTTTATGATATTTTGGTACTTACCATTTAACTTGTATTCAACAGAAGCGGTGTCGCCTTTCTTTACAGGACAAACACCATATCCACCGTACCATTCATCATTGATCTTAACACCATACTTGTTGCTTTCTCTCTGATTAACAGCTGAGATTATTCCAGTTTCATTTGGCATTTTTCTCAGCCTCCTTAGAATTCCATTCAGTTAATCCGAATGTGCCTTTTGCAGTCTTTACAAAGCGTTTCTGCGTGTCAGTAATCATTCTTGAGAAGATGCTATTCTGTGGTGTAGTTCCAACAGATTTGCTTCTCTTAACGACTTCTGCAGTTATCTCTTTGTAATGCATCGGCTTGCCATTCTCTTTTAGAATTTGATACGCTACTTCTCTATGTGGCAAGTCGATCTGCTCTGTTGCTGGTTGTTCTTTCTTCGGCTCTGAACCGACATTTTTATATCTATCTTTGTGTTTATCTCCTTTCATGGGTATGACCTCCTATGGTTTTACTCATCGGGATTGAGGGTACTTTTGCGAGAATACTCAATCCCGTTATGATCATTTATTCAGTCTTGCATTTTTCCTTCAAGATCACATAAACTTCTTTTCCGATGTATTTTTTGGTGTATGGGATTACGGCCCCATTTCCAGATTTTACGACCGTTTTGACTTCTATGTTTCCTGGTTCTATAATCAGGTTTTTTGTTTTCATCTTTATTTTCTCTGGCATTGTGTTCTCCTCGGTAATTTCCGCTAATGTCTATACTTTGTGAGACTATCAGGATATATAAATCTTGTCATCAAAAAACCATTTTTCTATGAGAAATGGCTTAAAAAACAAAATATTTATATATGTATGTAGATTGTATTTAAATTGTACTAAAGATTATATATTAATGTACTTACAAAGGAAATATGCAGAAACAAATGATAGATGGAATCTCCCTAGTAAAATCGTCTGAGTATAGACATAAAATACTTAAATCAATAGGGAATGAAATGAAAACACCGAGTGAAATTGCTAAGGCGGTTAAGATTAGATTGAATCATGTAAGTATGTTCCTCAAAGAGCTCAAAGAACATGGAATTGTTGAATGTTTAAATGAAGATACAAAGAAAGGAAGATTATATCAATTGACAAAGTTGGGGAAAGATGTCATCGCAAAATTCAATTAAGGAAAATAAAATTAAGTACGTGGATAACACGTGGGATTTTAAAGAATCCTTTACAAAGTATAGTAATCATGGTTTTCATACTTATCCTGCTATGATGATACCCCAAATAGCAAGACGACTTATAGAAATGTATGGTCTTAAATCAAAAGTATTGCTTGACCCATTTGTTGGATCAGGAACAGCACTTCTTGAAGCAAAATTACATAAAAATTTCAAGAAAGCATATGGTATTGATATAAATCCGTTAGCTAGGCTTATTTCTAAAGTTAAAACAACTACAATTTCTCCAGATAAATTAAATCAAGAGTTTAGTCAATTAATTCAAAGATGCACATCAGGTATCAAAGAAATCAATTTTAAAGAGAAAGAAATAGAAAAACCCGATTTTCATAATATTGATTTTTGGTTCAAACCACAAGTGATTACTGATTTAGCAGTTATAAAGAAAAACATACAAAAGATTCAAGACCAAGATATTAAAGATTTCTTTTTGGTTTCATTTTCTGAAACAATTAGACGAGTTTCTAACACAAGAAATGGTGAATTTAAATTATATAGAATGAATGAAATTCAATTAGCAAAGCATAATCCTAACACATTAAAAGAATTCATAAAAGAATCAGCTGAAAATGTAAAAAGCATGATAGAATTTTACAGCGAAGCAAATAAGAATTGTGCAATTATTGTTCTTGATGAAGATACTCGATTAAAGACATCTATAGGAGATGATGAAATTGATTTGATAGTCACCTCCCCTCCCTATGGTGATAGTAGAACCACTGTCGCATATGGACAATTTTCAAGATTGGCTCTTCAATGGATGGATTATGCCAAAGAAGAAGTTATCAATATTGATAAAGTGAGTCTTGGTGGCATACCAACTAAAGATTTAGTGAATAGTTTGGGATCTCCTTCTTTGAAAGAGATTATGCATAAAATTACCGAAAAAGACCCTAAACGAGCAAGAGATGTGTTAAGCTTTTATGTTGATTTTGACAAATGCATAAAAGAATTGCACAGAGTAACTAAACAGGGTGCTTTTTTATGTTTTGTTGTTGGAAATAGAACTGTGAAAGGAATACAAATACCAACTGATGATATAATTGTTGAATTATTTCAAGCTAAAAATCATTACAAACACCACAATACTTTCATAAGAAATATTCCTAACAAAAGAATGCCTAAACAAAATAGTCCAACTAACATAACTGGAGAAAAACTAAACACGATGAATGAAGAGTGGATTATAATACTCGAAAAACAATAATGCTACATTATTTTTTCTTTTTTAGCATATAATTGATCAATATGTCTTTTATTCAATCTAAATCCCGCGCCATGATCTCTTACGCTTCCAGATTCTTTAATATGCATTCGAAACTCCCAAACCATTAATCCTTCATTAAGTAATCTTTTGAATCCATCATTACTTAATTCAGTAAGAAGTATTGAATCGTTGTAGTGAAACCATTCGACACCATCTATGACTTTTGTATCGGCAAAAACAAGAAGTAAATTCTCAAATAATTTAGTTTTAAGTTTTTCCATTAATTCATCAATAACGAAATAACAAATAACACCGTCTTTTTTATGAACGATATTCAGATTTCCATTTGTCACTTCTAATTTCAATCCTTGTGTATTAAATTCAGTTACTTTTAATGTAACTTTCAAACCTTGACGACCTTGAGTATCTTTATAACCATATTTTTCTATAATTCCTTTAGCAGTAACAGGACTCCAATGAGGTGATTTAGTAATTAGAGTTATATTCGATGATGCATGCTTTCTTTGAGCCTTCATCTCGACAGGAATGCCTTTATAACTTAAATCTGGTTCTCCTAAATTATTTTCCTTAATATCCATAACTGTCTCGAGGGTATAACCAATTCCTGTGTTATCTTTTCTTAAAGATTTAATAAATCCCTTCTTAGAAATTTCAGGAAGAACTTTTTTTATATCAATTTCTTTTAGAGTAGCATTAGGCATACCAATCAAGTTAGATATAATATATATAGATTAATACCACAAGATAGATACAATATTGATACATCTGCTTCGGACTTGCCAATATGTGTCAAGTCTGTTTTTCCCACTATCTTTCTCTAAGGTTTTGGTGGACTTGATAATGGGACACGGGAATTATAAACCACAATGGACACGAATATTCTTATGAGAGGGGTTACTCTACAAAATGAAAGTCAACAATGGAAGGATGCAGTTTGGGCATAGGAACGAAGCCAAGGAAAAGACCATAACTGAAGAACAGTTGAATAGATTCCTCGCTGCAATTCCATTCATTGAAGAAGAAAAATATGTGTTCTTTTGGGAAAATGTTTACTGCTCTGCAGCAATGCTTGGACTAAGAAGCGCTGAGACATGCAGGATAAGAATTGAAGATATAGATTTCATGGACAAGACTCTCACACTACCTGAACAAAAGAATAAGGAACGATTTGAGAAAATCATTATCCCTGATGAAATGATGAGAAGAATAAAAGATCACATCATGAAATACAAGTCAGAAATAGTTCTTAACGGAAGCCATGGCAAAGACATCAATCAAAATGAACTCAGAGGAGAATACTATATCTTTTGGAGAATGCGAGAGATGAAAACAGGCCATAAAGAAAAGCACCTAGCAGAACAAACCATCAGAAAGCATCTTGAATGCACCAGGAAGAAAGCAGGCCTCGATCATAAATATGGAATGACAAAAGACGGCCACACACTCTCAGTTCTAAGCTATCATACCCTCAGGCACTATTATCTGCAGAAAATCTGCGACAGGAGAGGAGTATTTGCAGCTCAGATAACAGGAAGGCACAAAAACTTGCGAAGTACAGAAAGGTATCTGACAACAAGCCTCGTGGCCAAGAGAGACATAGTCAACGAGGTATTCAACACTATCCCAGAGCAGGAAGGGGCTCAAATGAAGGCTCTTAAAGACGAGATATCTGAACTTAAGGAATTAGTCAAACAATCAATAATTATCAGTAATGGAAGCCCAGATAACGTAAAAAACAGCAGTAAGATCGCAATAGAAGAAGCTGAAAAAAGAATGCAGAACATGGCATTATACGAGAGTCGTCAGATGAGAAAA
>Ga0082335_1001475_pt1 | contig 49475 bp, 50 predicted proteins | sample Subgrocontami58m_FD_72375 | JGI IMG/M metagenome (GOLD analysis project Ga0082335, IMG submission 72375) | Subsurface groundwater microbial communities from S. Glens Falls, New York, USA - GMW37 contaminated, 5.8 m (SPADES assembly) (version 2) ... | reverse complement strand
GTATTCAGCCCGATAATCGCAAGGCGGGTCTTTTTAAGCATCTCCCTCAAAAAAGCGTTGCCAAAATTAAGAACATTTTCTCCGGAATTCAGCGCATCGTAACCCATTAATTTTAAACTCGATAAATAAACAGATGTCCTTCGCTTATCTATTGTCTCACCCTGGCTAAGGTAGTCCTTAACGCCTCCGGCGAAAGAATCCCCTGTCTCGAGTAAAAGTAAATCAGGATTATCCTTACGTAACTCCCTAATCTTCGTCGCGCGGCGGCTTACGCCACCCGCCGGCTCTGCCGGACAGTGACAAGGGAAAAGCGCTGCATTTGACTGGCCGGTATAAAGAATGGTCAATTGACTGGCCTGGCTTTGAGCGGACCCAAAAAGAAAAATAAACAAAAATAAAGAGATTATTTTTTTCATAAATCAGACCACGATAAGAAGCAGCGCCGCAAGCGCGAAAAACAGTAAGGCTGTCACCAGTTTGATTGCGCCGATATTTTTATTAGCTAAGCGGCTGAAGGTAGCGGAAGTAACTCCGAAACCAGCCAGAAGATAAATCAGTATCAAAGGAAATATAAACATGATGTTATAGATTAACAAGTAAAACAAAGCGCGGGCCTTTAAGGATGATTCCTTGAGCATGAATACGATTGTCGGCAAATACATCTGGCCCGTGCAGGCGCTCTCAAGGAAAGAAACAACGACTCCGCAAGAAAATGCAGCCAGAATAAGCGACAATATACCCTTTAGCCCCTTTCTTCTCTTATCCAGGCTTTCGTTTATGACCTTAGTAATTCTTGTCTTTAAAAATTGCGGTAATTTCAGTATCATTTTATCCGCAGATCTAGTTTTCTTGTACTGCCAAAAATCAATTAAACTTAAAACCCCGAGAACCAAAGCAATTATCGCCGTTAGATAATAAATAAGGCGCGAAAAAGCCAGAAAGCCGCTCAAATGACGCAGGCTGGTAAAAATACCCAAACCGACCGATAGATACGTAAGAAAAACAGCCGAGATAAAACTCGCTCCGACTATAAACATTTCCCTGCGGGAATAGCCCACAAAAAACAAAAAGGACATAAAGAATACTATCACCGTAAAGGCGCAAGGGTTTATGCCGTCGACAAGGCCGGCGCTGATAATAAAAAGCGGGCTAAAACTCATGAATCTTTGCTGCAAGGAAAGCGCTGACCTTTCCACGAAAGACTCGATTTTTATCCTTATAAATTTTTGAGACAGGTCATTGGTCTCAAGATACAGATACTCGGTTGTTTTACCGTTGTAGCCTGTAGAATTAAAGCTAAAGGTTATGGCTGCCTTTTCATTTGGCCTGATAGTTATTTCTTTCTGGGGGCTTATGACTTTCACGCAGCTGCAACCCGGCTGGACTGACCTGATTACGAGGGGCTTATCTGCAAAATTCTCTATCAGGAACGATCCTTTCTTAATCTGGCCTTCTTTTATCTTGCCTAAATCGATCAGGTCTCCGGATACGCCTAATAAATTAATTTTAGTGACGGCCCGGGCTTGAGCCAGGAACAAGGCTGATACGCCGATAGCCAAAACTATTAATACTGCTAATTTGCGCATATCTAAAGCTTGATAAAATGGACCTTCTTGATATTTTTATTTTTCTTGATTTCCGATATTACTTTTTCGCTAATCGCGCTGTCGACATTCAGGACTGTTATCGCTTTGCCGCCGGCAGAGACCCTGCCGAATGTTAAAGCCGCAATATTAATCTTATTTTTACCTAAAACCGTGCCTACCGTAGCGATTATCCCGGGTTTATCAATATTGTCAATTATCAGCATAAAGCCTAAAGGCGAAACCTCTACGTAAAAATTATCAACGATAACAATCCGCGGCTGGTTGTTTGCGGCCAATGTCCCGGCTACCCTCAATTTCGTATGGTCAGTTTTTATTACCACATCTATAAGATTAGCGAACTCTTCAGAGCGATTGGATTTTATCTCGTTAATTTTTATCCTGCGTTCCTGGCAAAGCGACAAGGCATTAACAAAATTAACGCTATCCTGTAAGATCGGCGAAAGAACGCCTTTTGCCACAGCAAGAGTCAGGGCTTTAAGCTCGTATTTTGTAATCTCTCCGCTATAGGTAATTTCTACTTCCTGGATCCTGCCGTCGACAACCTGCGCCCCGAAAAGGCCGAGTTTCTGGGCTAAAATTATATAGGGACTCATAACCTTGCATACTTCTGCCTCTAAACAAGGATAGTTAGCCGCATTCCTTATCCCCCGGTCAAGCAGGGCGTCTCTAATCTGCTCGGCAATCTGGACAGCGACAGTTACCTGCGCCTCGGCTGTTGAAGCGCCCAGATGCGGAGTAAGCACGCAATTGGGTAAACTTATAAGTTCTTTCTTATCCGGCGGCTCCTTTTCGTAAACATCAAGGGCAAAACCGGAAATCTTGCCTTCCTTGGCAGCAGCAATAAGCGCGTTCTCGTCAATTATTCCGCCGCGGGCACAGTTAATAATCCTTACGCTTTTTTTCATAAGGGCGAATTCTTTTGCCGAAATAATTCCCTTTGTCTCTTCTGTAAGTGGCGCATGGATACTGATAAAATCGCTCTTGGCTAATAAATCCTTCAATTCTACAAGCTCAACACCAAGTTGGCTGGCCAATTCCTTTGACAAAAACGGATCATAAGCAATGACCGACATTCCAAATGCCTGGCACCTTTTTGCCACTTCGCTGCCGATTTTACCCATTCCCACAAGGCCTAAGGTTTTACCGTAAAGCTCAACGCCCATAAACTTGGATCTTTCCCACTGCCCCTTCTTGACCGAGAGGTCCGCTTCCGGGATATTCCTGGCTAAAGAAACTAATAAACTCATCGTATGCTCAGCCGTTGAGATAGTGTTGCCGGCAGGCGTATTCATGACGATGATGCCCTTGCGGTTGGCGGCTTCCAAATCAACGTTATCTAATCCTACCCCGGCCCTTCCGATTATCTTAAGATTATCGGCGGCTCTTATTATCTCTTCGGTAACCTTGGTAGAACTTCTTACTATAAGACATTCATAATTTTTAATGATTGCCTTGAGGTCTTTTGGGGCCAGGCCGGTATTGATATCGACTTTAAAATTCTTCTCTGCGGTTAAGATTTTGACACCGGCTTCGGAGAGCTTGTCACTGATTAAAATACGAATTTTGTCTTCCATGCTTTTGATTCCTCCTAAAGATAGATGAGAATCTCGCTAAATAACCAATGGCTATTCTACGACAATTCCTTAAAAAAAGCAATAAAATCAACGAACTTTTAGGTCAAAAAATTTTGCCGGCTTTTCTATTGGATTGAGTTGGCAATGGCGGGATCTAGCTTAGGGAAACGGGCCATATATTCTGCGCGTTCTGCCCTAAGGTCATTAAGGTAAGCCTGGATTTCGTCCTTAGAATAGAAATTAGCCAGATTAAACCTCAGGATGTCTATAGATTCTACTTTCGCAGGCACATCATAATTAAAGAAATTACTCTTGGTCCATTTTATGGAATTCCTGGCAATGCCGCGGATGATTGCCGCCATTTCCGGAATCTGGACGCGTTCGACTTTGCGCTTGGTTATTTTAGAACCCTCTTCTGTGACTTCTATTGTTTCGCCCACGCCGCCGGTATTAAGCAGGTAACATTGGATCTTATCCTTATGGGCTTTCAAAAATTCATAGAACCAATTGCCTTCGTATGCCGGGTCTCCGATGATAAACGGGTTTGTCCCAACCTCACGTACGGATTCACCGGCGCGCTTAGGGTCGCTTCCCGAACTTTCTATTGATTCTCCCAACATAAAAAATGCCGCGGCCTGCTCGGGATTTAATTTAGCCACAATAGGCACTACGGTATTGCGCCTGGTAATCAAAGCGATAATCATCCCGTCTAACTCTGAAAGCGCAGGAGTATTCACAGTCTTACTTTTGTATTTTCCAAAATCGTCACGCTGCATTATGCCCCTGCCATTTCCGGTCAAGGTTTCATCGTCAAAATCCACCCGGCCTTTATAATCAACGGATACGTTTTCAAATACCGCGTTAGGGCTTGTTGCCGCGTTATAAATCAGGCTTTGTGTCTTAGGGTTTATGCCCTCTGTCTTAAGGTAAAATCCTTTTTCCGTCCCAAGCGTAGCGCCGTCTTTACGTAAAAATGCCACGTCGTCCTGAACGATTTCTATGCCCTCGCCTTTCAAATGCAAGCCGTGGTCATGGCAAGCGTGAGTAGTTTTTCCTGTGGCTGTGAGGCCAAAAATAAGCATCGAATATCTTTTAATTTTTCCCGTCTTTTCATCACGGGCATAAAGTATTTTCGTACCGGCGTGTAAGCCCAGTTTGCCGCGCTCTTTAGCCTGCCACATGCCTAGGCGCAAGAAACCTTTTTTTGCCTCGCCGTAGTAGTCACTACCCAAAACAAAAGTTACGCCTATCTCCGGCATTACTAAGATCTGCCTGTCTTTCTCCTGCCATTCGGGTATATAAACCAGATAAAAATCCGGGTCGTCAGGTTTAGGCCTCTTCTTAGACGAACAGAGAGTCCGCGTTACCATATAAGCGAGCCGGACCATTTCTTTACGGTATACAGAGACAAAAAGATGGCATTGCGGCACGAAATAAGGATTATCCCCCATTGAATTTGCCGTATAGACAAAAGGCGCGCGCTTTAAATAAGTTAAGACATTCTCTAAAGTCCGGGGGAGATTTTTGATAATTTCTTTTTGGCGGGCATTCAAACTTTTTTGGGCGACTGCTTCAGAGCCGACATAAACAGTAAGATTAGCGCTTCTGTTCTTAACCGTAGAAACAAAGTTATAATTATTGAATTGCGTTTTTTGCGCGAAATTTTCCGCTTGCTTTCGGATTGAATCTTCGGACGGCTTATTGACATTAGGTTGACGGGGAAGCTTTTTTACAGCCTGTAAAATCTCTTCTAACTGTTTATTTGTTATCATTTTGCAATCCTTGAGACTCTAAGTTTTTTTGAATTGTGGCTAATTAGATTAGCAATTTTATCAGAAGAAGTCAAGAAAAAAACTACTTACTGAAAATCATCTTCAAGGCAATTAACGCCAGGAATACTCCAAAAATTTTGCGCAGTAAAATATCCGGCACTCTATTGGCCAATAAAGCACCTACAAGGCCTCCGACAAAAAACCCCACAGCCACCCATATTGCGATATGAAAATTTACATGCCCGTTACGCCAATATTGCCAAGCAGCAAGTAAGCCTATAGGCATAACCATTAATGCCAGGGTCGTACCCTGGGCAAGATGTTGATTCAGGCCGAAAAGATAAACCAAAGCCGGGATCATAATTATTGCCCCGCCGATACCCAGGAAACCAGAAAAACACCCAGAAACCAAACCCAATAATAGCAGCAAGGCTATATTCATTTTCCCCTCATCCTGCGCCTATATTCTTTAAGCGCTTTTATTGCCTTAATTTTTTTATACCATGGCAGATAGTCAATTATCATCTTTCCGTGTAGATGGTCAATTTCATGTTGTAAGACAATCGCCAAGAGGTCTTCTGCGTCAATAGAGATTTGCTGATTATGTTCATCCAAGGCTTCTAATTTTATCTTTTTCGAGCGCTTCACCTTAACCTGAATCTGCGGCAGGCTGAGACAACCCTCTTCGATCACCTGCTTGCCTACCCTTTTACATATCTTAGGATTAGCAAGCTTTAGGGCCTTATTGGCTAAATCAACAACCAAGAGCTGCCTATTAAGACCTACCTGGCAGGCGGCAAGGCCCACGCCGCCGGACTCGCGCATCTTCTTGACCATCTGGTCAAGGATTTCCCTCTCCTCATCGCCGATTTTAGCGATAGGCTTACATTTTTTCCTTAATATATCGTCGCCGTAGATTCGTATTTGCATGCGTTTACCTTACAATTAATTAAACCCCTATTATCCTAACAGGGTAATTATTATATCACTTTTTAGGCTTAACTTCCAAAAGAAATGTTGGCGCCAAAGACGTTATTTTTTAAAACCAGCGTGTTTTACTGCGGCAAAAATGAATTCGCGGAAAAGCGGATGGGCCTTATCCGGCTTAGATTTGAATTCCGGATGGAATTGCACTCCGACAAACCAAGGATGACTTTTAAGCTCGATTATCTCGACTAACCTTTTAGCCGGATATATCCCTGAGAATATCATGCCGGATTTTTTAAATTTGTCTATATAGCGGTTGTTAAATTCATACCTATGCCTGTGTCTTTCAAGTATTGAGTTCTTCCCGTAAGCTGATTTGGCGGCTGTATAAGGCGCTAATTTACACGGATATGCCCCCAGACGCATAGAGCCCCCCATATCTCTCACCTTCATTTGTTCTTCAAGCAAAGAGATTACGGGATATTTAGTTTTTTTGTTAAATTCAGTGGAATTGGCGCCGTTAAAGGCCAGCGAATTTCTCGCGAACTCGATAACCGCGCACTGCATGCCTAAGCATATGCCAAAGAAAGGAATATTTTTTTCCCGGGCATATTTTATGGCCAGGATTTTGCCTTCTATACCCCTGTTCCCAAAGCCGCCCGGCACAAGTATGCCGTCGCAGTCAGCTAAATGTTTATCCGCGCCTTCAGCCTCTAAAACTTCGGAATCTATTCTCTTTAGATTTATTTTTACATAATTTGCTATTGCGCCATGCGCCAAAGACTCATAAATGGATTTATAAGCGTCCTGAAGTTGAATATATTTTCCGACTACGGCTATTGTCACGCTTCCTTTGGGATTTTCAATCCTGTCTAAAACATCCTGGCGCCAGGTCTTTAAATCAGTGTCTTTTTTGTTGATATTGAGACTGGCTAAAATTATCTTGTCCAGATTCTGTTTTTTAAAGATCAAAGGTATCTCATAAATGCTATTAACGTCTTTCGCCTCTATTACCGCCGATTCCTGGACATTACAAAAAAGGGAAATTTTCGCCTTTAAGGACTGCTCCAGGGTTTTCTCCGTGCGGCATAAAAGTATGTCCGGCTGGATTCCTATTTCGCGCAGTGTCCCCACGCTATGCTGTGTAGGTTTTGTCTTCAATTCGTTAGCTGCTTTTATATAAGGAATTAAGGTAAGATGGATATAAAGCACATTCTCCTTTCCTAAATCCAGGCGGAACTGGCGGGCAGCTTCCAAAAACGGTAAGCTCTCGATATCGCCGACTGTGCCTCCGATCTCCACAATTACTACGTCAATGCGCTTATCGTGAGAAACGCTTTTAATCCTTGATTTTATCTCGTTGGTAATATGGGGTATTACCTGTATGGTCTTACCCAGATAATCTCCCCGTCTTTCCCGGCTTATAACTGCCGAATAGATCTGGCCGCTGGTAGCATTATTAAACTTGCTGATATTAGCGTTTGTAAACCTTTCGTAATGGCCCAAATCTAAATCTGTTTCCGCGCCGTCTTCGGTAACATAGACTTCCCCGTGTTGGAAGGGATTCATTGTGCCGGGATCGACGTTGATATAAGGATCAAGTTTTATCAAGGAAATTTTTAAACCCCGGGCCTCGAGGATTTTGCCTATAGAAGCGCAGGCTATGCCTTTACCCAGGCTTGAAATAACGCCGCCGGTTACGAATATGTACTTTGTTTTTTTCATATTGAGCCCTAAAAAAACGAAAAAGACGCCTTTTTAGACGTCTTTGTCTCTTTATACTTAATCAGGCGCGAAATCTTGCGCGCGAACATGCTTGATTATTTATTATAACAAGCTGGCTTTTTTTGTCAATACATTTACAGAAGGCAGAATTTATAAGCTCTAACCCAAATATTAGTAGGCTAAGACTTGTTATTTTTGGCTTAAACTAGGCTGCTCTTCTGCTTTTAAATGGAATTCTTTAAAAATATCTTCCAGCTGATTTGGCTCAATTATTTTCATATCCAGCAGTACCTGGCCTAAGCGCATGCTGCTATTCCAATGCCGGACCAGCGCATTATCCAGCTCTTCAGGCGTAATCAAATTTCTCGCCAGAAGTACCTGGCCTAACGGAGTGTAGCTGTTTTGTTTATTTGCGCCTACAGGTAATTCCTGCTTAACCTTATCCTCTTCTACATGTTTTGATTCTAACGCCGGATGAACCTTTCTGCGGTTAACCAGGCTGCGGCTTTTTTTATGCTTTTTCAAGTAACTTTTTATTTCAAAAGCAATTTCAACAAATTCTATCAGGCTGGAAATTTTTCTATGCAAGTTATTAACGATAGCAATAGAGATACCCATCAAATCAAAGTCGCAAATTTTACCGCGCCTGTCCTTTATCCTTATATGGCCCCTGTGCCTATCAAGGTGGGAATAGTGATATGGGATGAGTTTATCGAACTCGTCGATAATGTGCTTTGCGATATCTGCCTCAAGCGCCGGCGTAGTAAGTATGACAAAATCGTCGCCGCCGATATGGAAGACAAAATCTTTCGCGCCGGCGTACTGCTTGATGGCGCTTGTGATTATATGGGCCGTCTGAATGATTACCGCATCCCCGCATTTATAACCGTATTTATCGTTAAAAGATTTGAAATTATTTATGTCGCAGTAAAGGAAAGAAAATGTCTCATTGTCATCAAGTTTCTTATTGACGCATTTTTCTAAACTGCGGCTGCCGGGTAACCGGGTTAAAGGATTTGCGAAGAATTGATGTTCGGTGCGCCGTAGCGCCATATCGATTCGAACCTCTAAATCTATCGGGTCAGGCGGCTTGGGGAGATAATCATCCAGTCCGTGCTCAATTTCCAGGATATCCCGGCGCATATTCTTCTTCTCAATCATCATTAAGACAGGGATGTGGGCGGTGTGATAATTTGATTTTAAATCTTTTACTATCTTGAATCCATCTTTGGATCCCAGGCCATAATCGATCATTATCAGATCCGGGACGACTCTTGAAACTGCCTCTGCTGCCTCGTTACTTTCTTTTACCCAAACCGGCTCATAACCCCAGCTCTTCAAGAGCATTATTATAATCTCAGAGCAGCTTATGTCGCTGGAAGCCAAAAGTATCTTTTTTCCTTTATAATTTACCATTTTTCGCTTTTTTTTAGAACTAATCGATTCTTAGGAGCCTTTTTGTAAAGAACCAAGCAAGGCTTTAATATCCGCAAGGTGCGTAGATAAAATAAATACTATCAGGATAATATATAAAGATGCGATTAATATCGCAAAAATTGCCAATCTCCTGCCTGACTGGCTGCTTTTACTTATTGACCTTAGGGCAAGAATCGCGAAAACAATAGAGATCAAAGATTTTTCTATGCCGAAAAGCTGGATAAAAGAAGCTACGGACATGACGATAGCCGCCTGGGCGAATTCGCTTGTCTTAGCCTGTTTCGATTCATCCATAAAAATAGCCTCTAGATTTTTAAGTTTTCTGCTCTTCCTCTTCCCTCTTTGCCTTAGCAAAAAAATGAAGGATTGATTTTATGATGTGGTCTGCCTCGTAAAAATCTTTAGTCTTATCAAAAAACGCGTTTGCCTTTAACTTGTAGGCGGCATCCCTGTTTTCGTCAGTGCCGTGGGCTGTGATCATAACCACCGGCAAATCAATATCAAGCTCTCTGATCTTACGTAATGTCTCGATACCGTCCATACCCGGCATGTCAATATCCAGGAATACGATGTTGGGCGCTTGTTTCTTGATTATCTTAAGGGCATCTTGGCCGCTAAAAGTGGTTTTGACTTTATAACCCTGGCTCTTGAGCCAAAATTCCATAGTCGCTATAAAATCCTTTTCATCGTCAACCAGGAGTATCTCAATGCTGCTCTTGTCATTGTCGATTTTTCTTTCCATAAAAAATGCCTCCTTAAAGATTAGGCCTTAACCGATTCCTACTTGGTATCTTTTAAATTTTCGATGGTCTCTTGCGGCTGGTCAGCCGTGAATTTTTTTGGTAAAGTAAAACTAAAAGTGCTTCCTTTCTCGATCTGGCTTTCCACCCAAATATTGCCCTTATGCATCTCGATTATTTCTTTAGATATAAATAGGCCTAAGCCTGTGCCGCCGACCCCGGCAGGAGAAACCAGGCTGACCTGCTCAAACTTTTTGAATAGCCTCTTGCAATCCTCTTCGGTTATGCCGATTCCGTTATCGCTTATGTTAACCTGGACGCTGTCCTTATCTATCTCTCTGCAGGAAATGGTAACCAAGCCGTCCTGGGGCGTAAACTTGATCGCGTTGCCGGCTAAATTAGTAATGACTTGATTGATTTTATCCCTATCCGCTTCAATATCGAGCCTTTGCGCTTTGATCTCGGATACCAGATTTATATTTTTATCGGTTGCCCAGCTGGATAAAGATTGGGTTACTTCTTTTACCAGTTCGACCATATCAAACGTTGTTATGTTTATTTTAAGCTTACCGGATTCAATCTTTGCTAAATCCAGAATCTCATTTATTAAACGCGAAAGCCGGGTAAGGTTGGAATTGGCGATATTCAAAAATTTATTCTGGTCCTCGTTCACCTGGCCGGCGGTCTGGGTCAAAATTAAAGATATGGATTTTTGGGCGGCAATAATCGGGGTGCGTAATTCATGGCTCATCTTAGCGACAAAATCCGATTTTAATTTCTCTATCTGCCTCTGGCGGGTTACGTCGCTCAAGACCATGACCATACCTACGGTATTGCCGTTTTCATTCTCGACAACCGCGGTACTCGCGCGCAAAACCTTTTTTGTCTGCTCGTCCGTGCTTTTAAGTTCTATCTCCTTGCTGAAAGCTCCTTCTTCGTCAGCAAGGCTGCCCTTTGTCAGAGCAACCAACTGGTTTGAGCTTAAGCTATCGGTTAGAGGCTGGCCTAATTTTTGATTCTTTTCTATCCCTAGTAGCTGCTCGGCTGCGGGGTTTATCATCACGAGCCTTCCTTGTTTATCTACGACAATTAAGCCTTCAGCGAGGTTGCGGATAACCGTGTCCACCCGTTCTTTTTCGTCGGCTAAACGCTTATTCTTCTTTCTCAATTCTGCGGTTGCTTCATTTATTCCGTCAACGATGTTTTTATCGAAAAGGTCGGCTTTATTCTTAAGTTGCTCGTACTCGGTCTTAGGGATACTGATTTTCTCTTTTGACTCGAAGCTGGATTGCATCTTCGCCAAGAGCTCATCGACCTCGTTCTTGACTAACCCCTTATCGATCAAGGCGTTAGTCAACCTATCGGATATCTTGGCAAAATCAGCCTGCGATAGGAAGCTCGCTGAGCGTTTTAAGAATTTGTCACTGTCTTTCTCGTTAATTTCAAAAAGCCTGGTTAGAATGCCTACTTTTAACTCCTGATAAAATTCGCTTAAAATAGCGTCCACATCTTTTTTGTTAATCTTAATCTGTTCTGCGATATTTCCATCTTCTAAGGTAATGTCCAGCGCGCGTAGGAGGCTCGCAATCATCCTGTCGGGTTTTTTCTTCTGATCTATAAATTCAATGGCTAAATCTTCCATAATCGAACTCTTTAGCCTAGAGAAAACCTTATCAAAACTCCCGCAGGCAAGAGCCGCCTTCATAACAATATCCACCAGGAAACCCGGCTCCTTAATGAATCTGGAAATTATATCTTTCTTATATTCTTTTAAGGCTTCGGCATCAATTTTGCCGCATAGAAAACTATCGAATATTTCAAGAGGCTTGTCTTGCGTCCCGATGTCTGGCGGTTTTACAGATTTTTTCAGGAAATCTTCTGCCTCTTTCTCCAAAGAAGAAACTATTTTTTCCCCTTCTTCAACCTTTTCATATCGGATCACGTTAGCCTTAATATGCGCGTAAGAACCGGATATTAGATTACTCTTGATCTTCTCTTCCTTGCTTTCCAGCTTCTTGCCTGAACTCAAGAGGGTCAGGAAATCTTCAAGTTCTGTTTCCTCTAGATTCGGCAAAAAAGAAATGCTGTCGATCTGTAAATCCTTAAACTTTTTTGCTAATTCTTCTACGCCCATTGCGTTCTTAGGGAGCGTTGCGTCATTACAAAGAATAGTATCGGACTTTAAGGAAAATGTGAGCTTGGAAAACTGCTTGGGAAGATTCTTAAACTGTCCAGAAATCTCCAGCAAAGATGATTTTACTATCGGATGATTCCTGGCATAAAGCGCCACCTTATTGCAGGTCAGAACCAGAGATTTTATAATTTCCAGGCAAACTGAATTTTGCGTCATCTATTTTTCCCGATTGTCCCGAGGCCCTTAATCAACAATGTCTTTAAGCTTTTCCGGCAGCTCTCGGTAAGCCTCTCGGCGCTAAAACCAAACGTCACTACTGCCATCAATTCCAGGTCTTTGTCGATTTTTAAAAATTCCTGGACTTCGTTTTTCCTGTTAATTATCTCTCCCAGCCAACAGCCGGCTATCCCTAAGGAATGCGCCTCAAGCAGCATATTTTCGATGCTCGCACCGATTGCCATGATATCTTTGTCGCGATTATAAACGAATTCATAATCCAGGAATACGCAGATAACAAGGCTGGCACCCTGGATTATCTGAGAATACTTTGTAAATTTCGATAAAGCTTTCAGGTTATCTTTGCCATCCAAGACCAAAAACTTCCAGGGCTGGTTATTGAGGCCTGAGGGCGCCCAACGCCCGGCTTCTAAGATCTTTGTTAGATTTTCCCTGCCGATATCTTTATCGAGATATTCCCTGATGGAGCGTCTTGTTTTAATAGTTTCTAGAATATCCATTTAACTTAAGGAATATTTTAATTAACCCCCGTTAGAAAGAGGGGGGCTTTATAAAGGCGAGATTTACAAAACAACAAATTATTGCTTAAGCTGGCTTGTCAAAATAATGGCTTCGGCGATTTCACGCATTGACCTGCGCGTATCCATACTTGTCTTCTGTATCTTTCTAAATGCCTCTTCTTCGCTCAGGGAATCCTGGCGCATAAGAATGCCTTTAGCGCGTTCCAGGACTTTTCGGGTGGCTAATTCGTCCTTAATAACCTGCGACTCCACCATTACCCGCGCATGTTCAATCGCGATGGCAGCCTGATTGGCTACGGTAGTCAAGACTTTGACTTCCGAGTCGCTGAATCTATGCAATTTTGAGGTATATAGATTAAAAACCCCGATAACCCTCCCTTTTACCCGTAACGGCACGCTTAAAAGAGAACAGAGATTCTCTTTGCGGGCGATCTCGCGATTCAAATAACGCGGGTCTTTCCGGACATCGATGACGATTATCGGCTTATTCTCTTTTACGACTATGCCGGCAATGCCCTCGCCGATTTTTATGTTGGGTTTCTTGTTATACAGCGGGCTTATTGATTGCGTAGCGCGCACAACCAGCTCATTCTTTTGCTCATCCAATAACATCAATGAGCAAATCTTCGAATCCATAACTTCGGCTGTTACGGTTACGATCAATCTTAGGATATCTTCGAGATATAGATCGGAAGTTAAGGCTTGGCTTATCGTAGATAGCGCCTTTAAGGCTTGCGGGCTTACTGCCGTTCCAGTATCGGTTCTTGTTTTTTTTCGGCTTCCTCTTCCCATAGCTTCAATTCAAAATCCTCATTACCCCATTCTAGTATCACTGAATTCTGTTTTATCTCTTTAAGGATGAACCCGGAAACAACATCTCCGATTTTCAAGTTTTCACCGTTAATCACCGCTATGGAATCCCTGCGGTTTTCATCTGATACAATCATCCCGGTCAGCTTAAGCCTGGTAAGCTGTTCCATCTTAGCGGCCTTATCCTGGTCAATGCCCGGACTAAAAAGTGAAGCTTTATCCAGGACAAAAGGATCGCGGCCCCAAGATGCTTTCTCTACGTTATACCCCTTGTTTTTATCCTGCAGAGAACCGTCTTTAAGCTTGTTTGCAGAAACCATCTCGCCCGGCAATTTAACGGGATTCACCTTGGCTCCGGCAGGCATAAATTCACTTGCCGGCATATCAACAGCCTCCTGCTTTTTAGGGCCGGAAACTTTTTTAAAAGTAGAAATGACGAGTATGATGGCTATTATAACCACTATCGGTGCGACAATAATCTCCATCTGATGCCTGTTATCCATTATTTCTTTCCTTTGAAATTAAAATCAAGGCCTTTTTGCACTTCCTGCTCTATAGAAGCAGCTCCTTCGTGAGATAAGACAAAGGCGCCCAGCAATAAATCTACGTCTAACATAGGAGGCATATCTTTAAGTTTGGACATCTGGAGGTCATCGAAAGTAAACGCGTATTGAGGATTCTCAAAAAGAGCTTTTAAGAATTCGGACAAGTCTTTAAATGTCGATTGCAATTTTAGTTTTATCGGCACCTTATTAAAAACCAGGTCTGATTCCGCAGGGTTCTTGGATTTATAAACCTCAGGCGTACCGGGTTCTATAGACACTATTTCAATATGAAATTTATTGGCGATATTAAAGAGCTCCTGAAACAGGCCGGGCAATTCATTCTGGGAAGGGAATTTATCCTGAAGCCGCGCGACTTCCTGCTGATTCCTGGCGATCTCCTCTTCGTAACCCCTCGCCTTGACCTTGGCTTCTTCTTCCTTGATATTGATATCAAAATCCTGGACTTTAATGCTTATGGCGGCTATCTCCTTGCTCTTTGGTTGATAGAAAAGCGTCCAATAGCCCAAGACAGCAATAATCATCGCCGCAAATACGGCTATGATTATTATCTGACGTTTATCGATGTTTATTTTTAGCGAGTTCATTTTATTCTAGTAAGTTTGACTGTTAAATCGAAACGGATATACTCAAGTTTTTCGCCTGCCTCTTTCTTGGTAGATATAAGATTGACGTCGCTGAAATATCCTGAATTTTCCACATCGAGCAAGAATGCGGCCAGGGAATTTTCCGCGCTCTTATCTGAAGCGTAGGCTAATCCTTTTATGAGGAACGCCCCGTCCTGCCTGTTTAATTTAATATATTCAAATTCCACGGATCTGGGAACAACGCGGCTTAATTCCTTAAGATAAATAAAAATATTCGGCTCCTGGCCGATAATCTCGTTATAGAATTTCTGCCGCTGCATAACGCTGTCCCTTAAGGTTCGCAGCTTGATAAGGCTGGAATAATAATCGTTGTAAGCGGTGAGCATTTTCTGATACCGGTCAGCCGCTAATTTCATCCTGATCATTGTAAATGCCATTATTATAAAAATCGCTATTGCTGCAAATTGCAATATCTTTTGCTGCATCCCGATGGTCTTTTGTATCTTTACAGACCTGGGGATAAGATTAATCGCATCATCTTTCGCCAGGCAAACCCCGATACTTACAGCCAGCTCCGGCAGGGCATCTAGAAAGTGCTTTTCCTCCGGAACCTGAGAGGTAATGTTCGACGGCAGACTGACTAACTGAGTGGGTATGCCGCCCAAACCATCTCTGACAAAATCGACCAAATTCTTCAATCTCGCTCCGCCGCCTGACAAAAAGATCTGATCAATACTCTCGACATGGAACTCATCGCGAAAATATTTGAAAGAACCGCGAATATCCGTCAATAACCTCTCGAGTACGGGGCGCATTAATACCGAAATTTGCGTTAGGGGGATATCTTGATACACAGTAGTTAATTCTGCCTTGGCAGGGATTCCGCATTTTATCTTTACCTCTTCGGCTTTAGCTGCGTCTAGCTCTATTTTTTGCGGGAATGTTACGATAACTCCGCTCAAGGCTTTGGTAAAACTATCTCCGGCAGAGGTTATTTTTCTGATAAACTCCAGCGTCGTGCCCTTAAATATCAAAATCGTCGTAGTCTTAAACCCGATATCAAGGAGGACGTTAGTTTTTCCGGACATCAGGCGTTCGTTTTGAGCAAGAAGGTTGGCTAATGCAAAATGGGTTATGCTGATCGATGACGGCTCTAAGCCCGCATCTTGCAGCAATTTCACGTTTTTATCTATCAAATCCTTGTTCACTGCAACCGCAAGAACCTCATTACGTTTTATCCCGTCCGTGCCGGTAACGCTGCCGAGTATCTGAAAATCCAGCGCGCTTTCATCCAAATTGAAATTGACGCTTTCTTTTAATGACCAGCGCACCGCATCGCGCAATTCCTCTTTGGGCATAAACGGAACTATCGAATGTTTGACTACGACATCCTGTCCTGAAACGACCGAATGTACCTCGGCCCCCTCGCTACCGATTTGCGTTAAACAATTCTTTATTAAAGAGGGGTCGATTTTGCCTTCCGGGGTTTTAGCTGTTATATCTTTGATGACAAAATCAAGTATGCGCACATCTTGGCCTGCTTTCTCAAGCTTTACAGCCTTGATGGAATGTTCTCCGATATCTATCCCGATTAAAATTTTATTGACCTTTTCCATGGCCTAACCAATTTTTAAAAACTCATTTATCTTCTTCAGTAATATTTCCGGCCTTTCCGACTTCACGATATAAAAATCCGCGCCCATTTCTTTGCCTAACTGCTTATCGTCTTCCTGGCCGCGGGCTGTAAGCATGATAATAGGAATCATCCTGTATTTTTCATCAAATTTTAAGAACCGGCAGACCTTATAGCCGTCCATCTTAGGAAGCATCAAATCCAAGACTATTAAATCCGGCTTCTCCAGCCTGGCTACACTCAATCCTTCCTGGCCATCCGTGGCAGCTAAAACTTCAAAGCCGTTAACCTCCAACATCGCTTTGATAGCCATTAAGAAATCAGGTTCATCGTCTACGACAAGAATCCTCTTTTTGGAATTTTCTTTTTTATCAACCACTTCTACTCCTTACCTTTGGCAAGAACTTTTTCTACGGCTCGTAATAATTCAGTTTCTGTGGCACCGTCATCCGGATACGTCGCTGCAGCAACTTCAAAATCCAGCTTCATCAATCCTCCTGAGGTCTTGAATTCGCACTCCTCAAGCATATCCGTGACTCTCTTTGCCAGGGCGTACGCTCCTTGAGCATTAGTATCAGCGAGGATTGCTAGAATTTCGCCTTTTTTAAATCTTATAACTATATCATTTGGCCGGCGGACCGTCTTCTTGGCCACGCTTTCTACTTCAAATAGTATACCTAAAATTTCATCATGAGACAACCTAGTAATCAAATTATAAAAATCTACTATTGAAAGCACTATCAAGGACAAAGAGCTCTGGCTGGAGCGCGCGCGCTTGATCTCGTCAGAAAGCCGCTCGGTAAAGAATTCTTCCTCGGTGTAAATCGGCAAGGTGAAGAAGAATGTCGTCCCCTTGTCCAGGACCGATTCTGCCCAAATCTCCCCCTTATGCAGCCGCAATATTTCCCGGCAAATCGCCAGGCCTAATCCAGTGCCCTTTTCTTTCTGAGGCAGGTCTTGCTCCAACTGTTCAAATTTTACAAATATTTTTCCGAGATCTTCTTGAGCAATGCCTTTGCCTGTATCTGCCACGCTTACGCGTAAATAATTCCTGCTAGTGCCCTGGGGAATATTCTTGGTAATAACACTGGCGTCCAGGGTAATCTTGCTGTTTTTCGGGCTGAATTTTACGGCATTGCCGATCAAATTCGTAAAGATTTCCACTACTCTTTCGGCATCTACAAATACCTGAGGCAGATCCTTGGAAATCCTGTTTTCGGCAATTATCTGTTTTTCCTTAAACAAACCCTCGAAGTTGGACAATACATTCGCTGCCAGGTTCGATAAAATTACCTGCGTCCTCCTTAAATCGAATTTCCCGGCTTCGATGCGGCTAAGAGAAAGAAGATTATTTATTAATCTTGTCAATCTTTCAATATTAGAGTCCATCATCTGCAGATATTCGCGTTGCTGCTGGCCTATGGGGCCGGCTGCTTCTTTTAAAATCAAAGAGGTAAAGTATCTGCAGGTTGCAAGCGGTGTGCCGAGTTCGTGCGAAACATTGGCGACGAAGTCCGATTTCAGGCGGTCTAACTCTTTCAGGCGTTCATTGGCGCTCAACAATTGCTGATAAAGCCGGGCATTATAAACAGCTATGGAAGCTTCATTCGCTAAAGCGCTTAATAATTCCAGGTCAGCCTTGACAAATGCCAATCGCCTCTTCTTATTATTGACATTGAGAACGCCTATGACTTCGTTTCTCACTTTTAAGGGTACGCTTAAAAGTGATTGATTGTAATATTTGCCCTTTTCCCGCGGCCGGAACCGTTTATCTTTTGAAATATCATTAATGAGTAACGGTTTTGCGCTTTTGGCTACCCATCCGGACACCCCTTCTCCCAGTTTTACCCGCGCCTTCGAAATTACAGCCTGGCTTATACCTGTAGCGCACTCGATGCGTAATTCTTTTTTTTGCTTATCTAAGAGCATAAGCGAAGCACGCTCTACATTGAGCAGCTTAACCGTATTCTCAATAATAGACTTTAAGCAATGCTTTAAGCCCAAATTAGAATTAACTTCCCTGGTTATCTTATACAGGATCGGAAGTAATTCATTCTTAGCCTTAATATTCTTTTTAGTCTTTGGCATTAAAGGAGTTAAATAAAAAAATTAATTATTAGACTGAATTTATCATAGAGAGTGACAAAAGTCAAGGTTTATGAATATAAACTATTTTTTTATGCCCAGTTGGCTTAAAAATTCCGGCCTGACTTTATATCCGTATTTTAACGCCAATAACGCATGTTTCTTGGCAAGTTCCGGGTTTGGCGGATTTAAATTAGCGTAGCTAATAGCTAAATTATTGTGGACAGCGGCAAATTCCGGATCGATCTTAAGGGCATTTTTGAAAGCTTCAATTGCCCTGATATCCCCAAGTTTTCCTAAAAGAATTCCTAAATTATAATAATCTTTAGCTAAGCTCAAATCAACCCCAAAACCTTTGCCGCGTTTAATTTTCGTCTCTATCAGCGTATTATACGTACCTATGGCGTCATTAAAGCGCCCGGATATCTCATAAGCCGATTCGAGTATTGAATAGCAACCTAAACAATCAGGATTGACACTTAGGGCCTGTTTTAACGCGTCGATGGAATCCTGTTTTTTTCCAACCAGCATATATACTACCCCCAGATTTCTATAAGCTAAGAATGAAGCTGGGGAAATCGAAAGGGCTTTTTTATATTCCGCGATTTCCTTATCAAAATAGTTGCGCTTACCGTAAATTACTCCCAAATTAATATGCGCCTCTGCAGATTCGGGATTTAAGTCCAAAGACTTAAGCAGTGTCTTTTCAGCCAAGCTCAAGTCTCCCTCCGAGAGATAGACATTGGCTAGATTGTTATACAGCATTGCCTTATTTTGCTTAGTGTCATAGCGCAGCTCTACAGATTCCAAGGCTTTTAAAAGGTAGGCCTTTGCTTCCTCTGCTTTGCCCATCCCGAAAGCAGCCAAACCTAAATTATTATAAGCGCCCCAGGATACCGGAGACTTTTTAACATTATCAGCCCAAAGCGTATACTCATCTTGCCAAATTGCATTCCGGTTTATTGTCAGCTGAGAATACCATGCCAGTATCAAGGCAAACAGGATTATCAATAATAATTTTAACCGCCTATAACTGGCATGCTGTTCAAAAAATGACATAATCATCTTTATTAACACAGCCAGAACAATTATAAGAGCAACAGAAGGAAGATAGAGCTGATGCTCGGCAGCCAAAAGTCCTAGAGAACCGATGAATTTCGGCAATAATGCCACGAAAAACCAAAAAATTGCAAAGGCCAGCAGCTTCCTCTTCCTGCAGTTAAAGATAGCTGCAGATAACAAAATAATCGTTACAAGCAGGGAAATTAATACAACCGGTTCAAATACGGATCTCGATGTGGCGATGCTTCTTCCGATACATAAATTTACAGGCAGCAAGTATAATTTTATATAGAATATACTCGCTTTTAATTGACTCAAGATGTTCTCATAGGTTGAGCGCATGGGATATATTGTGCCGAATGCGCCAAAAAGATACTTTCTCCATAATAAGTAAAAAATACTTAAAATCAAAAAAGCCAAATGATAGCGCCTTATCAGGGTCCAAAAATGTTTTAGTCGGCAGTCAGCTACAAAAATAAAATCATAAATTAATAGAACAAGCGGTAAAACAATTACAACCTCTTTGGTGAGTAAGCCTGAAAGGTAGGCAAAAATTGAGCCTAGGTATAGCTTGCGCCTTATCGGTTCTACAATGCCCTCTTTGTCCTTGTAGATATAAAGGAAAAAACTAAGGAGAAAAAAAAGGCTTGATAAAAGCGTAGAGCGGCAGGATATGTAGACAACCGCCTCCGTATATACAGGATGAACCAGGAAAAATAAGGCGGATAAAAAGGCGGGCCAAAAAGAATTATTTTTAAAAAATAGTTTTAAAATAAAAAAAACTAAGGTCGCATTTAAGAAATGCAAAAGTATATTGATAATATGGTAGCCCACGGGGTTAAGGCCGTTAAAGTAATAGTTTAAACTAAAAGAGGACATCAATAACGGCCGGTACATTCCCTTGGCAATAAGGGCAGAGGTGATTTTAGGAGTAGAAAAGAATGTGCCTATCCCGCTTAGGTGTTTTATGAAAGCATTATCTACAATCATATGCAGATCATCGAACAAAAATGGCACTGCTAAAGAGTTGAAATATAAAGCAAATGAAATAACGAATAATGCCATTATCGCGATATAATCTTTATTATTAATTACTTTTCCCGTATTCATCTTAATTTAACTAGAAAAACTGCTGATTTCCCTAAAAATAATTTTTGACGGTTGTTCGCTTGATAAAACTACCTGATTTGTCCTATATTTTTTAAATTCCCTTAAAAAATTTAATGCTTTTTTTTCACAAAACCCGCATAGGAAGACATTTTCTCCCAGGCCTTCCCGGCGCTCGGTCTTTCGGCGCATCAATAAGCAAGGGATCCCAAGATAAAAACTTTCTTCCTGGATGCTTCCGCCGTCGGTGATGATGAATTCGGCGCCTTTTAACTTTTGAATAAAATCAGCGTGCGGCATGATTTCTAATAGCTCGATATTATCATTCTTTAAAAGGCCAAAAAGCCCGAATTTCTCCAGGGCTATTTTCGTAGGCTTGTGTACTACAAACAAGACCATTCGCTCTTTTGCCAAATCAAGCAATAATTTTACAACAAAGTTGAGCCTTCTTCTAACTAAAATTGTTTCCGTGCGGTGGATTGTAACCAGGCAGTAGTTGATATTCTTATCCGCCTGCCTGACTTTGCTTAATGAAAAAAGCAGAGATTCATAATTAATGTTATTTTTTAAATTTATTGCCCTGCCCTTCAGTTTCATTTTCAATAGATTGGAAAATGCCCAATCTGAAGGCGCGAAAAGTATATCCGAGAAATGCATACTGATAACCCTGACTATTTCCTCAGGGAAAGGATTAAACCAATTAAAAGAACGCAGACCCGCTTCTATGTGCCCTACCTTCAATCCGGCTCTCTTTGCCATAAAAAGCGATAAGAGTGTCGACAGGGTATCGCCGTGTATTATGCATATGCCCTTGCGGCCATTAAAAACAGAATTGAAAACTTTCTTTGGAAAAAACAGGGCCAGCAACGAATTCTTGAAAAACCAAAAAGCCGCCTCATGGATTTTAGATATATCCCCTGCGCCCCCTATAAAGATATCCGGCTCCCTTAAACCTAACTCTTCCCTAAGCTGCCGGGTTATTTGGGCATGCTGGCCGGAATCAACAAGGTTATAAGCAATGCCTTCCTTATCCAGCAACCTTAAAACAGGGGCTGTTTTTATGTATTGGGCTTTTGTCCCTATAAAAATATGAATCATAAATTTATCTTAACCTGATACTTCAAAAATTCCAGTATTACCGATGCGCTTTAAAGGCTTAAGCCGGCCTTTATATTTTTGAATAAAAGGCACCAAGTAATAATAGGACTCACGGGAAAACTCGTCAATAATTATATATCTAAAATTGCCCTTTTCGATATATTGCCAAATCTCCTGCGGATTAAGGGAAAAAGGATAGCAGGTTGATTTATGGCCGGTATAAAAATAGGTCAGTGTGGGCTTACGAGAAACAATATACGCGTTATCACTAAGATTGAATTTGACCCAATTATTAAGGTTGATAAAATTTTGCAGAGGCGCAGGCAGGCTATCTAAACCAGTAGGCAAATTCCGGGTTGAATGCAGCAAATTTGCCAGGTTAAAAAACAAAAGTAAGCAGACAAAAAATGAAAATAGCGCCAGCGAAACCCGGCGGCTTAAACGGCTGAATATAGCCATTAGGCCACTAAAAAAATAAAAGATTATGAACGGCAGGATAGGCAGAATAAATCGCATGCCTTCCCGAAACGGCCAAAAAACTATCAGAAGAAAATATAGCAAAAAATAATACTGAAATACACAGCCTTTATTTTTGCGGAATTCCAAAAAAAAGCCCATGAATATCAACAGGAAAGATATAAAACAAAAGGCTTCCGCAAAGATCCGCCATTTAATCATCGAGTAGATTGATATAGACTGGCCGACCAGTGAATAGTAATAATTTACCCCTTGGATAAAACGGGATAAAATTTGCCCCGGATGATTAACAATATTGCCCAAAAATGGACGGTAAGGATCGATTAAAAAAAGCTGATTATAGTGGATTGGCGATTGCGCCGCGCTAAAGAATTTAGAGATTAATTGCCATAGTAAAAACGGCACAAAAAAACCTAAAAAAATAAAACTGGCTTTCTTAATCTTAAATTTTTGTCCGGACGCCAATATAGATAAGGTTATGCCTAAGGCCAAAGCTATAGCACTATAACGCGTAAAATAGCTTAAGGTTAATAGCAGGACAGTGAATACCCCTTCTCTATTTAAGGCCGAATCTTGTTTGGCGAATCTCGCCGCAAAAAAAAGAGCAAGGCTAGACATAAATAGGTAGGGCACATCGGATAGAATTTCCCTGGTAGCATAAAAAATAAATATAAAATTTGAAGCGAAAATGACTGTAATGAAAAAGGCCTTATTCTTGGAAGTGCTTTCTTTAAAGATATTATAAATAAAGCATAGGCTTAAACAGCCCAAGGAAGCAACAAACATATACATCAAAAAGAAATTCCGGCCAAAGAAATGGATGATCGGAAAAAGCAATAACGAAAAGACCGGCGGATAATAAAAGTAATACGGCTCGCCAGGAAGATTAACAGCCTTAAGCCACTTCCCCTGGTTTATGCCTTCGGCCAATATAATGTACTGGGCGCTATCCCCGCCTAAATCGATAAATTCTCCCGGAATAAGCCTGAAGGCCACTGTCCAGAAGATAAAAAATAAAATTATCCATTTCAAATTTTTTTTAATAAATATTCTCATAAATCTATACTCAACTTTTCTTTTTCAGGATAATAATTCCAAAATTATTCGAAGTAAAAGGCATAGCCCCAAATTGCTTAATAATCTTATAGTTTCCGGACACCCAGGAGGCTAATTTTTGCCCGTAATCGACGCCGAAGAAAGGCTGTCCGTATTCCGCAGCGACACGATGGATAATAACAATGTAATCTACATTGGAATCAGCAAGCTCAAGGATAATTTTATCATAGTCCTTTTCGGCTAAAGAAAAGAATTGGTAGTACCTCAAAGGATTATCCCGGCCGGAGAAATAATTGATGCTCGCGCCTTCGGGGAAAACTACCACTTTATCCGATATGCGCGAATTCTCTCGCAAATAATTTACAGCCTCCCAGAAATTTTTAGTAATGCCATCGGGAAGACAGAAAATTTTACCCTTATCGCTTTTTATTTCAAGGTCTCTTAGGGTATAGCACAAAAATGACTGGTTCCAATACGGTATAATCAAAGCGGCAAAAAAGCAAATTAATATTATTTTCTGCAGTCTCAACGATCCCTTGAAAAATAATCCGGTTACATGCGGTAAGAACCTAATAAAAAATACGTAATAACAGATCAGGCCTAAGGTCAGCAAATAAAATCCATAAGCGCGAGGCGTAGTGTTAAAAATAATCCTCAATATCGTCATAAAAGAAATCAGGAATAGTGTCAAAAGCGCCAAGTTTTCCTTAAGCTCCTGGGAACTAAATATTTTATAAACTGAACCCATAATGCCTAGCAATAGAATCAAAGGTATGCACCTATACTGCAGAGAGCCGGTTAAATATCTTAAAGAAAACCAGAAGACTGAAAATATTATCGCCAGTCCCGCTATCATTAAATAATAATTGGTTCTCTTCTCTTTGCTTAAGAATAAGCTGCCTATTGCCAGAGAAAATATTATTACTAAATGATATAGTAAGGATTTTACTGCAAGGCCTAAGCTGGCATAAATATTATCGAACCCCGAAGCTCTTAATATAATCCTTGTGCCAAAACCTGAATCTAGGGCATCGACAATAGATTCTTTAAAACCGGCAAAGGCATCGAATTTAACAAAGAATAACAAATAAGCGCTTAGGCTCAAAATTAACGGCAAAATTATATATAAAGATAACTTAAAAATAGGCAGGCCTTTATATTTATAATAATACAAGGCAAGAGAAAAAACAAAACCTGCCCATACGGGAAGACTCATTTCCGGACGAGTCAGAAAGCCTAAGGATAAAAAAATTACCCAGGGAAAAAGCCATTTTTCATTTGCAGTAAATATGAATTTAAGAAATAGATACAAGGAAATGCTGACAAAAAGGATAAAAAATGTTGCAGCAAAACTATAAGGCAGTATAAAGTTAAAAATTCCGCTATAAGGATGGTAGTAGCCGAAAGCGAATACAAAGAGAAATGTCAAAACAGCTAAGCCGGAGGTAACTTCGTCCAGGAAAAAACGCGCTATCTTATAGATAAATATTGAGGTAATAAGAGTGAGGGATATCCCGCAGCCAACCAAGGTATTTACATGGACTCCGAATATATTATAAAGAAAGGCCAAAAAATAAGGCGGGAGCAACCCGAAAGGATACCATAAATCTTTATAAAGTACCCTTCCTTCCAAAAGCTTTAAAGGAAGCCAGAGTTCCCGGGATGTATCTACGATCAAGTTGCCCCATCTAAGCCAGCTCACATTAAGAAGATAATAAAAGCTTAAACCAAGAATAAAGAAAATCACTATTGATGATTTAAACTGAGAGAATTTGTTTTCAACTGATTTAAAAAAGATGTTTGGCTGACACATGAAGGCTTGCTTTGATTGAAGGTGATAGCGCTTAACTATTATCTTCGCTATGGATTAATCGTAGTTGCGCAACTTGTTCTGAGATAAGGCCGAGCATAAAGATTATTACGCTTGTGGTTATCAAAAGGACGGACATGTTGGTAAAACGGTGAAAAGCAAAAAACGTGTAAGAATAATATCCGATTCCCAATAATAAGAAGAATGCGCTCACGGGTAAAAATATTTTGAAAGGCGAAAAAAGAGTAGCGATCTTTGCGATTATAAGAAAAAAATTGAACCCGTCAGACAGAGTATTTATCTTGCTTTTCCCCTGCCTTGTTAAAACAGTTATCGGCACATATTTTATGCTTCTGCCGGTCTTTAAAAGCGCCAGGGTTATAGTAGTAGGATATGAAAAACCATTGGGCAATAGATATATAAATCTTTTGGCAATATCTTTTTTTATTGCCCGAAAGCCACTGGTCAAGTCCTCTATCTTAAAATCGGTTACATAGCTGGCCAGGCGATTATAAATACTGTTAGCAATTCTTCGGGATAAAGATGAGGAATTTTTGCCCCTTGAACCAACAACCATATCATATTTATCAATATGCTCTAGCAACCGGGGTATGTCGGCGGGATGATGTTGCCCATCCCCATCCATAAATACAATGACCTCTCCCTTCGCCTGACGGATCCCGGTCTTTATACTTGCGCCGTTACCCATGCGGTAGGGGTGGCTTATTAGCGTCACGCCTTTTACTCTTGATATACCGGCGCTCTCATCAGTCGAGCCATCGTCAACTACGATTATTTCGAGAGGTTCTATTGATGCTGATTCAAAATCAGCCAAAACTCGAGCCAGGTTGCATGCTTCATTATGGACAGGAATTACTACGCTTATATTTTTTTCTTTCATAATTAAAAATAAATAATTACAAAAAAGAAAAGGGAGATTTTCTCTCCCTTTTCTTCATAATTAAAAATCATTATAAATTACGACATTAAAACTAAAGTTAACAAAAATTACCAATTAGTCCACGGATAAGCGGTAGTCTTTGTTACAGTGCCAGTTGTTCCGACATAATTCCACGTAAACGAACGAACTGTAGTAACGCTGGAAAGCTGGGTCGGCCGCTGATCTAACTGGTTAAGTAAAACAGCCTTGGTCCCAGGAAACGTCGGCGTGCCGGCAACTGCGGCGGAAGCGTAATAAAGCTGTGCTGCCGCGCGTAAAGAGCCTATTTCCGACTCTGCGGTTGCTTTTCTGGCTTTTTTAGATAAGTCCACAAATTTTGGAATTGCCACAGCAGCTAGAATCGCTAATATCGCCAAAACTATAACCAATTCAATTAATGTAAAACCACGTAACTTTCTCAACATAATTCACCTCCCCTCAAATAGTGCTTTTAACTAAAATAACATTTAGACTTGCAAATGTCAAGTTTTTTTTGCTAATTTAATTGCTGCTAATAAGTTAGCGTTATTTTAAGAATAGCCTGGACATATTCCACATAGGCAAAAATACTGCCAAAGCCAGGCCTAAAACCATAATACCTAAAACAAATATCAATATGGGCTCTATCAATGTGGTCAAATTTTTTATTACATCTGCGACTTCCCTGTCATAATGCTGGGCTATTTTTTCTAAAAGAGAATCAAGCGCGCCGCTTTCTTCGCCTGCGGCAACCATATGAACGACTAAGGGCGGAAACTCTTTATGAAGAGCCAGTGGGTCTGACATGCCCCTTCCTTCTTTAACATTATCCTTTACGTCATCCAATGCCTTTGCTATGACAACATTGCCCAAGACATCCCGGGTTATATCCAGGGCATTGATAACCGGCAGGCCGCTGGATAGAAGCGTGCTCATAATCCGTGAAAACCTTGCCATTATCGCAGTCTGTATCACCTTGCCGAAAATCGGGCTCTTTAAAATAAAACCGTCCCATATTGCCCTGCCTTTTTTTGTACGCAGGGCAAAATTGAAAGAAATAACTAAGCCAACTCCTAACATTATCAAGATATACCAATAGTTGTGAAATATTTTGTTTATAGCCAGCATGACTCTCGTAGGTAAGGGCAGCTCTGTGCCGAATTTTTCAAAAAGTGCGGCAAATTTTGGCAGAATAAATGTGGTAATACCTAAAAATACACCGCTTATTACTACTATTACGATTACGGGATAGCGCATTGCTGATTGGATCTGGGACCGAGTGTCGGCATCCCGTTCGCCCAACTCTGCAAGACGCATCAATATTTCATGCAGCCTCCCGGCTGCTTCGCCTGCGCGCACCATGCTTACATAAAGGACAGAGAACACATCCGGGAAGCGTTCCATGGCGTCAGAAAGTTCGCTGCCGCCTTCGACGCTCTTTTTTATCTCGCTGATTATCTCTTTAAAACGCCAATTCTCAGTCTGCTCTTCAAGCGCTTTTAGAGATGTTAATATCGGTAACCCCGCGCCCTCGAAAGTAGCGAGTTGGCGCGTCATCATGTTTAAATCTTTTAATGTTATCTTTGTGAGTTTCCTTTGAAATGCCTTAAAAAATATTGCTGCCCTTTCCTCGGTGATTTTTACCGGGGTGTAACCCATATTCTTAAAGTATTCAATAAGGGATTCGGTATTTTTAGCTCCGATCTTGCCTTGAATTGCCTTGCCTGACCGGTCTCTTACCTTGTATCGAAAATTTGGCATAATCTTAAGCTTCCATCTGGGTAACGCGCAAGACCTCTTCAATAGAAGTAATGCCGCTGATTGCCTTAAGAAGGCCGTCTTCTCTTAGCGTTATTAACCCTTCTTTCCTCGCCTCCTTCATAATTTCATCGCTGGAAGCTTTGGCTACGGTTAATTTCCTGAGCGCTTCATCCATGATCATGATTTCATAAATCCCGATTCTACCCTTATAGCCTATGCCGGAACAATGGCGGCAACCCACGGCCTTATAGAAAGTATAATCTTTATCTTTGGGTAATTGCAACTCGGCAATCAATTCGGGAGTCGGTTTATATTCCTCCTTGCAATTATCGCACAAAACGCGTACCAGCCTCTGGGCAACAACGCCGATTAAGGATGACGAAATCAAAAACGGCTCAGCGCCCATATCTACCATCCTCGATAAAGAGCCGGGAGCATCGTTAGTGTGCAAAGTCGTAAATACCAGCTGTCCGGTTAATGCGGCGTGGACTGCGATTTCCAGCGTTTCCAGGTCTCTGACTTCGCCGACCATTATTACGTTAGGGTCCTGCCTTAAAATAGACCTTAGGCCGGCAGCAAAAGTAAATCCTGTTTTAGGATTAATCTGCGCCTGCCGGATTAGCGGCAATTGATATTCTACGGGGTCTTCCAGCGTGATAATATTCTTTCCCACGGTATTTATTGTCTGCAGGGTCGCGTAAAGGGTAGTGGTTTTTCCGCTGCCTGTGGGCCCGGTTACAAGGATTATCCCATAAGCCCTGTGGATCATATCGCTAAATTTCTTCTGCGCGCCAGGAGAAAACCCTAAGTCTTTTAAGCCTATCATTAAACTGCTTCTATCCAAAAGCCTCATTACTATATTTTCGCCATGAATAGTAGGAAACGCGCTGACGCGTAAGTCGATTTCTTTTTTTCCTACCTTAAGCTTAAAACCTCCGTCTTGAGGTTTTCTTTTCTCCGCGATATCCATCTTAGACAGAATCTTGATTCGGGAAATTATGCCGTTCATCAGGAACTTAGGCGGAGAGGGTTTTTCGTACAAAACTCCGTCTATCCTGAACCTGACCCTTAACATCTGTTCATCCGGCTCGATGTGGATGTCGGATGCGTGTTCTTTCATCGCCTGAACGATTAGAAGGTTAACCAGCCTGATTAAAGGAGCTTCTTCAGCCAATTGCGAAGAATCTTTAAAATCTTCTGATTTCTGAAGCTTTTCAAGCATCTTGCTCATATCTTCTTCGCTGATATCTTCGACAATCTGCTCAATATCGCCTCTTACGCCGTAATAATTATCGATCGCAGAAACTATTGCAGAACTGATGCTTAATACGGGATCTATTTCGCATTTACTTTTCAGGTGGACCTCATCGATCGCAATGATATCAGACGGATCTGCCATTGCCAGGGTAAGGCTGTTTCCGACCTTAAACAACGGTATCAAGGTATATTTTGTAGCGACTTCCTTAGGTATAAGCTTTATGACCTCCTTGTCCACGGTATAATCCGCCAGGTCAATAAAAGGCACGCCTATTTCTTTAGCCACGACCGCGGCTATTTTATCATTGTTGACCAAAGACTGCCTGATTAAAGCTTTCTCCAAAGAGATGGCGTTCTTTTTTGCATCTTCCTTGGCCAGGCTAAGGCTTTCCGCGGAAATCAATTTTTGCTCGAGAAGTATTTTTTCTAAATTTTTCTTTTCTTCGGCCATTTAGAACTCCTATATGAGATAAGTTTTAGTCGTCGCTACGTATAATTATCTATTAAGACCGGCGTCCGGTTCGTTCCAAAGCTTCAATTCTACTTTCTTTTTGCCGTCACTTAGTATGACCCTGTCTTTCTTGATTTCTAAAACTTTATTATTATTTACGTTGTCACCGGCCTTTACTATTTCGCCGTTAATAATCGCCTGAGGATAGGATTCATCCCAAAGAATACCTATGAGGCTTAAATCCGCCAGAGAAGCTGATTCCTCACCCAGGCTGAAAGGATCCCGGCCTAAATCCTTAAATCCGCTCCTTATTCTTTTTTTAACTGACCTGTCTCCCCATAAAACGATATCCTTATTTTCTTTTGCAATATTCTGGCTGGCTTTAGCCTCTGGCCCGGTTCTCTTTTTAGGCTTCTTCAATGCCTTAGACCATACGACGACCATTATCAAAACCAGAAATATTAAAAATATTAAAGGGAGCTTTTTTTTCATACAAATTAAATAAGAAGGTACATCCCTAACTCCAGCGATACCTTTAAATTCCTGGGATTAGTCTTGTCTTTGCTGACGTCGAGCCTTTTAACTACAACCACGCTGCGGCGCAGGTTTTCTAAGGCAGCAACAAAGCCGCTCAATGCCTGGAAGTTGCAGGTTGATTCTATTGTTATAGGTAATATTTTAAAATTGCCTCCGATAGCAAAAGGCTCTCCTTGCTTTATGGAATCAAACTTAAAATTTAATTGAGCGGATTTTTTAGTAATCTCATCCAGGGCCTGGGCTATATCTTCCGGATTCGTGACTATCCTGGATTTTGATTTTCCCGAGGAAGCAATCTCTCGTTTAATCTCTTCCAGCTTCAAGCCTTGCGCCTTAAGTTGAGCCCCTAAATTACCCAGGTTCCGGGTTGCCGGAATAAAGATGACGATTGAACAAATAACCGCGCCGATGATTAAAATTAGAAAAACGATTACGGATTTATCGACGCTAATAATATTTTTTAGCTTCAGCCTCAAGTCTTCCATAAGACCTTCACTCCACCTGGCATTTTAACTTAAATTGCGTCCTGCTCACCTTGGTACTGTCTTCAATATTCCTGCTTTCGATAAGACTGACGTTTTTAAAAATCCCTTTTTCTAAAGCAAGAATAAAACCCGACAAGGCCTCTTCGCTATTACCCGGGCCCAAAACGGCTTCGCCTTCCATGTATAATTCGTCTTTATCGAAACGTAGGTGTTTCAGGTATATATTCTCAGGAACAACATTGCTGATCTCTTTAAACAAATCCGGCCAGCGCGGTTCGCGCGCAAAAACCTGAGCTATAAGCCCCTGGAGAAATGACTCTCTCTTTATATATTGAAGGCTGTAGACTTGAGCCTTCAAAGCCTCTATTTTTTTATTAATACCGGAGGCCGCCAACCTGACCCAGATAATTCCCAATAATAGTCCTAAAACCAGAATTGTTCCAACAACCTCTAAAGTCAATCTCCTGATGAATAATTTATTTCTGTTTCTTATCTCGCCTGGCAACAAGTTTATATCCAGAAATCCGCTTGTTTCCTTTTCGATAATTGTTTTGGCCCCGGCCAGGCAAGAAAAAACAGCGCAAGGATCGGTTACGGCGTGCCGGCTGTTGTCCTGATCCGATAATAAACTGCCCCTCTTCACCTGCATATTTAAGTGCTTGCCTAAAAAAATATCCAGGCCTTTCAAATTAGCGCCTGCGCCGATTAGGCATAGGCTTCCTACCTTCGAAGCTCCAAATTCCTCGCGGTAATAATCCAAAGAATGCTCTATCTCGCTTGCCAATTTTTCTATTTCCGGCCTGATAAGCGATAAGACCTGATTGCAGGTAATATTGACCCCGGAGACCTGTTCGTTGCTGGGCTCTGGTATGCCGCAACTGGTCTTGAGGCGTTCTGAGTCTTCAAAAGTCAATGCCACCCGTCCACTCGCACTTTCCAAAACAGCTCCCAGGGACTTGGTTATCCCGTTTCCGGTAACGGGTAATTGGCGGCTAAAAATAAATTTTCTATCTTTAAATATAATGAGCTCGCTGTGCTGGGCGCCTAAATCAACAAAGGCCACTGCCTCATCTTTTTTTGCTTCACTTTGCGCAAGGCTCTGGCCCAGGCAAACAGACAGAGTGGCAAACACCGTAGGCGTAACCTTTGCCTCTTTAAACAGCGACAAGTAATAATCTATTGTATTCTTAGGGAAAGCCAACGCGAAAATCTCGTATTTTGCCTCGCCTTCAATCTCAATCTTACCCATTATCCTAAAATCGATATGGGCTTCTTCCAGGGGGAAATTAACAAAATCCTTCATTTTCCAGAAAATCGCCTCTTTTAATTCAGGCTCGCTCATCTGGGGTGTAACCAGCCTTTTTTCGATTGCCTGCGCGTCATTGATAACACAAACGATTTTTGTTTTTTTGCTGTCGCTGCCGGAAAAAATATTTTCTAAGATTTTGATTGCTCCGTCGCGCTTTTCTTTTTCCCCGGCGATTCCCGTTATGGGTATTATCTGGCAGTTTACAAGCTCCCAGTTTTTAGACTCCGGGCTCAGCCTGAAGTTTGCAGCCTTTATATCGGAAAAACCGATGTCCAGCGCAACCAGGTCCTCGGCTTTAAACCCTATTTTTTCTAAATCCGCCATAAATAAGTCCTAATTTAACTGTAGCTCGCGCCAATATTTTTTTGGCGTAGTGTCTGCGGCAGAGGTAGTCAGATATTTATTGCCGTCATCCTGAATAAGTGTTCTAACCCCGCGGGAAACGCCGTTAATGCTGCCGATAGAATCAATAGTAAAGGCGTTAGTGTCATACGAAAACTCGGTGGTAACCGCGTTATATCCGGCAAAACCGGAAACCGGGATCAGGCTGGAGGCATCGGCATTATCCAATGTCCTATTCCTTTCCGCGGCTGTTAGATAACCGCGGCTGTTTACAAAATCATAGAAGTCGCCGGTAACAGCCGCATCAGAGGAATAAAAACAGGTGAACGGTATTGTCGCTCTTGTATTTATTATATCCGTTGTCAGACTTGCAGGATCGTTTGCGCCAAGACTCAGGGGGTCAAAGACCGCCTCCAGAACTTCTCGAGTAGCCGTATTAATATCTATGGGTGCGCGCGCGCCTGACGGACGAGTAGCGTAAGTATTAATAAATGAATAAACGCTGACAAAATCCTTTATGAGATCATAATAAGCGCTGGTGATTCCGGACACATTCTTTAATTCTTCAACTGAATCAAATAATTTTGTATTTCTATAATTGACAATATTGTTAGCCAGGGTATTAGCTGTAGCGCTGGGTATGCCTCTCTCCTGCATCAGATATCGAAGCAGGGATTGAGAAGCGGTATTTAAATGCACCTTGCCCTGCTCGGCAATAATTGAAATAGAATCTATTGTGCCATCGCCTAAAGTTATCGGGAAAGCAGAAAAATTACCCGTTGCCCAGTTTTCCGTATTCGTATCTATCTCATAAGTAATTCTTAAAAACATAGAGTCAAGATTAATAGTCCGGGTACCTGCTGTGCGCATCGCGCGAAGCCTGAAATTCGGGCTCATAATTGTTTGCCATGTAAGCGCGCCTGCGATATCAGCGGAAAAATCAGTTAAAGTGGTGCTGGTTAACGTCTGGGTTATCGCGTTAGTATAGACAACGCCGTCGGTAGTATAGGAAATCCGCATAGTAGGATCTGTCCCGCTGCCGCTCCTTGCTGCCCTGGCGTGTAATTCTATGTGTTTTATTCTGGTATTCGTATAATTTGAATCGAAGGTCCTAAGAATAGCCTGATCAGTGTTAGCATTAATAGTCGCAACTACCGTATCAATATATCTCATATTAGCCGGCGTTCCGATACTTACGCAAAGACTCGTATCTGCGCCTCTTAGATCAGCCGTACCGACCTGGGTCGTGGCCAACACATCGTCCCGGATCTCTCTTATCCCGCGCTCAAGGCCTGCCTCGGCTAACGCCAATGCCTTAGCGTCAAGCAGGGCATTACCGGCCTGCCGATACTCCGCAGTCGCAAGGAATAAATAAACAGCCACTAAGCTGGCCAATAAAACAAAGAACATTAAAACCGTTATGAGTATGAAGCCGTTCCTGTTTCTCGTCAGATTCGCCATGAATAATATTAGAAAACGCTCTATCCAAGCCTAATTCCTACAAATTCCTCACCAAGACGCTCAAAGTCAGATTTATCGATTCATCGGAAACTTTACTGGTGAGATTAACTTTCAGAGCCCTAATCAATGAAATGTCGGCAATCGGATAATCAAGCACCTGATTATCCTGGCCTAAACAGAAAACCGAAAAACCATCGAGATTTTTTAGGACCTCCTGATTAAAATTTAAACCCTGGCTGCGAAAAAGACCTGCGCCGCTAACGCCGGACCAGGAGAATACAACTTGCTCATCAGGACTTTCTTCCAAGCCATTATCGTTAACATCGAGCCAGACATTAATCTGGCGTTCCTCAACGCTATTAATCCTAAGGGCGCCGCGAAGATCCCTGATCATGGCCTCGCTTGCGCCTGTAAGCATAAGCCTCTGATTGCTATAGCCCGATTCACCCTGCCAGGAGCGAAATATTGCCAGACTTATCAAGGTTACGCTAAGAGTAAGAATACTTATGAGGCCTATACTGACAATTACCTCAATTAAGGTTAAGCCTTTGCGGGAAAAATGCATATCAACCTTTGGCTACAAGGTTTAAAAATATATCCCTTGAGAGCGTAAGCTTAAAAGAAAAATTAAATATCAGAGACAAAGCTGTATAAAGAAATGCTGGCCTCTTTATTTTTAGCCTGCCAAAAAATATCTATCCGTATCTGTTTTAACCCGGGTTGCGCAACTTCTATTTGTACCTGGCGTTGAAACCCTAAAAATCCCGGGATAGCTGCTTTTGATTCTGATACAACATTGGAGTAGGAAACATTACGTATCTCTTCCAATTTGTTCTCTGCCAGATTTTTGGCGAGCATTAAATCCTTGGCGCCTGAACCTTGCGAGAGCCCTATTGAAAATGCATTTATAAGGCTGACCAAGCCGATAGTCAATAACGCCGCAGCTAAAATCAGCTCAAAAACACTAAACCCGCGCCTTTTCATTTTAAGGCTTTTGATTAACGTCCGTTAGTTGAATACACGTCATCAACAATATTTCCCTGAATATTACCGGTAGTATTTATGCCGGTTATTTCTGCTGCACCGTTGGGGCCGACTGAAAATATAACATAGTATCTGGAATTCGAGGCAGCGTCTGTTGCATAGCTGTATTCGTGCGTAGTATCAAAAGGATCCGCCATGGCTGATTCTATGAGCTGCGGGGACATATCTGTTAATTCTTGCTCCCAATCAGTGTTATTAGGTGTCGTGGTTTGGTTTGGAAAGAAGCTTTTGTGGATACGATAAGCCTCGACTGCGGCTTTCAAAGCGCTGGTCTCTCCAGCGGCCTTGGCAGTATTTGCTTCGTCTCTCATACCCAGGAACCGAGGAACGGTTATCCCCACCAGAATCGAGATAACAGCAATTACGATCAACAATTCGATCAGCGTAAAACCAAAAACCCTTCTCATACACTACCTCCTTTAAATGAGCGCATGACTTACGGAACGGTTTCGCGACGTAAGTCATTTTGCGCGAATTAATCCCTCACTTATCTCATCGACCTTATAACCTTAACCATATCAAAAACCGGCAGCAGCATCGAGACCATTATAAAAGCGACTATAGCGCCTATGATTACGAGAAATAGCGGCTCGATAATGCTGACTAACCTCTTCAATTGATAATCGATAAGCTTGTCGTAATAGTCGGATAATTTCAAAAGCATACCGGATAAATTTCCACTTTGTTCTCCGGCAGAAACCATCTGCAGGGTGTCTTCGGGAAATTGATGTGTCTGCCTCAAAGCTTCCGCAAGGGTTGAGCCTTCTTCCACCATCTTACAGCTTGCCTCAACTTTTTTTGCGATCGCCTTGTTCCCCATCACCTCCTTAGAGACCTCCAGGGACTTCAATATCGGAACTCCGCTTGAATCCATTGTCGCCAGAGTGCGGCTGAAACGAGAAATACTTAGGCGTAAAACTATCAACCCTACCAAAGGAATGCTTAATTTAAATCTATCGAAAATAAATCTGCCTTTATTAGAGTTAATTAAATATTTTAGCACAAAGCCCAAGATAAAAATAGTTATTAAAAAAAGTATTCCGTTATCCCTCAAGGTTACGCCTAGGCTATTAAGGATACGCGTGGGTAACGGCAAAATAACATTGGCTTTTTTAAATATCAAAACAAAATTCGGGACGACAAAGCTTGTGATAAATACGATCAGTGCTGCGCTGGCAAAAGTCAAAATAGCCGGATAGAAAAGTGCCGAACTTACCTTTTGGCGCAAATCAAAATCCTCTTCGGCAAACTGAGAGAATCTTGTCAGGACGTTCGCTAACGAGCCGCTTGCCTCTCCTGCCCTGACCATGTGGACCAAAAGGGCAGGAAAAAATCCGCCTTGATTTTCCAGGCAATCGGAAAGATTCGCCCCGGATTCTATCTGGCGGCAGACATCATCCAATACAGCCTTTAATCTGATATTGGAGATCTGATCAGCCAATACTTTCAAAGCAGTCAAGATCGGCAACCCGGAATTAATAAGATTAGCAAACTGGATGTAGAACGTCAGCTTCTCGGTCGAGCTTACCGGCGTAAACCTCTCAAACTGGTTCTCGAGGCTGATGGGAAACCGGCCCTTAACTTTAAGGCTGATTACAAAATAATCTTTTTTTTGAAGCTTATCCACCAGGTCACTTTTCGATTCTGCCTCTAAAGCCCCCCTTACTAAATTGCCGCTCTTATCTCTCGCCTTATAAATAAAAGTTTTAGCCATAATTTAATCCTCAGCAACCCGCATTACCTCTTCAATAGTAGTGATCCCTGCGATAACCTTATTAATCCCGGCCTCCTTTAAATTACGCATCCCCTGCCTTAAGGCAACCTGCTGGATACTGCCTGATGAAGCCTTGGTTGTGGTAAGCTCTCTTATCGGCTCGTCCATAACCAACAATTCAAAGATAGCGGTCCTGCCTTTAAAACCTGTATTGAAACATTTGCTGCAGCCCTTGCCGCGGTGAAAGTTGGCCGGGCTCAAGCCTTTATCGGGTTTTATGTTCAAACTTTTCAAGGCGCTCTCGGATATCTGGTAGGGCTCTTTGCAATCGCTGCAAATTGTCCTGACTAACCTCTGGGCTACGATTGCAATAACCGATGAGGCTACAAGGAACGGCTCTATGCCCATATCAATTAACCGGGTTATTGCGCCCGCGGCATCGTTTGTATGTAAAGTCGACAAGACCAAATGGCCGGTTAACGCTGCATGAATGGCAATTTCGGCAGTTTCTTTATCGCGGATTTCTCCCACCATAATTATATCCGGATCCTGGCGCAATATGGAACGTAAGCCGTTTGCGAACGTGAGATTAACCTTGGGGTTAACTTGAATCTGACGCACGCCCTCTAAGTGATATTCCACCGGGTCTTCGATAGTTATAATATTCTTGTCCGTGGAATTTATTTTATTTAAAGACGCATAAAGCGTGGTGGTCTTTCCGCTGCCTGTGGGTCCGGTAACCAAAATAATGCCGTGGGGCCTTTTGACAAGCTTTTCATACCGCTCTTGTTCGTATAGGTCTAGGCCTAAATCCTGCAAGTTCAATTTTAAATGCGTGGTATCCAACAATCTCAATACAACATTCTCTCCGAATAAAGTAGGCACGCAGGAAACTCTTATGTCGATGCGCCTATTCTCCATCTTTACCTGAAAACGGCCGTCCTGGGAAATCCTGCGTTCGGCAATATCCAAATTAGACAATATCTTGATGCGCGAAATTACCGCTGCCTGCAGGTGTTTTGGCGGGGCCTCGACCTCATGAAGTATTCCGTCTATCCGGTAGCGCACGCGCAATGTATCTTCTTCGGGTTCGATGTGTATATCGCTTGCCTGCCTTTTTATCGCATTCATTATCAGGATATTGACTAACCTTATAAGCGGAGGCTCCTCGGCCAAATCGTGCAAACGTTTTGCTGCTACTTCTTTGCCGGATTTTAATTCTATCTCCACCTGTTCCAGTTCTTTTATTATTTCATCGACGCTCCCCTTTGCCCCGTAATAAGATTCGATAGCTTTATGGATATCCGACTCTTTGGCGACAACCGGCTCGATGGTCAACCCGGATTTTAAGCGGATCTCATCTTGAGCGATTATATTAAGCGGTTCAGCCATGGCGCAGGTTAAGGTATTTGCTATTTTGAATACCGGAATTAGCCCGTATTTGGCCGCTAAATCCTTCGGGACATATTGCAATATCTGGGGGTCGATCAAATAAGTGCTCAAATCAATACTGGGAATCCCGATGTGGGAGCTTAAAAAAGAAACAAATACATCTTCATCAATCAGGCCGGTCTTAATTAAAGCCTTCCTGAGAGAAATAGATTCTTTTTTTGACATTTTTTCAGCCTGAACAAGCTGCTCGTTAGTTAGAAGCCCGGCCTCGACCAAACTCAAACCCAAAGGCTTTTTTTCTTTCATTTATACAACTCCTATATGCCTTTTCTAATTATTATTAGCCGGCATTTCGTCGACTACGCTATTAATCTCATTCTGCATGTTCCTTCTATACCATGCAGGGATAACGCGTTCCAGGGAACGTTTAAAATCATTGCGTAACCATTGTAAACGGGGATTATGTATTGTCCCGCTTATAACAAACGGGAACTCTACAAACCTTGATTGCTGGCCTATCATCTTAAGCAACCTGCGGAATTGGGCCGATTCAACCAGGATATTCTGGCTGAAGTTAGCGTTAAGATAACTGGATAGCTGCCTGTCTTTATCAATCTGGATATTGGCCCTCAAAATTGCGTCTTTTCCGCGGCTAAATGCTCCATAGCGGTAAGAGCCGTCTTTTAAAAATGAGAAATTCAATTGCAGGTTGTCAAATTCAATCGTTTTTAAAGAGCCTATCTTCATATAATCCGATAATGCCAATAAGACCGCCGTCTCCTGTAATTTTCCGTTTTTCACCATTAATACACCCTGAAAAAATTTATTGCCGCGCGAGGAACTGATAATCCTGGCTGATATATCTCCCAAAAGATTATAAGGCAGGTTAAGCCCGTCCTGAATCTGGGCGGCATTTAAACCGTCGGCGCGAAAATGCAACAGGTGTTCGTAGCCGGGTAAGAAAGTTACATTTAAATCCGCGTTTAACTTACCGCCTAAACCTGAAACCTTAAGGCTTTCAACCTTGAACCCTTTGTCCGAAAAACCGAAATTTGCCGATAGCCCCGAGAAATTCAATCTCTTCTTGCCTTCCGGCTTTGAAACAGCATGGCCGGAATAACCGATTGACTTAACCAATAGCTGACGCTTATTTTTCTCGGCTGATAGCTTAAAATCCTCTATCTTAAAAGAATACACATTGTCATCTCTGGCTTCAACGCTGACATCGGCATTGCCTAAGGTATCTTTACCCTTCATCTGGCCGACAAAATCCAATCTTAGCGAACGCGGCAAGAAATCCACATCCTTAACCGGCTGTTTTACGCTGGCATTCAAAGATAGTTTTAAGACATCTTTGGCCCAACTGATATCGGAATTGACTTTAAGCGGTATATCTTTAACAATCAAGAAACAATCCTCGGCCTTTATTGCCTCGCCGGTCCAATAAACCTTACCCACAATATTCCTGAAAACGGGTAAAGATTGATAGCGGAAAGTGCATCCGAGAAAATTAAGAGAAATAAGGAATTTAAATTTATCTAACGGGCCACGGACAATAGCCGAGGCATTGAACGTCCCGCGCGTATCAGGGTCCTTAACAAGAGAACTTATGTTCTCAATTGAGAGATTGCCCGTATTTATTATCAGACTGATCATGGGGTTGGGGCTATTTAAATTCTTGATAATAGCCTGGCCCCTTAGATGATCGTACCCCAGGGCAATATCGAAAATTTCGATAATAAAATCGTTGTCCTTGAGGTTCGCTCTTAACTCGTATTTAAAATTCTGGCTGAATAATTGGTTCTCAAAAAAACTGACCAGGGCCGCATCGCTTGAAAATTTATATTCCAGGTCTGCCGATCCTTTGGAATATATTTTATTTCCCTCCATTGAAACCCGAGAGTCCAGTTTAACAACCCAATAACCGTCGTTTCCGCCGGACCAATCAGCAAAAATAACTTTGGAGCTTCTGATATTAAAAGAGGGATTATTGAATTCCAAGTCTAACGGAACCAGCTGGTTTTTTAAGAATTCCAGGAATGCTGCCTGAACGATTTTTGACAACTTAGAGAAAGTATGAGCCTTCTCGTCGGCATATAGAGTTGACCCGACGAATCTTATTCTGCTTATATTCATTTTCTTCTTAAAAATATCGATGCGGTTAAACCCGAAGGATAATTTCTTTGCCTGGAATAATATCTGGGGCGGGGTAGAATTGTCTATTATCGCAACGTCATTTAAGTTAAAACCGTTTATAATATCAAACGATGCGCTGGAAAAATATATCTTGCCTAATTTCGAGTCGATATTATTAAACACCTTATGCATGTAACGAAAAAGGTAGAGAGAGAAGTAGACCTGCGATAGAATTATTAGGCAGATAATAAATATAATAAGTCTAGCCGGGCGCTTAGGGGGAAACGCTAAGGAAAAGTTTGTCATTCCGGAATATGTCTATTTTATCCACATATTCTTTTAGCACATATTTATTTGAAAGTACTGAAACGGCCTTTGCTTCCTTAAATTCTGAGAATACGAAAAATGCCGATTTGGAAAAAAATTCTTTTTTTATCGACTCGGCAAGCTCGGTGGTATCTTTATTCTGCAGCCATTTTACGTCAGAAATAATCCTGTAGAGATAGGCCTTTGCAAAAACGCTCAGCTTAGAAGACTTATAACTTTTAAGAAACTCCTTAAACTCTTTTAGAGATTGGGAATAGTCTGCAATATCATAATAATATTCAGCTACTCCAAATTTAGCCTGCAATGCAAGCCTGTCGTTCGGGCTCTGCCTTAAGATCTCAATAAGGCTCAGGAAGGCAAAATCCTTCCTGCCTTCTTTTACGTAAACCCTGGCGTCCTGGTAAAGCTGTCCGGAAACGTTAAAGTTAGCGCAAGAGGTTAAGGTCAGAACAAGGATAAAAATTATCAGATATTTAGCTTTCAAGCCGCTCCCTCCAATTTTTAAATATTATATCACCTTAACGGCTGCAAATCAATAAGTTAAGTTATTTTTTAATCAGCCTTTAGTTTTCCAGGTACTTCTTCAACAATTTCCAAGTATTGGCGCCTACCTTGCCATCGACTTTTAGATCGTGGGCTTTTTGGAATGCCCTGATAGCTGTTTTTGTTTTTTCTCCCAACTTTCCATCGATTTTACCGGGATTAAACCCTGCTGCCTTTAAAGCTTTCTGAACTTCTTCTACCGGCCTGAGCAACTTGGGCTCTGTCAAAACCGGCTGTGGAACTTTTACCGGGCTGATATTTTCTTGTTTTTTAGTAATATTGACTTCGTTTTTCTCTAAGGCCTTTGCGAGGGAAGAGGCATTCAGTGTAGACATATCTACAATAATCTCCGGAGCATTAGATTGAGCCTCTTCCAGGCTGCGCTTATGGATGCTGGATATGATCTGCAAAAAAATAAATATTGCAAAAACGCTGATCAATCCCAGCCAAAGTTTTCTGGACATACGAAAAGATGTGTTTAGATTTTAATCCGCTTCAAACTCGCCTATTGGTCTTTAGGTTTTTTGGGAATATTCTTTTTAATATTTATAACGGTCTCGGCCTGCCTGGTCTTATACCTCGATTTTCTATAAGAAAAATAAATAACGCCGTCTGCCAAAGCGTATAGAGTGCCTCTGCCCCCGACATTTATGCCCGGCTTCCATTTTCCGCCTTGCCGGGTCAAAACCGCTCCTATCCTAACCGGCTGTCCGGCCGATACTTTTATCCCTCTCGTCTCTCGGTAATTTATATGCGATGTCCCGCCTTTTCTTGCCATGTCTCCTCCGTTAAAAAATGTTAAGCCTGAATTCGATCTCTAGTCTGCTATTCATCACGGTCGCCTAATGGCTCCATGTGTATAACAACATCAGTAATTGCCGGAATCTCTTTTTTTATTTCCTCTTCCAATATAGAACTTAGATTATGGGCTTTTTCTAATTTGGTATTCTTGTTTATCAATACATGCAGATCGATATGCACATCATCCTGCCTGCCGCGCGTACGGATCTTGTGGCATTTCTCTATGCCCGGGATACGCATACAGACCCCTTCTATTCTTTTCGCGTCTATGATGGTTGCGTCGCAGAGGACTTTTGAGGCATCAGAGATAATCTCTAACGCGGCCTTAGCGATAAAAATTGTTATTATTAAAGCGACCAGCGGATCAAGTATAATAAAGCCTAATTTAACCGCCGCAAAACTAAACAAAACAGATATGGAAGTCAGGATATCTGAACGCGTATGCATTGAATCCGATACTAATATATCGCTGTTTAGGCGTATGCCTTGCCTGCGCTCATAAGCCATTACTATTACGTTTATGGCAATCGTTGCCAGCATTATTACTACGCTTAAGGTTGATATCTGCGGCGCAACGGGATTGCGGAATCTTTCAATACTTGTATGAATGATATTAAAACAGGCTAATAATAACAGCAGGACTATCCCCAAGGAAGCGAATGTCTCATATTTTTTATGGCCGTAAGGGTGGTCTTCATCCAATGGCTGATAGGCAAGCCAGACGCCTACCAGGCCCACGATATTAGAGGCGCTGTCTGAAAAAGAATGGATCCCGTCCGCGAACATGCTGGTGCTGCCGATAAATTTTCCCACAATCAGCTTGGCTATGGCAACAGACCAATTCAGGAGCATGGTTATGAACAACACCTTGTTAATCTGCCGGGATTTTATAGTCATATAAGTATTCTTAGAGCTGGCGCTTCAATCGGTTAGAGATTAAAGTTGAAGCTTAATTATAGTATAAATAAAAAGCCACTGCAATAAATCTTTCCACTTGAATCAGCAGTGGCCCAAAAGTCAAATAACCCTTAGAAAAGGGCAAAAATCTATTTTGTCATACTAGTGTTCATCATCGCGTTTATCACGGCATTGCTGACACCTTCGTTCTTTAACATGGTAATCTCTTCAGCGGATAGCCTGAATACGCTGCCCGTGGTATCAATCTTCTGGATAATATCCGCGTCGCTGATTTTATTCTTGGATAATAAAACTATATCGCTTATAGATAATTTTTCCGCGCTGGTTGCCTTTTTATCTATGCTCGAACCGATTAGCCCCCCGGAAAGAGCTCCTATTGATCCGCCAATAGCCGCGCCGGCAACAGGATGACGGCCGGTCTGCTGTCCGATAATCGCTCCGGTTCCCGCGCCGATAAGGCCGCCTACTACCGCACCCTTCTTGGTATTTTCACCCATATTAGAACAACCGGAAACAAATATTATAACCACAAAACCAACGAGTATCGTAAATAAAAGTGTCTTTCTCATTCTTTAGTGGCCTCCTTTAATTTTTCGATATTCCCCCCCTTAAGTTGCTTGTTTATATCCGAAAAAATAACTGGCGCTAACGTTTCCAAAAGCCTCGGGTTTAAACTGGTTATTTCTATTTTTGTCAGGCCATTTTCGGCTTTTTCGAAGAATACCCCTACCTGGGTTGTATCTATTACATCCGGAAAACCCATCGCTATAATAAGGCCTTTCGCTTTATTAATCAAAAAAACAGTCACCCCTTCTTTTTTAAACACTTCCCGGGAAGCATCAAAACAATCTGACAAAGAATAGTCGAAGTTCTCTACTTTACCCTTGCCCCTGGCCTTTTCCAGGGCCTGTGTAGAAGACCCCCATATCTTTTTTTCCGCCTCTCTTAAGGAAGCGCAGCCTGTTACCAGGAGGCCGCAAGAGATAACCGAGGCGAGAATCAGATTAATTGGCTTAAGCCTAAATAATGAATTCATAAAAAATTATTATAACACAAAAAATGTATTAATCAATTCTTAACTTTTAAGGCCTCTTTAAGCAATGCCGGCCGGAAACAGCCGCATAAATGCCGGATAAGCGGTTAATTATAATCAATAGACTTATTTTTACTTTTCTAATAGAATAATACCTATGGTAAGAATCGCAAATTTAAAGATCGATCCGCCTCTAATATTGGCGCCGATGACCGGAGTTACGGATTTACCTTTCCGCAGGCTGATGAGGAAATTCGGGGCGCCATTGGCATTTATGGAAATGGCCAATGTCCGGTCTCTGCCTTATAATACAAAAAAGAGTAATAGTATTATCGCGAGTGAAAACCATGACCGGCCATTAGGAATGCAGCTCTTGGGTAACGATGAGAAATTCATACTAAGAGGCCTGGAAATTATCAAAAAATTTGACCTTGACCTCATTGATTTCAATGCCGCCTGCCCCGTAAGAAAAGTAGTACGGCGGGGCGAAGGAGCCGGACTCTTAAAAGAACCAAAAAAGCTATTCAAACTTTTAAAATTAATTAAAAAAAATACCAAGCTGCCGGTTACATTGAAGATCAGGACGGGTTGGGACAAGGATTCTATTAATGCAATAGAAATTTCAAAGTACGCCCAAGATGCCGGTGCGAGCGCTATATTCATCCATGGCCGGACCAGGGAGCAATTTTATAACGGTGACGTTGACTACAAAACGATAAAAGAAGTAAAGCACAGCGTGCAAATTCCGGTCATTGCCAGCGGTAATATATTTTCTGGCGCCCTGGCAAAAAAAATGCTTGATGAGACTGGCTGCGACGGATTGCTGCTTGCCCGCGGCACACTGGGCAATCCCTGGCTATTCAAAGAGATTAGATCATTCCTTAAAAAAGGAACTCTTTCAAAACCCCCCAGCTTAAATTTGAAAATAAAAATTATGTATGACCATCTCAATGATATGATCAGATTTTACGGAGAAAAAAGAGGTGTTGTTTTGTTTCGTAAATTCTTAGGGCTATATTTAAAGGGAAACGAAAACATCCGCCAGGTCCGAAATTCAAGCTCTGCGCTAAAAACAAAAAAGGAATTAAGCCGGTTGCTTGACTCTTATTTCCCCATACCAAAGAATGAGAAAAAACTCATTAGAAATTAAAATAAGGAAGGTGGGTTATGCTCAAAAACGCGCTAATTATATTAGCAGAAGGGTTCGAGGAAATAGAAGCAACCACAGTCATTGATGTATTGCGCCGGGCCTCAATTTCCGTTACAGTCTGTGGCTTAAGAGGCATTCTTGTAACCGGCTCACGCGGCATAAAAGTACAAGCCGATATTGAGCTCGAGGCATTTAACGATGATTTTGATGCGCTGATTCTTCCCGGAGGCAGCAAGGGGGCCCAAAACCTCTCAGAATCACAAAGGCTTCAAAGTTTGATTAAAAAAGCTGACCAGGAAGGTAAGATTATCGCCGCTATCTGCGCGGCTCCGGCAGTAGTGCTGGCGCCCTTAGGAATCTTGGACGGGAAAACCGCGACTTGTTTTCCGGGGATGGAAGATGATTTCTCTGATAAAACAAAATTTAGCCGGGAAAATGTCGTCCTGGACGGAAATCTTATTACCAGCCGCGGCCCGGGAACGGCAATAGAGTTTGCCTTGAAAGTGGTAGAAAGATTAATCGGCCCGGATATAGTAAAAGATTTAAGAAAAAAACTTTTAGCCTGAATTAGAAATCCCTAAACCGCTTAAAAATTCAAATAAACAAACAGCGATATTCTTTGAATAACCCCCCTCTAAAACAGCAAAGGTCGGCTTCTTAAATTGAGCAATCAGTTTGCCGATTTTCCTATATGTTGAGGTTTCTAATTTTATCCCGCCTAAGGGGTCTCTCCTATATGTATCAAACCCGGCTGAAACCGCTAAAATTTGCGGCTTAAATTCCTCAACATGCTTTAAACCTTCTTGAAAACAATCTAAATAAGCTGGCTCTTCTGTCCCCGGAGCAAGAGTAAAATTTAAACAGTTTCTTTCGCTTGTCAAACCTGTCCCGGGATATAGCGGCACTTGGTGCAAAGATAAGTATAAAACGCCGTCTCTGCCTAAAAATATGTCCTGCGTTCCGTTCCCGTGGTGGCAGTCAAAATCAATTATTGCCACTTTTTTATTTTTGAGCCGTAATCTTTCTACGGCGATCGCAATATTATTAAAATAACAAAAACCTCCCAGCCTATCCTTTCCGGCATGATGACCCGGCGGACGCATCAGAGAAAAACTCTTACCCTCTTTTATCGCAATTTCGCTGGCCAGGATAGCCGCCCCGGCAGAAAGCGAAGCATATTCAAAAATATTATCCGGGTTCGGCGTGTCCGGATCAAAAAAACTATTTCCTTTTACCTCTTCCAGTAATTTATTGCTATGGACCAGAAGGATATCTTCCTCTCTGCAAATGCTTGGCTCTAAGATATTAAATTTTTTAGCGGATAGATATTCAAAACAGCGGCTTAGCCTTTCCGGCGACTCGGGGTGGCCGGCTATTTTAAATTCTAGGCATTTCTTGGAAAAAATTATCTTCATTTTAGTTGATCTAATCCGGAAGTAGAGCCTTGAAAAAACAGAACTCTAAATACTAAAATTTGCAGCGGATACTTTGGCTTTGAGGAAGGCAAAACTATTGGGTAACTTTATAAACCGCGTCGTTCTCGTGAACCTTACTGCTGACTGATATGCCTACGGAATCTCCCGCATTAGCCTCATTGACAGAAGCATGCTCAATCTGCATAGAATCTATAGTCTGTTCAAAATCTTCCGAGTGGCCTTTAATGTGGATTTTGTCGCCGACCTTAAGCGAGTCAGAAAGTTCGATTATGCCTACGTTGATGCGGCTGAAATAGTGGGTAATCTTGCCGATTTGTTTCTCGCTCATAAATACCCCCTTTTTTAATGAGCAGATAACTTACGCAGTTTCTAAGACGTAAGTTATAGCCAGCCATATTTATGGCGAGGCGTCTGCGAATTAAACCCCTCACCTTTTAAATATTAAAACTCTTTTTATTTTTGACTTTAATTACTCCCGACTTTATTAATGGCTAAAAAGGTGAGGGGTAAATTCAGCCTTTCAACTTAGCTCGCGTTTCGTTCGCTAAGTTGTGGCTTCATTTAATCTACCCTGCCTTTTTCTTCAAATTCGCTTATAAGCTTGCGGTATTTTTCATGCATAACCCCTTGGTCAAAGTCGCGAAATTTCTTCAAGAGATCTTCTTGCTCCGCTTCGCTAAAGAACTTCATTGACTGCGGGAAAAATATCGAATCTTCCTTATCAATATGTTTTTTTAAAATAGCGCAGAAATCGGTTATCAACTCATTCAGCCTTGCGATATTGCTGAAATTGCCCTTGCCAAATTCAGAATTAAAAACGCTCATCTTCTCGCGCATCTTTCTAAACATTATATGTTCTAACTTTAGTTCCTCCATCATATGAACTAAATCTTGCGGCATGTGTTTATATTCGCATTCCAAAAAAAGGATCTTTTCTTCTTTGCCGTGATGGCAAAGATCAGAATAAGAGCCTAAAAAATCTATTAGCTGATTAAGGTCCGAGACGCAAGAGTTGTCAAGCTTGCAGTCCCTGGCTTTACTACGTATCTGTTCAACGGCCCGGTCAATAAGCCGATGCTCCATCATTAAAAGTCCTGTTGGTTTCATGTCAATATTATACTCCTTTCTAAAAAAATTTCACTCTAAAATCTATCTTGTCCCCCCTTGAAAAAAGTAGAAGTTTATGGCATACTTTGTTTAGAAACAGGGGGTGGTAAATAGCGAAAGCTATCAGGCTTATCACCTACTAAAAAGGCCTTTAAGTGAAAGGCCTTTTTCGTTTTCAAACTGCCTTACTAACGAACCCGGCTAGAACCACTATATCTTCCGTAGGAAAAATCTCTCTTATGCTAGAGTCAAACAGGATATTTGCCTCGGCAGAAAACTCCTCATCCGCGCCCCAAACCGTAATCATAACCGGGACATTTTCAAATGCCTCTAAAACAATTGCGCAGTCACCGTATTGGATTTTTTTGACGCCAAGCCTCTGCGAAGAAACCAGCAAATTCTCAGGATTCTTTCCAAACTTACGGATAAGGGGTTCTAGAGCGCGCTTCCTGAAAGCATCATAATAACCCTGGACTCCGAGCTGCTGAAAAGAAATCCACTCATTCCTGACCGGCGGCAATCCCTTAATTTTGCGGATTGCAAAATGCAAGATCAATATACCCACATGCTCAGGAGCGGATGTGTTGCAGGATAATGACAATATTTTGTCCGTCTCTAAATCTATCTCGTATTTATCGGCTAAAAAGGAAACAATAAATTTATCTTCCTTTGCTGCCTGCTTTAATTCCTCCCAGGCCTTTTGAAATGTAACCTCATACCCCATATTATTTGCCCTCTGGAAAAGCAAAATCTCTTAGTTAGGTTCTTAGGCCAAGGTTAAGATGCCGGTTTGGCCAAAAGGTTAAGTTGTTGGTCTATTTTTACCTTGGAAGCGCGACCAAGCTTCCTCTAATCTGTAGAGCTGTCTTCCAGAAATATCATAAGTATCTATCAATTCTTCACATAGCTTTACATCTACAAATCTGCTATAAATATCTCTGCATTGACAAAGAGACACAGCTGTTTCATTGCATTCTGCCATCGCATCATCAAGATATTTCTGAAAACCATGTTTTTGATGCCTTTTTGCGTAACCTTCGGCTATTAATCGAGGGATAGCCTTGCAAGATCTGGCTAACTGATCTTTTAAATCATACTTTTCGCTGTCTGGCAATTTCGGAATCATCTTCTTCATCACCTCTACGCCTGCCTTGTATGTCCTTTGATAAACATCTAAATCTCTGAAACTTTTTATTTTCTTATTCTCCATATATGCCCCCTGACCTTTACCTAATTACTAAACCGGCTTCCTGACCTTTACCCAAAACTTTACCTAAAATCATACTATTACTACGTTAACTTGAGGCTTTACTTCTAAAGTATTATGCACCGGGCAATTCTTTATAAATTCCGCCAAGGCTTTTCTTCTGCGCTCATCCAATGCTGCAGCCTTTAAATCAATGTCTATATTTATCTCCCTGAAACAAGCCGGAGGTTCTTGAGGAAATTGCCCGGAGACTTTAATGCTGAAATTTTCCAAGGGTAATTTCGCGCCTTGAACGTATTTACGGATATACACGCCTACGCAAGCGCCTAAACTTGCCAATAGGCAATCCGGCGGGGTGATAGACTTGCCATCTAAGCCTATCTGAATCTCGGCATCCTTTGATTTTGCTATTAGTGTCGAACCCGGGCCATTTGTTACTTCTACGCTATACATAATCTCATCTCCATGTAATTCAGAAAGTAGCGAGTAGCAAGTAGAAAGTAGAGAGAAGCTTTAATCTCGCATCTTATCTGTGTTCATCTGTTTTGTTATCTGTGTTCATCTGCGTAAACAGCCTTTGATATGTCCTTAAATCGCTGTTCGAAAAACAAATAAATCTTATTTCTTGAAAATCTTTTTCAAATTTCTTTGCAACGCCGATTGCAATCTGCGTTGCCTCTTCGATCGGATAACCATAAACTCCCGTACTTATAGCCGGGAAGGCTATAGTTTTCAAGCCATATTTTTTAGCTAAAGCAAAACTGTTCTGGTAGCAATTAGTTAGGAGCAATGCCTCTTTGTTATTACCTCCCTGCCAAACCGGGCCGGGAGTATGGATTATTCTTTTCGCCTTTAAATTACCGGCGTTAGTGATTACTGCTTCTCCTGTCTTACACCCGCCAATTTTGCGGCATTCTTCCAAAACAGATGTTCCGGCAGCTCTATGTATAGCTCCATCAACGCCGCCTCCGCCTAAAAGGCCGGTATTAGCAGCATTAACTATTGCATCAATATCTTCTTTTGTTATATCGCCAAGCTTGATGGTTATCATAATTTTAACTAATCGCTATACCTGCCTGCCGGCAGGCAGGCGCTACTCGCTAAAATATTATATCCTATTTTCTAAAATTAGTTAATAAAATATTGCTAAATGAACTTGACTATCAAATCTATTTAGATTAAT
>Ga0082335_1001473_pt1 | contig 49478 bp, 42 predicted proteins | sample Subgrocontami58m_FD_72375 | JGI IMG/M metagenome (GOLD analysis project Ga0082335, IMG submission 72375) | Subsurface groundwater microbial communities from S. Glens Falls, New York, USA - GMW37 contaminated, 5.8 m (SPADES assembly) (version 2) ... | reverse complement strand
GGGACCGTCCGGTGCGCCGAGAGGAGGTCGTCGATCGCGCAGGCCCACCCGCCCATCCCCGGCATCGTCCCCATCCCGAGGACGATCTCCGAGCGCCCGTCGCCGTCCACGTCGCCGCACGAGGGCCACGTCTCTCCGTTCGCAGCGTCGTACGCCTGCCACGGCACGCGGATCCACGTCCGGCTCCACGCCCCGTCTACCCCGAGCGAGAGCACGGCGACGTTCCCTCCCGCCGAGGGGAACGGCGCGAGGCCGACGACCACCTCCACCCGTCCGTCGCCGTCGAGGTCGCCGCACGCCGGGCGCGTCTCGCCGACCGCCGCGTCGTAGGCGGGAAAGTCGATCGCTGCGAACCCGCGCGAGGCGAATCCCGCCTGTGCGTCGTCGAACCAGGCGACCCGGCCGCCACCGCCCACGCCAAGTCCCACGATGACCTCCGCGCGCCCGTCGCCGTCGACGTCGCCGAGCGCGGGGCGCGTCTCGCCGTTCGCCGCGTCGTACGCCGCATCGGGGACCTTCAGCCAGCGCAGGAGCGCGCGGCCGTGGGGCGCGTCGTCGAACACCGCGACCCAGCCGCGGGAGCGCGGGTCCCTCCCCATGCCGATCGCCGTCTCGTCGAGGCCGTCTCCGTCGACGTCTCCGCACGCGGGACGCGCCTCCCCCTGCGTGTAGCCGAACACCGGAATGCACATCCACGCAGCGTGGGCGAAGGCGCCGTCGAACACCTCGGCATACCCAGCCCACCGGCCCCCGCGCCGAGAACGAGCCGCGCCGCGCGATGCGGCCTCCGGACGAACGCGAGGCCCCATCGCACGAGCCTCCCCTCTCCCCCCGGCGCGATGTCGCGCGCGCGGAGGCGCCATGGCCCGCGAGGGGATCTCCCCGCGAGCCGCGCAAGCGGCCCCTTCGACTGCAGATCGCGGCCGAACCACCCGACCACGTCAGGCGGGCCGACGACGCCCCAGGTGAGGGAGACCTCTTCGCCCCACGGCGAGACGATCGACACGACGAGGTCGTTCGTCTTCGGGTGGCGGACCTCGACGTAGACCTGGACCTCGTCCGCGGGCTCGGACTCCGGGATGTCGATCGCGCTCTCGACCTGCGTGAGGTCGCGGATCTCGATCGACTCGTCGCGCATCGTCTCCGACACGCTGTGCGGCGCGCGCAGCGAGGGGACGAGGCGCCAGTCGGTGAGGACCCCCTCGGCGCCGTCGACATCGTCCTCCACGAGGAGCGTCCAGTCCCCCGCAATGGCGTGTCCCGCGAGGCGCGAGAACGGCTCGACGGGAAGGTGTTCGTGGTCGAAGCGGAGGGGCCCCGCCAGGAGCGGCCCTCCGCCCGGCGCGCGAAGGAGCACGGGCGTGCCGTCCGGCGCGACGAGCGTCATCCGCAGATCGGCCGGGCGATCGTGCGTGAGGTCGACCTCGACCGCCAGGTCGGGGACCGAGCCCGCCTCGTCGAGGCGGATCCGGCTCGCGAGGGGCATGTGGTCGCGAATGGCGGCGCCTTCTTCGACCCGGCCTGCCGCGAGCCCTCGGTGAACGGAGAAGTCGATCTCCTCGCCCTGCCCCGCGAGGGTCACGACCCGGGTCTCTCCCCCGGTGACGGCGACGAAGTACTCCCCGTCGATGAGGTCGGGGATGGCGAACGACCCGTCGGCGGCGGTGGTCGCGGAGGCGTTCAGGTCGCCGGAGACGGTGACGAGGGCGCCTGCGACGCCTCGGCCGCCGTCGCGCACGCGGCCCGAGATCGCGCGGGGCGAGGTCGGGGTCGCGCGGAACGGCATGAGCCGGACGTCCGCTCCGCGGAGGTCGATCGTTTGCGAGGGGGGCGAGAACGTGAACCCCTCGCGCGAGGGAGTCACGGTGCAGGTCCCGTCGAGAAGGGCATAGAAGGCGTACTCGCCGTTCGCCTCGGTCATCGTCGTGCGGGAGCCGCCCCCGGCGAGCGTCATCTCGGTGCGGGGCGGCGCGCCCGAGGCGCGCTGATCGACGGAGCCGTGGATCGCGTGGGCCTCGTTCGCGATGAGGGCGCCGAGGACCTTGGCGACGTTGAGGCGTCCTCCTGTCGCGCACTTCCCCGCCAGCGACGGGAGCGGGTCGACACCGGCGGTGAGGGCCGCGCGGAGCTGCGCGATCGTCGGGCGCGCGCCACCGTGGGTGACCTTCCACAGGCCGATGGCGAGGGCGGCTGCGCCTGTGACCTGGGGCGCGGAGGCGGAGGTCCCGGAGAATTCGCGGTAGGCGTTCCCCGTCGCGGTGGTGAAGACGCCGTTTCCCGGTGCGGCGAGGAGGACGCGCTGCGCGCCGTAGGCGAAGCCCGGCATGAACCGATCCCACTGGTCGGTGCCGGTCACGGTGATGACGTTAGGCGAGTCCCAGGTCGCAGGGAACACGGTGCAAGTATCCATGTCCCTGGGCTCGTTTCCGGCGCTGCATACGACGAGGACGCCGGCGTTGTTGGCGTACCGGATCGCCTCGTCGAGGGTTGCGCTGCCTCCGGGGTAGTCCCACGTCCACGAGCAGTTGATCACCTCCGCACCGCTGTTGACCGCGTACTCGAACGCCTTCAGGAACAGGCGGGACGAGGTGAAGCGACCCGTTTCGACGGCGCGAATGGGAAGGGTCGCCACCTCCCAACAGAGCCCGGCTGTCCCGAACCTGTCGTGGGACATGGCGGAGATCAATCCGGTCACCGAGGTGCCATGCCCCGTCTGGTCCGTGATGTTGCCGTTGTTCTCGAAGACGTTGTACCCGTACGCATCGTCCCTGACCCCGTTCCCATCGTCGTCCACGTCCGGAAGCCCCTGCGCCTCGCGGATGTTGTACCAGAGGTTCCCGGCGAGGTCGCGATGGTCCCTGTCCACCCCGGAGTCGATCACCGCAACCTTGACGATCATGAACGGCGAGTCCCAGATGTCCCAGGCGTCGAGCGCGTGGATGTCGGCCCCATACGTGCCTCCGTCCTGCCCGGTGTTGTGGAACGCCGAGTTGCGCGGGAACTCGGGATCGTCCGGCCACTCATCGGCCTTGGGGTAGGCCAGGATGTCCAATCCGTAGATCCACGGGTCCTCCGCAAGGGCCTGGTAGACGGCATGGAAGTCGCTCCTCTTGGGCACGGTGACATAGAACATCACGCCCTCCTCCCCCACGCGGAAGCCGCTCCCGCAGCATTGCGACTCCACGCGAACGACGCCCAGCTTCGTGAAGACCCGCTGGTGATCGGCCTCGGTCGCCCCGCGACGAAAGGACAACGCAACCTCGCAGTGCTCCCCCTGGTTCTTCACCCACACATCGACATGATCGCGCCAGTGGGAGCCGTCCATCGCACTCTCGGTGTCGATCCTCTGCATCCGTTGTTCCCACTCGAGGATCCACCGATTCCGGGTGACACTCGAAGACGGATCGACGATTTCGCCGGAGTAGATCGAATCGATGCACTCCTCCTCGGACACTGCGCGGAGGCCGGCGCGCGCGTCGTGTGACGCATCGAAGACCGCGAGGTAGGTCCGGCCATCCTCCCCTTCCCGATCGAGGTCGGGACGAGCATCGATGAACTTCATCCCGAGGATCGCATGAACCCGCGCCCACTCCTCGTCACTGGGCCGATGACGGAACCGCACTGTGAAGCACGCCGGCGGGTAGGTCCACTGACCCAGCTCGTCGATGTGCTTCTTCCACTCCCCGTGGTCGCTGCGGTCCGGCAGCGGCGCAGGCTCGGCCTTCGGCGCCTCCGCCACGGGCGCGACGATGACCACGGGCGTCTCCGGCACCCGCCCGCTGCCGACCTCGGCGACGGGGGGCGGAGGCGCGGGCCTCGCAGCGAGCGCCACAGGTCGATCCGTGAACCGCGCCTTCACGGGAGACATCAACATCACCAGGACCAGGACGGCGGCGACGGCCGCACAGGACATCCACCATGCCTTCGACATGACTCTCTCCTCCAAGAGGGACTGCTGGAGGTTCGGCACGGAGGGTGCCAGAGCGAGAAACAATCTTGAACTCATGGGTGGTCATGGAGTTGTGCGGGAATCACGCCCTGACGTTTCCTCGAAAAGTGTCGGACTTCCCATCAGTGGGCCGTGGGGGGTGTCGGGAATCCCATCACTTTTCGGGGCCTCGTTCGCAGCACGACCGTATTTCTTCCCCCAGGCGGTTTCCTTGACGCCGCATGTCGATACGCCCTACACTCCCCTCGCTGCCGGGGTGAGTCTCACCCCATGTCTCGTTCCCGCCTCCTCTACGCGCTTCTCCTTCTCCCCGCCGTGGTCGTCTATCTCTCCACGGGCCCCACGAAGCGCGATCCTTCCTCTCCGCTTCCTCTTAGTATCTGGGTCTGGTCGACCGGCCCTCGCATCGACGCCGACGCCGTGCGCCGCGCCGTCGCGGCAGGCGCCGAGGTCCCCTTCGTCAAAGCCGGTACGTTCGACGTCGTCGACGGGCAGCTCGACTTCCGCGCGGAGATCTCGCAAGGCGACCTCCCCGACGGTTCGTACCGCCTCGTCTACTCGTTCACCCCTGCCGTGGTGCGCTCGCTCGAGTTGATTGGCGCGGCCCCGCTTGGCGCAGCGATCGCCGAGGCGTACCGCGCCGATGTTGCCTCGCTCGGCGTCGCGGTGCGAGGCCTGCAAGTCGACCTCGACTGCCCGACGCGCCTGCTGCGTCTGTACGCCTCGGCGCTGCACGCGCTTCGCGCCGCGCTTCCTGCGGGGACCGAGCTGTCAATGACCACGCTTCTCACGTGGCTCGACGCGGGCGACTTCCCGCACGTTCTCGACGAGGTCGACTTCCACGTCCCGATGGCGTTCGGCTACCGCATCCCGAAGGAGGTCGAGGAGGACTCCTCGATCGCCGACCGCGACCATGTAATGGCGGCGGTTGCTGCGGCCGATCGGCTCGGCAAGCCCTACTGGATCGGCCTCGGCGCATACGGCTACGTCCTCTCGTTCGGCCCCGATGGGAAGCTCGAGCACGTGCACGGGAAGGCGAACCCGCGCGAGGTCGACGGCGACTCGGTTGGCCCCTCGGTGGAGGGGCGCCTCCCGGTCCTCTCCCCTATCTCGCTCCACGGTATCGAGGTCCCGGCGGGGCGAACGCTCGTCGCCGACCGGGTGCGGGTCGCGACGCTCCAGGCGTGGCTCGCTGAGATCCGCCGCGAAGCGGGGCCGCGGTGCCGAGGGGCCGTGCTGTTCCGCCTGGCGGGAAAGGACGACCCGCTCGCGCTGACATCGGTGGGGTTCCGAACCATCGCGACGGGCGCGGCGCCGTTCGCGCCGGAGCTTCGCACGGAGCGGGCAGGTTGGCCGATTCGCGTCGTCCTCGCGAATGCGGGCCCGGACGACGGGGGCGCCTGTCGCGTGACGTTGCGGCTCGCGCGGGGCCGATTCGTATCGGCCGAACGAGGTCGCTTCGACACGCACGAGGGGCTGCTGGGCGACCGTCCCGCGAGCCTGCCGCGCTCCGACCGAATCGTGTTCACGGCGGACGGCCTGGGCGGGGAGGAGACGATCGCGAGCGGGGAGATCAAGATCGACATACCGTTCGAAGGTGAGCTCACCGCGGAGATCGATGGGCCGTCGGGGCGTGTCCGCCTCGGCCCGATCGCGGTTCGGAGGGGTCCATGACGCAGCGCCGCTGGGTCCTCCTCTGCGGCGCGCTCTTCGCGGCTGCGTGGGTCCACCGCGCGCTGGCGTGCGGGTGGGAGCCGGTGCACTCGGTGCGGTTCGGGCCGATCCACGCGCACTCTCCGATGCGGCTCGACGACCTCGACGCGCTCGACGTGGAACCGGGCTGTTTCCTCGACGCGGGGCTCGTGCAGCGGGCATACGGACTGGAGGCCTCAGGGCGCTTCGACGACGCGCTCGCGCTCTACCGCGGGGTGGAGCGCGATGCGGCCCAGGCGCTCACGTATCGCCGCGGCTCGCGGTTCCTGCTGCACCCGCTCGACGTCGCGCGAACGAGGCTCCGTGTCGCGGGCGCGCCCGCGGACGCGCGCGGCCCCTACCTCGCCGCAATGCGCGACTACGAGGAGGGACACGAGGACGCCGCGCGGAAGGCGCTCCGCGACGGAGGCCCCCTTGCCGAGGAGTGGTCGTGCCTGGAGGGGCTCCTCGCGCTCCCTCGCGACGCGGTGATCGCGCAGGCCTGCTTCCTGCGCGCGGGGGGCTCGGTGCGCGCGAGGTGGCTCCTGGCGCGCGCGCAGCGCGTGGCGTTCGAGCGGTCGGGCGACCGCGCGTCGCTCGACCGCGCGCTGGCGACGCTCGGTGCGCTCGCGGCCCGCGCCGACCTCGGGCCGCTCGACGACGACGTGCTCTGCGAGATCGGCCGCTGCCACCTCCTCGCGGGGGACGCGGAGGCGGCCGCGCGCGACTACGAGCGGGTCCTCGCGAATTTTCCGCACGGCGACATGCGCGACGAGGCAGAGGAGTCGCTCCTCTACGACGTCTACCCTGCGCTCGCGAAGTCCGGCAAGGCGTCGCTCATCCCTCCGGGCGTGAGCGACTATTGGGACGGGCTGCGCTACGGATCTGTTTCCTCCAGGTACGAGCGCCGATACACGGACGCGAACAGACCCTCCTTCATCGCTGCGATGGAGCGCGGTCCAGAGTGGCTGAAGCCGAATGCTGCGTATCGTGTCGCGGCTTGCGAACTGCAAAATGGAAGGGGACCCTCCGGTGCCGAGCTGTTGGAGTGGATGCTGTTGCTGGAACCAGAGGGACTGTTCGCGCCCCTCGCGCACTTCCTCCTCGCGCACCGGGAAGCGCAAGGAGTGTATTGGGAGCAGTGGAAAAACCACCTATGGTGGAGCCAGGAGTGGCTCCTCAACGGAGAAGCAGCGCAGCACTCCTGGGACCACCTGACGGCGATCGCCCAGCGGTTCCCCGCGAGCGAGTGGGCGCCGGCGGCGCTGTCTTCGCTCGTCATCGTCGCCGAGAAGCTAGGAAGGGAGAAGGAGGCGATGGCAGCAGCGGGACGAATCCTACGCATGCAGCCTTCCACCGGGATGCCGCCGCACCTTCGTTGGGCAGCGCGTCACCTGCGGGACTGGGTGACGCAGGGGAAGGTGAAACTCGCCGACATCGAACAGGCAGGAATCCTGGACCGCTACCTTCTCGAGTCAGATCAACCGCTCGAGCTCCTCGCCCGCTGCCCCGACTCGCCCTTCGCGCTGCGGGCCCTCGTCCGCGCGCTGCGGGAGACGGAGCTCGACGGGGACCGATCGACGAACTTCCCTCGCACAGAGGACGGATGTGGATGGATCTCTGGTCCTGAGGTCGTCTCCGCGAACCAGGGCGAGGCGAGGGCTGCCGCGGAGCGGGCCAGGGCCGCGCGCCCCACGCTGCTCGCCGGCGCCCGGAACGTGCTCGCCCGTTCGGCGGGCGCCAATCCGCGACTCCTCGGCTTCGCTCGTATGGAGCTGGCCCGGGCGCGCCTGCTCGCGGGAGATCTCGATGGTTCGCGCGCGGACATCCTGGCCGCGCTCGGGATTGCCCACGAGGCCGCGTGGACGCTCTGGGCGCGAGAGACCCTCGCGCGGATCGACATCCGCCTCGGACGATTTGACGATGCCCGGCGCGACATCGCCGATCTCGCTGACTCGAAACCCCGCGAGCGGATCGTGCAGGCGCTCCGCGGCGAGCTGGGGGTGGCGCTGGAGGCGCACGGGGACCGCATCGGCGCGATTCACGCCTACCTGGACATGGAGCCTGACTCGTGGGACGCCTGGTACCTTGCCAGGGTCGAGTGCAGGACGGACGAGCTGCGCACGCTCCAGAGAGAGCAGCCCCCGAACACTCCGTACGCATACTTCCTGTGGCGCCGCCTCATCTCGGAAACTCGGTTTGCGGAGGCAAGGGCTCTTGCGATCGACCGGAAGACCACCTTCATGGACCCGTATGCCTTCGAGCATCTCGAGCGAGTGTGGATGAACGTCGAGCGATCACGCCGTCCAAGCGACCCCGCACTTACGCAGGAGGCCGAACGGCTCGTCGTGGACCTCGGCGCCGACGATGTCGGAACGCGCGAGTCCGGGCAAGAGCGCTTGCTGGAAATCGGCCCGGCGGCGACGGAAGCGATCCGCGTGGGCGCAACTTCTACCGACCCGGAGCGCGCAGCTCGGTGCCGGATCCTGCTCGAAGAAGGTCCGTTCGACGCGGCCCAGGCGCTTTACGGCTGGGCCACTGAGTGGTACCGGCAGGGCGCCCGGGAGCGCGACGACATGCGCAGCTTGTGGGAGGTGATCGGGAGGATGTCGTGTGAAGAGCGCGAGACCCTAGAGCGGTACCTGGAGCGTGAGGAGCCGCTCATCCACGCGAGGGCGATCTACCGCCAGGTCGCGCACGACTTCCCCGATTCGGCCGTGGCGCCGAAGGCGCTCTACATGGTCGGACTGTCGAGTTTCCTGATCTCCCAGATCCCCGGGGAGTGTCTCTCGCTGGACCCCATCGCGACTGCGCGGGAGGCGTTCCTCGAGCTCGCGCGGAAGTACCCTTCCTCCTCGCTCGCCGACGACGCGCTCTACTGGGCGGGGGAGTACACGCAGGACGCCGCGGAACAGCACGCGATCTTCGAGCGGCTCGTGCACGACTATCCCGACAGCGACGTCGTCCGGACCGTCTTCCCCGACGGGACCTCCACGCCGAGCGAAGCCGGCGCCGATGCCTTCCGCCACCAGAACGAGGCCCTGCGCGCGCAGCGCCTGCGCGAGGGGAAGTAGCGTGCCAGGGGACACCGTTCGCCAGAGATGACCCAGCGACGCGCCCTGTCGCCCGCTGCGCGGGCTCGGGGTTGGCATCCGCGGCGAGAGACCTGCGGCTCACGCCGCAGGCTACTTCCTACCGCCCGCTTCGCGGGCTGGGTCCCGCTTCGCGCGCTGATTCCAGCCCGCGAAGCGGGCGGAAGGCAATAGCGTGGGGCGCAAGCCCCACGAGTCGAACGGAACGGGATCCCGGAGCCCGCGGAGCGGGCGGCAGGACACGTGCGCTGCCCATTTCGCGTATCCGGTGTTTTCCACCGGCTTCTTATGCCACTCGCCGCCCCCAGCGGTCTTGTGCTGAGGGGGTGATCTGGTAGGATGGAATCAGGTCGCGAGAATCGACATGAGGCCCGCTCCCTACACCGCGAGTTTTCGAACGCTGTCGAGCCTGCACCACGTTCGAGTGGAGGGTGTACGCATGGCAAGTCCGGGAGAGGCACCCCTGCGGATGCCCTCCAGCGAGGAGCTGCTCCGCGTCGCGGGGCTCGCGAAATCGGCTGCGGACGGTGCGGGCCTGTCGATCGCCGTTGCGGGCGGCCTCGCGATGATCCTCCATGGATCCCCTCGGCTGACCAAGGACGTGGACGTCGTCGCGAAGGGCCTTCCTCCCGCGACCGCGGACTTGATCCGCCGCGAACCCCTCTCGTTCGGCGGATGCACCTTCGCCACCCCCGCCGGAATCGACCTCGACTGGATCGTCCGCGACGACGAGTACCGCGCCCTGTACGAGGAGGCCCTGGAGAAGTCCAGTCCCCGAGGGGATGGCCTCCGAGTCGTCACGCCGGAGTACCTCGCCGCGATGAAGTTCGCGACACTGCGACCCAAGGACTACGAGGACCTCATGTACCTCCTCGGCCGGCCCGGCCTGGTCGACCCCGAAAAGGCGCGCGCCCTCGTCTACCGCCTCCTGGGCGGCAGGTTCGCCTCGGATCAGTTCCGCGCGGCCACCGAAGAGGCGCGCTGGCGCTGGGACCAAGACCACCGAGGGTAGGCGCCGCAGCCGCCCGCGACGGAACCCGCCCCGACTCAGAACGCGTAGGAACCAGTGGCCAGTGTCAGTGGCCAGTAGCCAGACGGTCGCCACCGAGGAGAGCGTGTGGCCACCGTTTGCCCCTGGCTACAGACCACTGCCACCGGGTTGCGAGGGGAGGCGCCGAACGGGTATCATCTCCTACCCCGTCGGCCCGCGAAGTCCCCCCATGTACCGCTTCCACCAACGTCCGCAGGTCCCTCCTTGGGTGCCCGTCCGAGGCCTCCTCGTCGGCGCCCTCGCGCTCCTCATCGGCTCCACCGGCGTCCTCCTCTGGCACCTCTACCTGAAGCGAGAGATTCTCCAGGAGGAGCTCCACCACTCCGCCGCCTCCAACCTCCGCGAGCTCCAGGGATACATCGACCAGGACTTCTACCTCATCGGGATCGTCGCCCTCCTCTCGGTCGCCTCCGCCTCCGCCCTCCTCCTCACCTGGCAGTGGTACCGCCACGCGAGCCAGCGCCTCTCGCGCCTGCGCGAGTACGCCTCCGACGTCCTCGACTCGCTCACGACCGGCGTCCTCACGATCGACCCCGCAGGCGCCGTCACCGCGATGAACGAACGCGCCGTCCGCATGCTCGGCCTCTCGCCCCACGAGGGCCTCCCCTGCCGCGAGGTCCTGCGCGACCACCCCGCGCTCGCCTCGCGCATCGAGCAGCTCCTCGCCGAGGGACGCGAGTTCGTCGGCTTCGAGTTCGCCGCCGGCGTCCGCACGCTCCGTGTCGACGGAGGCTTCCTCGCCGCCAACGGCGGGTTCCTTGCCGCCGCCGGCGAGGATCGCGCAGGCGCTGTCATCCAGGTCGCCGACGTCACGCGCTGGAAGGAGATGGAGGAGGAGACGCGCCGCGCCGAGCGGCTCGCCTCCCTCGGGACCCTCGCCGCCGGCGTCGCGCACGAGGTCCGCAATCCCCTCTCCGCGATCGACATCAACCTCCAGCTCCTCGAGGAGTCGGTCACGGGAAAGGCGCAGAAGGAGCGCGCCGCGCGCTACTTCGAGGTCGTGAAGAAGGAGATCCACCGCCTGAACGGGATCATCGAGGACTTCATCCGCTTCGCGCGGCCGCGCCCGCTCGAGCGGCGCAGGATGCGCCTCGAGGAGGCGATCGACGCCCTCCTCGTCCTCGTCCGCGCCGAGTGCGAGGCGAAGGGAATCACGGTCGCGCGGCAGACCGATGCGGCCGTCGAGGTCGACCTCGACCCCGAGCAGATCCAGCAGGCCCTCCTCAACCTCGTCCTGAACGCCCTCCAGTCGATGACCGCGGGAGGCACCCTCACGGTCGGCGCGGAGTCGCGCGGCGGGCAGGCCCTCGTGCGCATCGCGGACACCGGGACGGGGATCCCCGTCGAGTCGCGCGCGCGGCTCTTCGACCTCTTCTACTCCACCAAGGAAAACGGCACCGGGCTCGGCCTCCCGATCGCGCAGAGCATCGTGGCCGGGCATGGGGGCTCGATCCGCTTCGACACGGGGCCGGCGGGGACGACCTTCTGGGTCGCGCTGCCGCTCGCCTCCGGGGAGACGCATGCCGGAACCGTCGTACAGACTGCTCTTGGTCGATGACGAGGTCCACATCCGCCAGGGGCTCGCCGAGGCCCTGCGCGACGAGGACCTCTCCGTCACCCCCGTCGCCACGGGCGAGGAGGCGCTCGAGCGCCTGCGCGAGCGGGAGTACCACGTCGTCATCACCGACCTCCGGATGCCGGGGCGTGTCGGTGGGATGGAGGTGCTCCGCGCGGCCCGCGAGGCGTGGCCCGAGGCGGTCGTCATGGTGATCACCGCGTTCGGCACGGTCGACGGCGCGGTGGAGGCGATGCGGCTGGGCGCCTACGACTTCATCGCAAAGCCCCTCGACCTGAAGCGACTGAGGATGCAGGTGGGGAAGGCGATCGAGCGGCTCGCGCTCCTCGCGGAGAACCGCCGCCTGAAGGTCCAGCTCCGCGACCGGCGCGAGGCGGGCGAGGTCGTCGCCGAGAGCGCGGGGATGAAGCGGGTGATCGCCGCCGTCGAGCAGGTCGCGCCGAGCGACGCGACGGTCTTCCTCTCGGGGGAGAGCGGGACGGGGAAGGAGGTCGTCGCGCGGCTCATCCACCAGCGGAGCGCACGGGCGGGGAGGTCGTTCGTCACGGTGAACTGCGGGGCGCTGTCGGAGACGCTCTTCGAGAGCGAGGTTTTCGGCCACGAGGCGGGGGCGTTCACGGGGGCGACGCACCAGCGGAAGGGGCTTTTCGAGCAGGCGGACGGAGGGACGCTGCTGCTCGACGAGATCACCGAGATCGCGGAGAAGAACCAGGTCGACCTGCTGCGGGTCCTGCAGGAGCGCGAGATCACGCGGGTCGGAGGCCAGCAGCGGATCCCGGTGAACGTGCGGATCATCGCCTCTACGAACCAGGACCCCGCGGCGAGGGTGTCGGAGGGGAGGTTTCGCGAGGACCTTTTCTACCGGTTGAACGTGATCCCGATCCTCCTTCCCGCGCTGCGGGAGCGGCGGGAGGACGTGCCGCTCCTGGTCTCGGCGTTCCTGGAGGAGTTCTGCGCGAGGCACGAGCGGAAGAGGCGGAGCTTCTCGGGACCGGCGATGCAGGCCCTCGTCGCGCACGCCTGGCCGGGGAACGTGAGGCAGCTCAGGAACCTGGTCGAGCGGCTGGTGATCACGGCGCCAGGGGAGGTGATCGGCCTCGCGGACCTCCCCGAGGAGCTGCGGAGCCCGCAGGCGGCGGGGACGACGGACCTGCGCGAGCAGGTGCGGCGCGCGGAGAGGGAGGCGATCCTCCACGCGCTGGAGATGTCGGGCGGCCACCGGGAGCGGGCCGCGGAGGCGCTGGGCGTCTCGGTGCGGACGCTGCATTACAAGATGCGAGCCCTCGGCCTGACGTAGGCATGGAGAGGCGCCCGCCAGGGCGCCGGGGAGAGGCGCCCGTCAGGGCGCCGGGGAGAGGCGCCCGTCAGGGCGCCGGGGAGAGGCGCCCGTCAGGGCGCCGGGGAGAGGCTCGCGTAAGCGAGCCGCGGCCGGGCGCGCGTAAGCGCGCCCGACGCAGGCGTCCTGCAATCCGTCGCACGGCTCCTGCAAGCTCTTGCACCCATCGCGTCATCCATGCGGACGGCACCTGAAAGTGCGCTCACACAAAGCAAGCCTCCGCCGGCATCTGCGCGATCGCCTCGGAATCCCCTCCCCTGGCACGGGAATTGATCCCCCCTGAGCCTTGCCGGCCTTCTGAGGGACTTCGATGTTGGACCCGCGCGCGATCCAGCGCGTCATCACGATCCGCCAATCCGCCCGCGCCGCGACCGATGGCCTCGTCGCGCGTCGCCTGCGCGAGCTCGGCGTGGACCTCCTCGAGACGGTCCACCGCCCCCGCGGCGAGCGCGAGATCGACAGCGACTATCGCTTCTCCGCCGGCGACATGGGCGGGGTCTTCCACGTCCTGCGCGCCCTCGAGGGGCTCCGCGGCGTGGCGGCCTGCGCGCTCAGGAGGCCGGGGAGCGGGATGTTCCCCTCGGTGCGGCCCGAAGGGGTGGCCTAGGTGGGACGGGTGCAGGTCCGACTCGGGGTCCAGGGCGGCGGGGCGCAGGAGGAGGTCGAGATGGTCCTCCGCGCCTTCGAGCACCACGGCGCGCACGTCGACGGCTGGACGCTGCGGGGCGTCTCCGCGACGGGGGTGATGTCGGAGTTCGACGTCTCCTCTCCTACGCGGCGCGAGCTGGACTGCGCCCTGGAGGAGCTTCGCGGGGCGCGGACGCTCCGGGTCCTGTGGCTCGTCGACCAACCGCTGCTTGCGGAGGCATAGGGAGACATGGCAGAAGGCAAGGTCATCTACATCAGCCGCGATCGGCGGTTCGGGTTCCTGCAGAGCCAGGCGGGGGCGGAGCTCCTCTTCTACATGCGGGACCTGCTGGAGGGGGAGGCCTCGAGCCTTCGTCCGGGGGAGCAGCTAGAATTCCGGCATGGTTCAATCGATAGCGTTTCCCGGTGACACCGATTCATGGCGCTCGTAATCGTAGTCGTAATCGTTTCGGCCTGAACGATTACGATTACGATTACAACTACGATTACGAACGGGGAGAGTCTGTGACCCCGATCTGAACCACTCCGGTTTTGGTCCTGCCGGACGAAAGGGGGAATTGCCCGTGCGTCAGGAACGGGTCATCCGTGTCAGCAATCGATTCGGCCTCGACATCTGCGCCGCGCAGCGCATGGTGGACCTTGCGACGCAGTTCGGCTCGCAGGTGTCGCTCTACGCGCACGGCCGCTGGGCGGATGGGAAGGACATCATCGAGGTGATCACGCTCGACGTCCGCCAGGGCTCGGACCTCACGATACGGGCTGAGGGCGAGGACGCGAGCGCCGCGGTGAACGCGATCGAGCGCCTGGCCGACCTGCGGTTCGGCGAGGGCTCGTAGTTCCGCCGCGACTTGACCCTCCGGTAGCACATTGCTACCATGGGCACGATGGGCCAGCCCGTGAAGATCTCCGAGGACCTCCTCCTGGACGCCCGCCTGACCGGCGAGATCGTCAAGCGCTCCATCGCGGGTCAGATCGAGTTCTGGGCGCAACTCGGCCGGGCGATAGAGCCACTGCTGGACGGAGCGCATGTCCTCGCCCTCCAGAAGGCTGGCAAGGTCAAGCCCCTCTCCGAGTGCCTCGGGTCGGTGGACTCTCCCGAGGGGCGCCGCCGACTGTCCGAGCACCTCGAGACCCGGCCTTACCCGCACTATGAGCCCGCCCCGGGCAGGCCAGGGCTCCTTGTGCGCATCGAGAAGGGCGGAAAGAGGACGACGGGGCGGTTCATTCAGCGTCGGTTCAAGGCCTGCCGGTGAAGGACCCTTCCCTCCTCGATCGGCGACCGGTCCTCGTGGCCGTGGCCGGCCCGAACGGCGCGGGAAAGAGCACCTTCTACCATGCGCATCTCGGGCCCGCCGGGCTGCGGCTCGTCGATGCCGATGTCCTGGCCAGGGAACTCGACATCGATGCGTACGCAGCCGCCAGACTCGCCGATGCGCTGCGACGAACCCTGGTGCTGCGCAAGGAGAGCTTCGTCCTCGAGACGGTGTTCTCGGATCCGTCGGGCGAGAAGCTGGCGTTCCTGAAGGACGCAGCCTCCTCCGGGTACACGGTGGTCCTGTGCTTCATCGGCCTCGCGAGCCCATCCCTGTCCGAAGCGCGCGTCGCCATGCGAGTCTCACAGGGGGGACACGACGTTCCGCGCGAGAAGTTGAAGGCCCGATTCCCACGCACGCTTGCGAACCTCCAAGCCGCCATCCGCCAGCTCCCGCATGTCCTCGTGTATGACAACAGCGACCTGAACCACCCCTACCGACAAGTGGCCGAATTCGACCACGGACGATGCATCGCGCGCTGCCGTGTGCCGCGCTGGCTGCAGAGGCTGCTTTGATAGCCGTGACAGGCGCCGCGGCGGGTGGTCCGAGCCGCAGTACCAGCCGTGCGGCCACTGGGAGCTGCGGACCTGCTGCTACCGCGTGTGGGTCGGCGACTGCTGCTGCGGGCACTGGGAGATGCGGCAGTACCAGCAGTACGTCTGGATCAACGGCTAGACGGCAATCAGCGCGAGGCCCGGGCCGGGGGTTCTGCCCCGCCCGGGCCTTCGACGCTTGGAGGGCCAGCCGGAATTCCCTGGATGCTTTGCGTCGCGACGCGCACACTACTCTTTCCGCTACGTGGAGGGGACTGCGACGCCAAAGAACGTCACGGCGTACTGCACGGCCTGCGGCGAGAAGGTCACCATGGACCAGGACGCCGTCGCCGCGGACGGCTCCGTCACCTGCGAGAAGTGCCGGCCGGCGGCCGCGCCCGCCGAGAAGCCGGGCAAGCCCGCGCGCGAGCGCGTCCCCACCCGACGGACCACCCGCGCCCCCGCGCCGGAGAAGAAGCCGTTCCCCGTCGCCATCGCCGCCGGGGCCGGCGCGGTCGTCCTCGCCGCCGTGGGACTGTGGTTCGCGTTCCGCTCCAAGCACGAGGAGGGCCCGCCGCCGAAGGAGAATCCCTCCCCGACGGCCGACGCGCCCGCCAACCCCGCGCCGACGCCCACCCCCGTCGTCCCCGCGCCGCCGAAGGTCGAGCCGCCGAAGCCTCCGCCGGAGCCGCCCCCCGACGAGGTCAAGCCGCCCGAGCTCCCCCCGATCGAACCGCCTCCGACGGAGCCTCCGAAGCACGACCCGCCGCCAACGGGGTCCTCCGACTCGATCTCCGCGAACGACCTCGAGGCGATCCGCAAGGCCGAGGGAAAGAAGGCCGTCGTCGAGGGGACCGTCGCGCACGCCGCGACCGCGAAGAGCGGGAAGGTGATGTGGATCACCTTCAACAACGACAAGGAGGGCTTCGAGGCGGTGATTTTCCAGAAGAAGTTCGCCGAGTTCGAGGCGAAGTTCGGCGACCTCTCGAAACTCCTCCCCGGCAAGACCGTCGCCGTCCACGGCAAGGTCTCGAACTACCAGGGGCGGCTGCAGATCGTCCTCGACGAGACTTCGCAGCTCGAGGTGAAGTAGCGTCGCGAGCGCCGGCGGCTCAGCGCGTGAGCTCGGCCTCGATCGCCTTCCTCACGTCCGGATCCGTGACGCGCGTCTTCGGCTCGATGCGCTTGACGACCTTCCCCTCGCGGTTGACGAGGAACTTCGTGAAATTCCAGGCGATCTCGCCGGACATGCCGGGGTTCGTCTTCTCCCCGATCAGGAATGCGTAGAGCGGGTGGATCACCGGCCCCTTCACCATGATCTTCGAGAACATCGGAAAGGTCACGGCGTACTTCGAGGTGCAGAACGACTTGATCTCCTCCTCCGTCCCCGGCTCCTGCGAGTTGAAGTCGTTCGCGGGGAAGCCGAGCACCTCGAACCTCATGTCCTTGTACTTCTCGTAGGCCTCCTCCAGGTCCTTGTACTGCGGCGTCAGCCCGCACTTCGAGGCGACGTTGACGATGAGCAGGACCTTGCCGCGGTAGTCCGCGAGCTTCACGTCCTTGCCGTCGATGTCCTTCATCGTGAACGAGAGCACGCCTTCCTCCTCCTTCGGGGGGACCGTCGGGTGATCGGCCTCGGCCAGGGCCGGGAGACCGAACGCCAGGACGAACGCTGCCATGGCCAGGGTCTTCATGTGGACCTCCAATGCGCCGGCGCTTCATCTTCGCATGGAGGGCGGCGGGTGTCTCGCGGATTCAGTCCCTTTTCGACGACGCCGGACCAGGGGTGCGTGACCGCTTCCGCGCCGCCCTGTCGCCCGCTTCGCGGGCTCGGTAGCGGCGCCTGCGGAGGTGGCTGCGGGCTCGCGCCCGCAGCTATTTCCTATCGCCCGCTTCGCGGGCTGGTCGCCAGCCCGCGAAGCGGGCGGCAGGGATCAGCCGCGGGCGCAAGCCCGCGGAGATTCGATGCACGACCTGGGAGGGCGGGCGTGGTTCAACGGACGCTCCGGCAAGGTAACACGTGATGAACGCCGCGAATCGTGCTCGTACTCGTTGCGTTTGCAGAGGTTCCGAGTACGTGTACGAGTACGAGTACGAGCACGAACCGGAGGGAGTGTTACCCAGGTTTGAACCCACGCCGGAGGGAGCCCGCGAAGCGGGCGACAGGGCGCATGGGACGCGCCCCCGCAAGAGAGGTCATGCACTCCCGGACCCGCGCTCGATTGACCGCTCGACGCTCGCAAGGTACCCTGTCGCCGCATGAGCCCCCTCACACGCGCCGAAGCCAGCCGGTACGAGGAGACCTCGCGACACGCCGACGTCATGGCGTTCGTCGCCGCGCTCGCGGCACGAGGCGACGCGCGGCTCCACCTCGCCTCGTTCGGCACGAGCCCGCAGGGACGCGACCTCCCACTCCTCGTCGCCTCGGCCCGAGGCGCCCGCACGCCCGAGGAGGCCAGGCGGCTCCGCCTGCCGATCGTCCTCGTCGTGAACGGCATCCACGCCGGCGAGGTCGAGGGGAAGGAGGCAGGCCTCATGCTCCTCCGAGACCTCCTCGACGGCCCCGAAGGGGACCTCCTCGCTGCGATGACGCTCGTCGTCGTGCCGCTCTTCAACCCCGACGGGAACGACGCGATCGACCCCGGCAACCGCAGGCTCGAGCTGCCGAAGCTCACGGGCCAGCTCGGCCCGGACAGCGGCGTCGGCACGCGGGTGAACGCGGGGAAGATCAACCTCAACCGCGACTACATGCGACAGCAGGCGGAGGAGATGCGCCTCCTCCAGACGCGGGTCTGCCAGCCGTGGGCCGCCGACCTGACGATCGACAACCACGCGACGAACGGCTCGGTCCACCGCTATGCGATGACCTGCGACGTCCCGCACACCGTCGAGAGCGGCCGCTCGGAGCCGATCGAATGGGTTCGGAGGCAGCTCATCCCGGCGCTGACCGCGGGGCTGCGCAAGAACCACGGCCTCGACGCGGGGTGGTATGGCAATTTCGTCGAGGACGAGCGCGCCCTCGCGGCGACGGGCGCCGCCGACCCCGCCGCGCGCGTCGGAGAGGGGTGGATGACGTATCCGCACCACCCGCGCTTCGGCGCGAACTACCGCGGTCTGACGAGCAGGATGGACCTTCTGTTCGAGTGCTACTCCTACCTCCCGTTCGAAGAGCGCGTGCGGACGACGTACGCCTCGATGCTCGAGACGTTCCGCTTCCTCGCGGGGCGAGGGGACGAGGTCCTGCGCATCATCGGGGCGAGCCGCACACCGCGCGAGCGGGTCGCGGTCCGTTATCGGCTGGAGACGTTCCCCGATCCGATCGAGGTCCTCACGCGCACGCCCCGGACGCTCGAGGGTGCGCCCACATCGGTCCGGCTGCCGCACCTCGCCCGCTTCGTCGGGAGCGTCGTGGTCGACCGCCCCGCGGCCTACGTCGTCCCCGCGCCTCTAGCGGCGCACCTGCGGCGGCACGGCCTGGCGGTCGCCTCGGCGGACGCCGAGGTCGAAGTGGAAATCGCGACGGTGACGGACCTCCGCACCGAGGGAGGCCGCGCGATCCTGGAGGCGGCGCAGGTGGGCGAGGCGGTCGTCTCCTGGTCGCGCGCGAGGCGCACTCCGCCTGCGGGCGCGGGCCTCGTCCGGACCGACCAGCCGCTCGGGGCGATCGCGGTCTATCTCTGCGAGCCCGAGAGCGACGACGGGGCCGTCGAGAACGGCCTCCTCCCCGCGCCGCGCGTGGGCGAGGAGTTCCCCGTCTGGCGGGTGGCTCGGTAGGTCCCCTTGCCACGGAGACCTCCGGGCGGGTATCCTTGGTCACCCACCCGACACCGAGTAGCGGAGGTCCCGTGATCTCGTTCCGCTGCCCGTGCGGACACGGGTGGACCGCGAACCCCGAGGGCGGACGCAAGGCAGCCTGCCCCAAGTGCGGCCGCAGCGTCCTCGCCCAGGCCGCGGGCGCGAAGCCGGCCGCCCGGCCCCTCCAGGCCCCTCGTACGCCTCCGCCCATGCTTCCGCCCCCGGCGCTCCCGCCGGTCCCCCGCCGCCTCCGCGGCCCCGCCGCAAAGACGTTCGCGATCCTCCTCGTCGTGGTGGGACTCTTCCCCTTGTCCCTCGCCATCGTCGTCGGGACCTGGTCCAACTCCACGCGCGATCGGACGATCGCCCGCCGCTTCGAGGAGACGGGCGTCCCCGCGAAGGGCAAGATCTCCAGTGTCACCAAACAGGAGAAGGGGAAAGGCGGGAGCGAGTTCGTCGTCTGGTTCGAATATACGGTCGAGGGGCAGGTCTACTCGGACGACGACTCGTGGGGAGGGTTCAGCATCCCCCCGAAGGAGGGAGAGGAACTGGAGATCCTCTACGATCGCGAGGACCCGAGCCGATCCATGACCCGCCACGAGATCCGTGGCGCTCCCGGCTCAGTCCCGTGGATGAGCCTGTTCATCCTCCTCCTCTCTGCGGCCTTCCCGATCGGCGCATGGGCCGGGTGGCGCATGCTTCAGACGTGGCGGCGAGGGGAACTCGTCGAGTGCCGGATTCTCTCGAAGAAGGAGATCGGCCTGCAAAAGCAACCCAGCGTCCTCTACGCCATCGAGTACGTCCGCGGCGGCAAGACGTGGCAGCGGAACGTCTCGCTCCCGAAGAGCGACCCCGCTCGTGAGAACGGCGGGAAATCCTACGCCCTCGTGGACCCGAATGACCCGCGGCGCGTCATGCTGGTCCCGACCTCGGTCTGGGACCTCGCCAAGTTGGATCCTCGCGAGTCATTCGATCGCCTCTTCGTGTGGGGCGGAGGCGCCCTGGGCGGCGTCTGCGGGCTGCTCGGACTGCTCCTGCTCGGATACGCGATCTCGCAGTCCGGAGGGACGAAGGACGTCGCCGCGTCGAAGCCGGAGTCCGCGGAGGGGGGAGACTCCCCCGGCGCAATCGCCCCCGTCGCTGCGACGGAGACCTGGCTCTGCGTCGACAACACGGGAGAGGCCCCCCTCGAGGCCCACCTCGACGGCGAGAGCTTCGAGGTCGCACCGTGGACGCTCGTAAGGCGCCCCCTCGCCGCCGGGAAGCGGCGGCTCATGGTCGCGTCCGCTGGCGCGTCCCTGTTCGAGAGGGAGTTCGAGCCGAAGGCGGGCTTCGTGTATCTCTGCGACCCCCTCAAGCACGGCTCCTACGTCACATGGAAGGAGCGGTACTACTGCAACGGCGGCCCGTTCGTCCGCTACGCGTTCGGGGAACGCAACGAGGAGCACACCTCGGCCGCGATCGATTGGCTGGAGGCGCCCGACGGCATCCCGCCGGGCGAATCGGTGCCCGACACGGCGAAAGACGACCGCAACCGGACGGTGGTGCGGAAGAGGGTGCCCGATCCCCTCTCCCCCGCCCTCGCGGAGCGACTCCTCACCCCCGGCGGCCTCGGGTACAACGTCTGGGACGGCGACGTGTGGGAGCCCGCGTTGCGCGCCTGCGCGAAGAGCGGGGCACCGGGCATGGCGGCGCGGGTTTTTGCAGCACTCGACGCGACCGAGAGTGGGCTCAGGATCGCGGCGGCGACCGTCGTCGACGACGCCCTCGCGGCGATCGAGGGGAAGCCGTACGCCGAGGCGCGGGACTTGGCCCTCGCGGCGATGCGCCACAAGCGGACCCGGACGCGCGCCTTCCCGCTCCTTGCGCGCGCCGAGGCGCGCGGGGACGCCGAGGTCCGGGCCGCGGTGGAAGAGGCGCTCTCGGCGGGATGGCCCCCCGCCCTGGACCGCCTCCGGGCGCTCGCGGCAGGGCTCCTCGCAGGGGGCGACGCAGGGAAGGCTGCCTCGGCCCTCGTCGCCGATCTCCGCGGCCTTCCGGAAGCAGCGAGGGAGGAGTGGATGCGCATCCTCGCAGCGTCGCCCTGCGCGGCCTCGGCCGACCTGACGCCCCTCTACGAGGCCGGTCTCGACGACCCCTCTTCTCGCGTCCGCTGGTACGCGGGGTCGGTCGGCTGCAACCGCGCGATCGCGCTCCTGGAGGCAGGCGACGCCGACGGCGCGCAGAGAGAGTGCGACCGCGTCACATCGAAGGTCCCGGAGCGACCGGAGGGGCAGTGGGTGCGAGGGATGCTGCTCGAGCGGAAGGATTCCATGAAGGAGGCGATCGCGGCGTACGACAAGGCGCTCGACCTGGGCCCCTGCGTGCAGGCGTGGCACTCCCGCGGGGTGGCGCGCTTCGCGATCGGGGACCTCTCCGGGGCCTGGACCGACCTGGAGGCAGTGCTTCAGGCGCAGACGGCCGAGGACAAATACGTGTACCTTCTCATGTGGGTGGTGCTCGTCCACAGCGCGGGCCCCGACTCCGCGCGCGAGCGGTTCATGCAGATGTTCGACCTTCCCTCGGGAAAGGAATGGGCGGACACGCTCATCCGCTTCGTCTCGGGCTCGGTAGGCGAGGAGGAGCTGCTCCGCCTCGCGGAGGACCCGGACGCGCAGAAGTCGAAGGAGCGGCGGTGTGAGGCGAGCTTCTACGCGGCCCAGCCCCACCTCGCGAAGAGGGACATCCCGGCGGCGCGACGGCTCCTCGAGGCCGCAGTGGCCACGCAGATGACGGGCTTCGTCGAGTGGAACCTGGCCCGTCGCCAGCTTGCCGCCCTCGAGGGGAAATGAGAGCGGGCGGAGACACCCATCCGCTTCGTCTCGGGCTCGCTGGGCGAGGAGGAAACAAGAGCGGACTACGCCGCGCGGGGCCGTCGGGCGTAGGCGACGAGCGAGAAGACGAGGCAGATCGCCCCCCCGACGGCGAACGAGCGGCGCACGCCGATCGCGCCCGCGGCGAACCCCATGAGGACATTCCCCACAGGGAGTGCCGACCCGAAGACGCAGTGCCACACGCCGAGCACGCGACCCCGCAGCGCGTCGGGGGCCTCGTGCTGGATGAGGGCGTTCGACGCGGAGAAGAAGGTCACCATCCCGAATCCCGCGAACATCGCCGCCGGGATCGCGAGCCCTACCCGCGGCGCGAACGACAGCGCCACGAGCGATGCCCCGAAGAGCCACTGCATCCGGAAGACCAGCGTCCGGCGGTCGTACATGGCCCCCTGCCCGGCGAGCCACAGCGCGCCGATCACCGCGCCGAACCCGTTCACCGAGAGGAGCAGCCCGTACCCCAGCTCCGCGAGGCCAAGCTCGTGCGCGAACGCGGGCATCTGCGATGTGTATGGCAGGCCGAAGAGCATCGATACCGCGAGAAGGGCGATCAGGGTCCGCACCCCCGGGTCGCCGCGGGCGTAGCGGAACCCCTCCCTCAAGTAGCGAAAGAAATGGCCAAACCCCTTCCACTGCGAGGCGGGCCCCGCTTTGGGAGGAAGCACCATCAGCAGCAGGCTTGCCAGGACCGCGAGAAAGCTAAGGGCGTCGATGAGGAAGCACCACGACATCCCGACGAGCTTCATGACGGGCCCCGCGAGACCCTGCCCGACCATCCGCGTGATGTTGAACAGCGCGGTGTTGAGCGCCACGGCGTTGAGGAGCGACTCCTTCCCCACCATCTCGATGAGGAACGCCTGCCGCACGGGCATTTCGACCGAGAGGATCACGCCTCCGAGGATTGCGAGTACGACGATCATCCAGACCTTGATCAGCCCCGTGAAGACGAGGATCGCCGTCGTGAGCGCGAGGAAGAAATTGAAGAGCGTCGCTACGACGAGCATCCGGCGCTTCGGGAATCGGTCGGCGAGGCCCCCTCCCACCGGCGAAAAGACGAGCGGGAGCATCGACACGGCCGCGACGGTCCCAAGCATCCGGTTCGAATTGGTGAGCTTGAAGACGAGCCAGGCCTCGGCCGCGCCGCCCATCCACGTCCCGAGGAGGCTGATGCACTGCCCAATGAAGAACAGCCGAAAGTTCGGCTTGTCGAGGGATGCGAAGGCCCGACTCCGCCAGCCCAGCAACCACGCGATCGCCCAGAGGATCAACTTGTCGAGAGATGCGAAGGTCCGCCTCCGCCAGCGGGCGGTCATGGAGTCGGCCAAAGGCGGCTCAGGATCGGGGGTTGGGAGGTCCACGGTTCCTCGGAAGAAGCCCCAGAATACCCTTTGCGCGCAGAATTCCGAAATTCCCTGGACATTTTGACGCACCGCGTTATGCTTCCACGTGGGGTGAGCCGAAGGAGGATCTATGTCCACCAACGGTCGCCGCCAGCAAGCTGGCCTCGCCAGGGTCGCTGTCGTCAGCGGCGTGCGCACCCCGTTCACGAGGGCAGGCACCCTCTACCGCGACCTCACCCCCGTCGAGCTTGCGCGCCTCACCCTCGTCGAGCTCATGCACCGCGCGAGCATCGCCCCGGAGGACGTGGACCACGTCGTCCTCGGGAACGTCATCCCCAGCATCCACGCGCCGAACGTCGCCCGCGAGGCGGCCCTCGGCGCGGGCGTCTCCCCCCGCACCCCCGCCTTCACCGTGAACCGCGCGTGCGCCTCGTCCAACACCGCGATCACGAGCTGCGCGGAGGCGATCCTCTCCGGCCACGCCGAGGTCGCCATCGGAGGCGGCGTCGAGATGATGTCCGACGTCCCCATCCTGTGGGCGAAGCCGATGCGGAAGCTCCTCATCGCCGCATCGAAGGCGAAGGGGATCGGCGCGAAGCTCGGGCTCTTCGCCCGGATCCGCCCGCGCTTCTTCGTCCCCGAGGCCCCGGCGATCGCGGAGTTCTCCACCGGCCTCTCGATGGGCCAGTCGTGCGAGAAGATGGCGAAGGACAACCACATCTCGCGCGCGGCGCAGGACGAGCTGGCCTGGAAGAGCCACATGAACGCGGCGAAGGCGACCGACGACGGCCGCATGAAGGACGAGACCTTCCATGTGATCGTCCCGCCGCGGTACGAGGAGGTCGCCGTCGAAGACAACGGCATCCGTCGCGACTCGACCGTCGAGGCCCTCTCGCAGCTCAGGCCGGTCTTCGACCGCCGCTACGGCACGATCACCGCGGGGAACTCCTCGGGCCTCACCGACGGCGCGTCGGCCGTCCTCCTCATGGCCGAGGACAAGGCGCGCGCCGAGGGGCGGAAGCCGCTCGGCGTGCTCCGCTCGTGGGCCTATGCGGCGATCGATCCGCGCGACCAGCTCCTGCTGGGGCCGGCGTACGCCGTGCCGGACGCGCTCGAGCGCGCCGGGCTCACGCTGAAGGACATGGACCTCGTCGAGATGCACGAGGCGTTCGCCGCGCAGGTGCTGTCGACGACGCAGGCCCTCGCGAGCCGCACGTTCGCGGTGGAGAAGCTCGGGAGGGACGAACCGGTCGGCGAGGTCGATCCGGCGAAGCTGAATACCCGCGGCGGGTCGATCGCGATCGGCCACCCGTTCGGCGCGACGGGGGCGAGGCTCGTCATGAGCACGCTCCTCGAGCTGGGGCGCCTCGGAAAGCAGTTCGGGCTCGTGACCGTGTGCGCGGCAGGCGGGATGGGCGTGGCGATGGTCGTCGAACGCGTGTGACTTGGAGTGGCGCCCGTAAGGGCGCCGTGGACTAGCGCCCGCAAGGGCGCGCTGCAGCAGGTTTGCCATGGAACAGACGATCGAGAAGCAGGAACAGGCGAGCCCCTTCACCTTCGAGGTCGACGAGAAGGGGATCGGCGTCCTCACCTTCACCTGCCCGGGGTCGAAGCCGAACACGCTGTCGATCTCGCTCTTCGAGCAGCTCCCGCCGCTCCTCGAGCGCGTCACCAAGACCCCGAACCTCCGCGCCCTCGTCTTCCGCAGCGGCAAGCCGGACATGTTCATCGCCGGAGCGGACCTCGAGGACCTCGGCAAGATCCCCTCCCCCGCCGAGGCCGCCCGCCTCTCCAGCGAGGCCCACAAGGTCATGGCCCGCTTCGAGGAGATGCCCTTCCCGATCGTCGCCGCGATCCACGGCATGTGCATGGGCGGAGGCACCGAGCTCGCCCTCGCCTGCCACTACCGGGTTGCGTCGGACGATCCGAAGACGGTAATCGCGCTGCCTGAGGTCAAGCTCGGGCTGCTTCCGGGCGCCGGCGGCTGTCAGAGGCTGCCGAAGCTCGTCGGCCTGCTCAACGCCCTCGACATGATCCTCCCCGGAAAGAACGTCTACTCGAAGAAGGCGCTCCAGATCGGCCTCGTCGACGAGGTCTGCCCGAACGCGATCCTCCTCGACGTCGCGAAGAAAGCCGCGACGGCCCTCGCGGACGGCCGCATCAAGCGGAAGCGCCCGATGAAGGGGGGCGCGATCAAGCGCTTCCTCCTCGAGGGCAACCCGCTCGGCCGCAACTACGTCTTCAAGAAGGCGGCCGCTGGCGTCCTCGCGCAGACGAAGGGACTCTACCCCGCCCCGATGAAGGCGATCGAGGCGATCCGCGCGGCCGTCGAGCTGCCCGTCGCCGACGGCTACCGCCGCGAGGCGGAGCTCTTCGGCGAGGTCGCCTCGAGCGACATCGCGAAGGGGCTCATCGGCCTCTTCTTCGCGATGCGCGAGGCGAACAAGGAGAAGGGCTCCGACGCCCCCGCGAAGACGGTTCGCAAGATCGGCATCCTCGGCGCGGGCTTCATGGGGAGCGGCATCGCGCAGGTCGCGGCGGACAAGGGGTACTTCGTCCGGATGAAGGACAAGGACGACGCGGCGCTCGGGAGGGGCATGAAGGCGCTCCACGAGTACTTCACCGGCCAGGAGCGCTCGCTCGGCCGCCCCGAAGCGATCCGCCGGCGCCAGCTCGCGAGCGGGTCGACCGCGTTCGACGGCTGGAAGACGGTCGACTTCGCGATCGAGGCGGTCTTCGAGGACCTCGAGCTGAAGCGCCGCGTTCTCGCCGAGTTCGAGGGGGCCACGCGCGACGACGCCGTCTTCGCGTCGAACACCTCGTCGCTGCCGATCACGGAGATCGCGGCGAAGGCGAAGCGCCCCGAGAACGTCGTCGGGATGCACTTCTTCTCCCCCGTGCCGAAGATGCCTCTCATCGAGGTGATCAAGGCGAAGCAGACGGGCCCCGAGGCGCTCGCAACGACGGTCGAGGTCGCGAAGAGGTTCGGCAAGACGGTGATCGTCGTGAACGACGGCGTCGGGTTCTACACCTCGCGTATCCTGGGCCCCTACATGAACGAGGCGGGGCGGATGCTGCTCGAGGGGATGGCGATCGACGCCCTCGACCACGCGATGGAGCAGTTCGGCTTCCCGGTCGGTCCCATCTGCCTCATGGACGAGGTCGGGATCGACATCGCCGCGCACGTCGGGAAGATCCTGGGGAACGCCTTTGGCGAGAGGATGGCCGGCGGCGACCTCGCGCAGAAGATGGTCGACTCCGGCCGCCTGGGGCGGAAGAACCAGAGGGGCTTCTACATCTACAAGAAGGGAAAGAAGCGCGGCGTCGACACCTCGGTCTACGCGATGATGCCCGGCGGCGCCGAGAGGAAGGCGATCCCGCCCGAGGAGGCGGCCGACCGCCTGGGGTACGCGATGGCGAACGAGGCGGCCCTGTGCCTCCAGGAGGGGATCCTCCACGGACCGAACGACGGCGACGTCGGCGCGGTGCTGGGCATGGGCTTTCCGCCGTTCCGCGGCGGCCCCTTCCGCTGGATGGACAAGACGGGGCTGGCGGGGGTGGTAGGGAAGCTCGAGGCGCTCGCGTCGAAGCACGGCCCGAGGTTCAAGCCGGCACAGATCCTGATCGACATGGCGAAGGCAGGACAGCGGTTCTACATGTAGACAGTCACTCCGCCGAATCGAGGGACTCTCATGGCGACTGAGACGATGACGACGACCCCCGGCACGGCCCAGGGCAACTTCTGGTCCGACAACACGGACCTGCAGTTCTACCTCAAGAAGGCCATCGACTGGGCGGCCTTCGTTCCCGACCTCGAGCGCGGCTTCACCGAGCCCGAGGGGTTCAAGTCGCTCCAGGAGGCCCTCGACTTCTACGAGGAGACCCTGAAGCTCGTCGGCGACTTCGCCGGCAACGAGATCGCCGCGCGCGCGCACGAGGTCGACCAGGCGCAGGTCCGTTACGAGGACGGAGAGGCGATCCTCTCGCCTGGGATGGTCGAGAACCTCGAGAAGGCGAAGCAGCTCGGCGTCCTCACCCCCGACCTCCCGCGCGAGATCGGCGGATGGAACCTCCCGCTCACGATCACCGGCATGTCCGTCGAGATGATCGCCCGCGCCTGCCCCGCGACGATGGTGCAGTACGGCTTCTTCGAGGCCCCCGCGCGCCTCCTCCACATCTTCGGCGACGACTTCCTCAAGAAGACGTACCTGGAAAAGCTCTGCAAGGGGGAGCTGTCGGGCTCCATCTGCATCACCGAGAGCGACGCGGGGAGCGACGTCGGGCGGATCAAGTGCGCCGCGACGCGGCAGGGCGACGCGTGGCGCGTGACGGGCCGCAAGCAGTTCATCTCGAACGGCGGAGGCGAGGTCGCCATCGTCGTCTGCCGCACCGACCCGAAGTCGAGCGGCCTGAACGGCCTCTCCCTCCTCGTCGTCCCGCGCCACGTCGAGCGCGACGGGAAGCAGGTGAGGAACTTCGAGGTCGCCCGCGTCGAGCACAAGCTCTGCATCCGCGGGAGCGCGACCTGCGAGCTCGCCTTCGAGGACTCCGTCGGCTACCTCCTCGGCACGGAGGGGAAGGGGTTCGACCACGTTCTCCACTTCATGAACGAGGGGCGCACGGCGGTCGGGATCCAGTGCCTGGGCGTCATGGAGGCCTCCTACCGCACCGCGCTCCGCTTCGCGCGCGATCGCGTGACGATGGGGAAGCCGATCTGGCGGCACGAGCTCGTCGCCGACATGCTCGCGGAGATGGAGACGGAGGCGCTCGCGCTGCGCGCCGCGCTCATGAGCGCGTACGAGTCGCAGGACCGGATCGCCGCGCTCGAGCGGCGCGCCGCGAAGGCCGCGCCGGGCTCCGCGGAGGCCGCCGACCTGGCCTCGCAGAAGAAGCGGATCGAGCACCATGTCCGCCTCCTCACGCCGCTCGTGAAGTTCTACGGCGCGGAGCGGTGCATCGACGCCGCGCGGAAGGGGCTCCAGATCCATGGCGGATACGGCGTCATCGTCGACTACGACGCGGAGCGGTTCCACCGCGACGCGCCGATCTTCGCGATCTACGAGGGGACCTCGCAGATCCAGAGCCTCATGTCGCTCAAGGACACCCTGAAGTCGCTCAGGGGGCCCCGCACGCTGAAGGAGATCGCCTCCCTCTGGCTGACGAAGACGTTCGCCGGCGACCCGCTCGAGCGGATGCTCGCGGAGGCGGAGTACCTGTGGAAGCGCTCGCTGCTGCACCACGGCCGCGCGATCAACCGGGAGCTGGCGAAGGTCCAGGGCGCGCCGGGGATGAGCATGAAGGACCGCTTCAACATCCTGCTGGAGGCCCGCGATGGCTTCAACGCGCTCTCCTGGGCGTTCCTGCGCGCGGAGCGGCTCTGCTGGCTCGCGTCGATTGCGGTCTTCGGCCGCATCCTCGTCGAACAGACGAAGCGCTTCCCCGAGCGTCGCGCGATCGCGGAGCGGTACCTGACGCGGCGGCTGCCCGAGGCGCGGATGCACGCCGACGTGGTCCTCTCGAAGGACCGCTCGACGTTCGACTGGATCAAGGCGCAGCAGACGGCTTCCGTGGAGTCGCGCCCGTAAGGGCGCGGTGGATCACCGCCCGTGAGGGCGGCCCGGCGCGGAGAACGCCTCCGCACCGGGGCCGCCGCCGGGCGACTCTAGTACACGTACACCCAGTTGTGCACCCACACGTACGTGTAGTGGCCGTAGCCGTAGCAGTCCCACACGACCACGGTCTGCCAGTAGCCCATGTCGACCCAGTAGCCGCACAGCTCCGCGCGTGGGGCCTCGGGCTTCACCTCGGACGCCTTCGCCTCGCGGACGCCCCCTCCGAGGAACATCGCCGTCAGGACCAGGACTGCGAAAAGCTTCCTCATGGGATTCTCCTTTTCATCAGATGCGCCACACGCGAAATGCGAATGGTCACGATGACTCTGTCGCAAGGAAAGTGCCAGCGAGACGTGTCCCTCTTGCCTCGACGCAAGTCCTTGGCCCTCCGATCTCGAGCGCCGCGACCTGGTCGCCCAGCGAAGCCCGGTTGTCCGCGCGAGCGGACGCCTTGGTGTCCGCCGGGACACCTCGAGCGCCGGGCACGCCACCCGCGGCCCCGGTGCCACAACGACTTGCGGACGATCCGGCGTTGGCGCGGCCCTTGCAGAACCCTACCGCGGGTCTTCTTTTTCAGGGAGGCATCTCATGTGGCTCGCGACACGGTTCAAGACCTGGGTGATGGTCGTTGCGTTCTTCCTGCTGACGGCGCCGTTCCTCCGTGCGGAGGAGCCCTCGCCCGGCTCGATGCGGGTCGACGCCCAGATCGAGCTCCTGCCGAACGGCGACGGCAGCGCGCACGTGATCCTCGATTTCTCGGCGCGCGACTACAACAACGTGAAGACGAAGTACCCGAACCCATTCCAGTTCCTGCGCGATTTCCACTCGGACCGCGCGAACTACGAGATCGCCCAAGGCGCGGCGTGCCGCTATGACGACGCGACCTCGGCGGTGGTCATGGACATCGTCGAGAAGGGATCGATGCGGAACCGCGGGAACGGGACGTGGGAGCTCCAGGTGGAACCCGGTCCCGAGTTCGTGAACCAGAAGGACGGCCCCGACGGGAGGACGACCCTCTACTTCTACGAGCACGGCGAGCTCGTCGCGGGGATCCCGTACCGCGGGCAGCTCCAGTATCACCTCCCGGCGCATGCGGGGAACCCGGAGTGGGACGCCTCGAGGCGCACGATCCGCTTCCAGCTCCCGTACACGGGGCCGTCCGGCCAGGCGCGGCTCACCCAGGAGCTGGCCGTGAAGGACCGGATGATGACCGCGCTCTACAAGGTCTACGGCCTCGGGTCGGACTTCGCCGCGATGTGGGTGGCGAAGTCGATCTTCCGCAACACGGGCGACGGCGTGATCCGCGACTTCCAGGTCCGGTACCGCCTCGAGGGGTACTCGGAGTGGAGCATGTGGGAGACGACGGAGGAGATCGTCCCGGGGCAGACGCTCGTGAGCGTGTACTACCCTGTGCTCGACAAGTCGATCGCCCAGCTCCACTCGAACTCCCCGGCGAACGTGCTGGTGGAGTGGAAGTACCAGGACGCGCAGGGCCGGGCGCAGGAAGGGCACGACGGGCGGCGCGTGGTCCTGCTCGGCGGCCACGAGTTCATCTTCAGCAACCTGACGGAGGGGGACAGCTACGGCACCTTCGCGGACGAGCACAACAACGCGCCGTTCGTGGCGGCCTGGGTCAGCCGCGACGACGCGGTGATCAAGCAGTTCGCGGCCCTGGCCAACAAGAAGGCGGGCGGGATCGGCGCGACGCAGAGCGACGAGAACGCGATGAAGGCGCTCAAGGCGTGCTATGACCTGATGGTGGAGAGCGGGATCACCTACCAGTTCCCGCCGAGCCTCGTGGACCACTCCCTCTCGTTCGACGCCCAGTCGGTGCAGAACGTGAAGTTCCCCAGGGACGTCCTGCGGGACCGCTCGGGGACCTGCATCGACCTCGCGATCCTGTTCGCCTCGATGACGAACGCCATCGGGATGCAGCCGTACCTGGCGCTCGTCCCTGGGCACTGCTTCCCGTTCGTGAAGATGCCCGGCGGCGGGTTCGCCGCGGTCGAGGCGACGGGCGTCCGAGGCGGCCCGCAGCACGACGCCCAGGACTTCGATTGGGCGTTCAAGGCGGGATGCGAGGAGCTGAAGAAGTGGACCGATGACGGCCGCGTCTACCTCATCGACCTGCAGGCGCTGTGGACGCGGGGGCTCTCGAACCCCGAGCTGGAGCCGCTCCCGTCCGACATCCTCGCCCAGTGGGGGATCGCCGCGGCGGCCGAGGGGCAGGCGAGCCCCGCGCCGACGCCCGCTCCCGAGCCCCAGCCGACCGTGACGATGGCTCCGTCCTTCGCCGGGACCTGGAGTGGGCAGGTGACCGAGCTGTGCTCCGGGCAGAGCATCACCTACCCGGTGATGTTCGTCCTCGAGTGCCGCGGCAACGGCCAGTATGTCGGGACCTACTCGGCCCAGGCGACCGTTCCGACCGTGTACGGGTGGCTCCAGGTCCGCATCGACGAGGAGTTCACCGGCGCGGTCGCCGACGGGGCCCTGGTGCTCCAGGGCCAGCGGAAGTTCCGCACCTGGATCGGGACGGGCGTCGTCGAGGCCCTGACCCTGGATCGCTGCGCGTTCGCGATGAGCGGCGGCTTCCTCGTCGGGAAGGGCGGCAACGACCTCGAGGGGTACATCAACCTCTCGCTGTCTCCCCGATAGGTCGCGAGTGTAGGATGGACGGGGCGTGGAGCGGGCGGAGCGTGCGTGCTCCGTCCTCCACGCCTCGTGCATTTACCCTCCCCGTCGAAATCGAGACCGATGGAATCGAGCACCGACGCGCGCGTGCTGGTCGCGGGAGGCGGCGCGGCGGGGATGATCGCCGCGATCGCCGCCGCCTCCGAGGGGGCGAAGGTGACCCTCCTCGAGAAGACGGGGCGGATCGGCCTCAAGCTCCAGATCTCGGGAGGGGGCCGCTGCAACGTCACGAACGACGAGGGCGACCCGCGGCGCCTCGCGCGAATGTACCCCGGGAACGGCCGATTCCTCCTGAACGCGCTCCACGCCTTCACGAAGGATGACTTCCTCGCGCTCCTCCGCCGGCGCGGCGTCGAAACGAAGGTCGAGCCGCCGTACGGCAAGGTCTTCCCGACGAGCGACCGGTCGACGGACATCCTCGACGCCCTCCGGGCCGAGATGCGCGACCTCGGCGTCGAGGTGCGCTTGAACGCCGCCATAACGGGGGTCATCGTCGAGGGAGGCCAGGTCGCCGCGGTACGCATCGGCGCGGGCGAAGCCCTCGCGTGCACGGCCGCTGTCTTGTGCGTAGGCGGGAAGTCAATGCCGAAGTCGGGGTCGAGCGGCGACGGGTACGCCATCGCGCGCGCGGTCGGCCATACGGTGACCGAGCTCTTCCCCTCGCTCGTCCCGCTCGTCGTGGAGGGATGTCGCGCGCTCGCGGGCGTCGCGCTGCGCGACGTCGAGGGGGTCGTCTTCGTCGACGGGAAGCAGGTCGACGGCCCCTTCCGCGGAGACGCCCTCTTCACGCACATCGGCCTTTCGGGGCCGATCGTCCTCCAGCTCAGCCGGGCAGCGAGCGAGGGGCTCCGGCGCAAGGCCGCGGTCGAGGTGCGGATCGCGATCCGCCCGGGACGCGCCTCCGAGGAGGTCGAAACCGAGCTTCGCGCCCTTCTCTCCGCGCGCCCCGCGGCGCAGGTCGCGACGGTGCTTGCGGAGTGGATGCCGAAGGCGGCCGTCGAGCGGTTCCTCGCCGACGCCGGCGTCGACCCCTTGCGCACCTCCTCGCAGCTCCTGCGGGAGGAGCGCCGCCGCCTCGTCGAGGCCCTCCGCGCGTGGCGCTTCCCCGTGACGGGGTGGCAGTCGTTCGAGATCGCCGAGGTCACCGCGGGAGGAGTCGACGTCCGCGAGGTCGACCCGAAGACGTTCGAGTCGCGGATCGTGCGAGGCCTGTTCTGGGCGGGAGAGGTCCTCGACGTGGACGGCTACGTCGGCGGCTACAACCTGCAGGCGGCCTGGTCGACGGGGTGGTGCGCGGGGAAGGGTGCGGCTAACGCGGCATGGAGTAGCGCCCGCAAGGGCGCCGGCCCGCGCGCGGGCACCCCCTGACACGCGCAAGCGTGTCAGTCATCGCACGCGATAGACCTTCGTCTCCTCGAGGTTCTTGAGCCCCGCCTTCTCGAGCAACTCGCTCTGATCGCCGGCGCCCGTGAAGAAGTCCAGGTGCTTCCCCTGGATCCCGCCCCCGACGTCATGCGTCCAGAAATGCCCATCGTGGACGGTCCCATCGGGCAGCTTCGCGCCGACCGCCGCGGGGATGTACAGCTCCGTCCCGATCGGAACGACCCCCTTGTCGCACGCGACCGACCGGAACGGCAGGAGGTGATACTCCTCCACCCCGAGTCCGTTCGGGCAGCGCACGACGGCGAAGCGCCCCTCCTTGCCGCTCGTGTTGATCACCCGCCCGTCGCGCAGCTTTCCGGTCCCCTCGACGCGGACGCGCTCGACGAACGTCTTCGGGAACCGCCCCAGCTCCTTCCCTTCATCGTCGAGGAGCGGCGTGTCGGCGGGCTCCTCCTCGTAGTCCGCCTCGCTCTCGACCCAGTAGAAGGTGACGTTGAACTTCCCCAGCTCCTCGAGCGTCTTCGCATCGGGCACCTTCGCACGCGGGTCGGGCCGCTCGGCGGCGGGGATCGAGACGCGGATTTTCGGCGCCTTCGTTCCGAGGAGGATCACCTCCGCGACGGAGGTCGGCTCCTTGAAGCGGATCACGCCCTCCGCCACGTCGAACTTCTCGATCGGCCCGCGCACGCCGTACGCCTCGACGTCCTTCTCCTTCGGAGAGGCCCCCTCGAGACGGATCTGCGTCACGGCGACGGGTTGGAACGACAGGTAGGTGTCCTCGCCGACGACCTCGACGGTCGCGGAAACGGAGGCCCATGACGGCTCGCTCGGTGCGGTCGCGCTGCACCCGAGGAGGAGCGCGAGGAGGACGGCGGCCCGTCTCACAGGATGCGGCCGTCCGCAATCGCCAAGTGGACGAACCCGCGCAGCGAGGCGCGGTCGCGGTCCTGCATCTCCATGAAGTTGAGGCCGACATCGTAGAGCGGGAACCCCTTCACCTGCTCGCACCGCGCCACGCGGGCGCGGAAGCGCATCGGCGGCTGGGTCGAGGCGAGGGAGAGCTCGACCTTCAGCGTCTCGCCGGGGCGGAAGGCGTGGTCGACGCGGAACCGCGCGCCCGTCTCGCAGACGTCTTCCGTCTGCGACACGCGGGTCTGGCTCCAGAGCCGCGCGGGCGGGTCCTTGTAGTAGAGGGCCAGTCGCGCGGGGACGCGGACCATGTGGCGGAGCTTCGCGGTCTTCTGCTCGCGGTTCGTGATCGCCATCCCGATCCCCTGCAGCACGCGCTCGGCGGTGTACGGACGCGCGATGATCCCGCGGGCGCCGGCGTCGAGCATCCCCGAGACGAGGTACTTCGTGTCGGCGTTGTAGCTCACGACGACGCACGCCTTCGGGAATTCGGCGTGCAGCTCCTTGATCGCGGCCATCGGCGTCGGGCCGGACTCCGTCTGCGGCGTCGCGGTGATGTCGACGACGGCGAGCCGCGGCGAGAGCGTGCGGTAGAGCGGGAGGAGGTGGTCGGAGTAGGCGGTGTCGGTCCAGACCTTGAAGCGGGACCCCTCCAGGCAGGCGCGGAACGCGCGGCGGTTCCCCGGGTCCCTCTCCACGAGGATGATCGGAATGCGCTCGGTCGGATTCATCTCGTCCCCTCCACGGCCACCCCGTTGGCAGGGACAACCATAGGACAATCCGGGCACCGGGGGAACGGCAAACTCACACGGCCACTCACCCCGATGCGTCAGCCACGGCGCGCGTGAGGCGCTGGCGCCGCGCCTCGGCGAGGAGGATCGCCGCCGCGTGCGAGAGGGAAAGGGACGAGGCCCCCTCGCGCATCGGGATCCGCAGGAAGCCGTCGCACCGGTCGCGCATCGCGCCCGACAGGCCGCGCTTCTCGCCTCCCACGGCGAGGAGGACTGGCCCGCGCAGGTCGACGTCGTACACCGACCGCTTCGCCCCCGCGATGCACCCCCACGCGCGGACGCCGCGGCGCGAGAGCTGCGAGAGGACCTCGGCGGCGTTCTCGACCTGAACGAGGGGGATCCGCTCGAACGCGCCCGACGAGGCACGCGAGACGTCGCCGCCGTCGAATTCCCAGACGTGCTTCTTCACGAGGACGCCGTGCGCGCCGATGGCGTCTGCGGTCCTGAGCGTGAATCCCAGGTTCCGGTCGTCGTCGACCCCCTCCAACAGGAGGAGGAGCGGCGGTTCGGAGGAGGCGTCGATCGCGCTCAGCAGGTCGGCGAACGGCGTGGGGAGCCTCGGCGAGCAGACGGCGACGGCGCCTCCGTGCGTCTTCCCGTGCGTCATGCGGTCGAGCTCGTCGGCGGGCACGCGCTTCACCGGCACGCCCACACGCACGCATGCCGCGATCAGCTCCTCGAGCTTCTCCGCCCGCACCGACGTGCTCACGAGCACGACGTCGATGCGCCGCAGGCGCGCCTCCACGGCCGCGAGGATCGAGACCTTCCCCTCCAGGTGCTCCACGCGAGGATGGTATCCGAGGCCGCCCCTCCGCTGCCATCATCGCGGCGACACGATGGGCGCTACGGCACCGCGACGAGCTCGTGCTCGCGCTCCAGCTCGAGGGCCTCCTCGTCCGAGACGGGCTCCGAGGGCACCTCGAACGCCGCTTCGTGCTCGGCAATCGGCCTGGGTTCGCTCGCGACTTCGTGGAGGGTCTCCTCCAGGTGCCCTTCCTCCGACCTCCACCCCGCGAGGAAAACGAAGATGGCTGTCCCTGCGCAGAGGACCGAGAATCCAGCGACGATGATGAACACCATGGCCCGTCCCTCCCCCTGATGTCCCATTCCCTACCGCCCACGGGGAAGGATGGGCAATCAGCATGCCGCGGTCCGGCGATCTGTTGGAGGCGTCGCGCCAAGGAGTTGAGGCGATCGACTTCGGAGGCCCTTGGGCGAGAAGAGGACAATCTGACCGATCCATGCCAGCCGATCGTCCCAACTCCTCTCCAGGTCAGGGGGTGCCGGCAGCGGACGGTGTGTCACCCGGATCGGCCGCATTCGGCACGGCGATCGACGCCCTCCGCACCCTCGTCAGCCAGCCGTACTTCTTCAGCAGGCGGTACAGGTTCCTCACGCTGATCCCGAGTGTCTTCGCCGCAACGCCTCGGTTCCCCTTCGCGTGCTCCATCACGAGGAGGACGTGCCGGCGCTCGACCTCGTGGAGCGGCAGGTCGACCGACCCTCCCGAGGCCGCGAACGTCGCCCCGAGCCGGAGGCGGATGGTCGCGGGCAGGTCCTGCGGCTCGATGGTGTCCCGCTCGGAGAGGATGATCGCCTGCTCGACGACGTGCGACAGCTCGCGCACGTTGCCAGGCCAGGGGTACCGCGTCAGGCAGCGGAGGGCCTCCCCGCCGAACTCCCTCGCGACGCCGAGCTTTCGGTTCACCTCCCGGGCGAAGTGATCGACCAGGGCGACGATGTCCTCGGGCCGCTCCCGCAGCGGGGCGATGCGAACGGTCAGCGTGGAGAGGCGGTAGAGGAGGTCCTCGCGGAACCGCCCGGCGCGGGCCTCCGCCCAGAGGTCCCGATTCGTCGCGGAGAGGACGCGCGCGTCGACCTTGATCTCGACCGTTCCTCCGAGGCGGCGGAACTGCCCGCTCTCGATTACGCGGAGCAGCTTCGCCTGCACGTCGGGGCTCGCCTCTCCGATCTCGTCGAGGAACACGGTGCCGCCGTGGGCGACCTCGAAGAGGCCGATCTTCTGGTGCACGGCGCCCGTGAAGGCCCCCTTCTTGTGCCCGAACAGCTCGCTCTGGAGGAGCTCCTCGTGGAGCGAGGCGCAGTCGACGACGACGAAGGGGCGTGTGCGCCGCGGGCTCGAGGCATGGATCAGCCGTGCGACGACCTCCTTGCCGACGCCGGTCTCGCCGGCGATGAGCGTCGCGCTGTCGGCCGGGCCGATGCGGGAGATGGACTGGAGGATCGCCCTCGACGCCTGGCTTGCCGTCACGAATTCTGGCGGCCTGCCCGGAGTGTCTCCGCCGTCCGCAGATCCTCCAGGGTGATGGAGGTGCGGAGCGCTCATGCCGTCCCCTCCGCCCGGAGAGTGTGGCGCCCGTCCCAGCTAGAGATTAATCTGCGCCTGGCCCCGGGTCAAGGGGAACACCGCCCCCGCACTGACAACTGACAAATCCGGCGTGGTTCAACCGATGGCGTTTCTCGGTGACACCGATTCACGACGCTCGTAGTCGTAATCGTAGTCGTAATCGTTCAGGACAAAACGATTACGACTACGATTACGACTACGAACGGGGAGAATCTGTGACCCCGATCTGAACCACGCCGGATTTGTCACTTGTCATTGCGGAGCGAAAGCGATGGCTTCTACGGATCCGACGCCGGGGTTCCGTGCCCCCCACCCCCGGGAGTCTCGATCGACAGGACGTCCCCCGGGCGGAGCGTGAGGCCTCCCTTCGAAGGGAGCCTCATCGTGCGCCCGCCGCGGACGAGCGTGTTCCGGCCGCAGCGGCCCGCGCCACCCCCCGCGAGGCCGTACGGGCCGACGAGGCGCCGCTCCGTGAGGAGGCTCGCCTCGATCGGCGCCAGCGCGCGGATGGCCCGCTCGATCCCCTCTCCTCCGCGACGTCGCCCGCGCCCCCCGCTCCCGCGCCGCAGGCGGTACGCCTCGATGCGCACCGGGAGGGCCGCCTCGATCGCCTCGACGGGTGTGTTCCGCGTGTTCGTCATGTGCGTGTGGACCCCCGAGAGGCCGCCCGCGTGCGGCCCCGCGCCCGCCCCGCCTCCAATCGTCTCGTACCAGGTGAACCCGTCGCCGCCCAGCGTGAGGTTGTTCATCGTCCCCTGCGAGGCCGCGGGGATGCGGCCCGGCAGCGCCTTCGCGAGGGCGCCGAAGAGGACGTCGACGATGCGCTGCGACGTCTCGACGTTCCCTCCGCAGACTGCGGACGGCGCGAGGGCGTGAACGACGCTTCCGGGGCGGGTGAGGACCGTGAGCCGCTCCATCGCCCCCGCGTTCGCGGGAAAGTCGGCGGGGGCGAGGCAGCGGAAGACGTAGTGGACGCAGGAGAGCGTGATCGCGCGGCCGGCGTTCACCGGCCCGCGCACGGCGCCGGCGCATCCGCGGAGGTCGACCACGGCGCGGCCGCGGCCGATCGTGATGCGCGCGCGGATCGGGATGCCCTCTTCCAGCGCGTCCTCGAACGCGTACGTCCCGCGCGGGATCGAGCGGATCACCTCCCCCATCACGTGCGCGGAGTAGGCGCGCACGGCGCGTGGGAAGGCGACGAGCTCGGAGGGCGTGAGGTCGTCGAGCATCTCTGTGATGCGACGTTCCCCGTGCGCGAGCGAGGCGAGCTGCGCGCGGAAGTCGCCGACGCGTTCCTCGGGGTTCCGCATGTTCGCGACGAGGAGGGCGAGGAGGGCAGGGTGCTCCTGGCCCGCGCGGACGAGGCGAATCGGCGGGATGCGGAGCCCCTCCTGGTAGATCTCCGTGGCGTTGGGCATCGAGCCGGGACTCACGCCGCCGACGTCGGCGTGGTGCGCGCGGTTGGCGAGGAGGAAGAGGAGGCGACCCCTGCGGTAGACGCCCTGGACGAGCGTGATGTCGGGGAGGTGGGTCCCTCCCTCGTACGGGTCGTTCAGGATCACCACGTCGCCGGGGTGCAGAGGCGAACCGGCGATCGCCGCCTTCACCGACGCCGGCATCGACCCGAGGTGGACGGGGATGTGCGCGGCCTGGGCGATCATCTCGCCGTCGGCGTCGAAGGCTGCGCAGGAGAAGTCGCGGCGTTCCTTGATGTTCGCCGAGAAGGCCGAGCGCTGGAGGACGAAGCCCATCTCCTCGCAGAGGGCCGCGAAGCGGTGGCGAAGGACCTCGAAGCGGACCAGCCAGCTGGCCTGGCAGAGCCAGCTTGCTGGTTTGCCAGTCGAATCGATCCCGCGGGGACGGAACGGGCGCGTCATGGCGTGACCCTCAGGTTTCCCCACCGGTCGATGCGGAGCGAGGCGCCCGGCGGCACCCACGTCGTCGCGCTGTACTCGAGGACCAGCGCAGGGCCACGGAGCGTCGCGCCGGCGCGGAGGCGCTCGCGGTCGAACGCGGGGACCTTGCGCGTGGCGCCTCCCCACGTGACGCGCTGAGCGCCCAGGCGCGCATTGCCGTGCTCGGCGCGCCACAGCGGGATCATAGGCTTTGCACGCACGCCGATCGCACGGGCTCGGAGCGTCACGGCGACGACGGCGCGATTCGTCGTGAAGCCGTACCGCGACCTATGAGCCTCCTCGAACCGCTCCCGGAGACGCGGGCCGAACGGGAGTCGGAGCTCGAACGACTGTCCCTCGTACCGCAGGTCGACGGTCCGCTCGACGCGCCAACGCGACGCGGGAAGGCCGCGGCGGCGAAGCTCCGCGAGGGCGCGCCGGGCGAGGGCGTCGATGTGGGGGCGCAAGCGTGCGGAGTCGGCCTCGGCCAGCACGGTTTCCGAGACGTCGTGCACGGCGTCGGCAAAGAGCATCCCGAACGCGGAAAAGGCGCCGGGGAGGCGCGGGACGACAACCTCTCGCATCCCGAGCGCGCGGGCGAGGGAGACGGCGTGGAGGCCTCCTGCGCCTCCAAAGGTGAAGAGCGCGAAGCGGCGCGGGTCGAGCCCCTGGCGGACGGTGAGGAGGCGGAGCACGCCGGCCATCGTCTCCTCGGCGAGTTGGACGATCGCCTCCGCGGCGCGGAGCGGCCGGAGGCCGAGGGCTCGTCCGAGCCGCGCGAGTCGCGGCGCGACGCGGTCTTCGTGGAGGGGGAAGTCGCCGGCGAGGAGGCCTCTCGGGTCGCGGCGTCCGAGGGCGACGTTCGCGTCGGTGACGGTGAGGTCGTCTCCTCGACCGTAGCAGACGGGGCCGGGGTCGGCGCCGGCGCTCTCCGGACCGACGCGGAGGACGCCGTCGGCGCGGAGGCGGGCGATGGAGCCTCCGCCCGCGCCGACGGAGCGGACGTCGACGGTGGGCAGGGGGACGGGGAGGCCGAGGACGGAGGACTCGGTGGTGACGGGGAGGGCGCCGTCGATCACGGCGGCGTCGGTGGAGGTGCCTCCCATGTCGAAGGTGACGAGGGGGCCGAGGCGGGCGGTCTGGGCGACGGCAAGGGCGCCGAGGGCCCCGCCGGCGGGGCCGCTCGCGATGGTGGCGACGGGGAGGTCGGCGACCTCGCGGGCGGAGGCGAGGCCGCCGTTCGAGCGGAGGAAGCCGAGGGGGGCGGAGAGGCCGGCGTCGAGGCGCGCGGCGTAGCGTGCGAGGAGGGGAAGGGCGCGGGCGTTGAGGGTAGTGACGGCGGTGCGCTCGAACTCGCGGAACTCGCGGAGGACGCGGTGGGACTCGGAGACGGCGAGGCCGGCTTGGCGGAGGGCTGCGGCGAGGCGGCGCTCGTGGGCGGGGTTGGCATAGGAGTGGAGGAGACAGACGGCAACGGCTTCGGCGCGGGTGCGGCTGACGGCGGCGACGACGCGGCGGATCTCGGTGTGCGTGAGCTCACGCACGACTTCTCCGCGTGGACCGATGCGTTCGCGGGCGCCGATGCGCATGGCGCGCGGGAGGACGGGGCGGGAGCGGCGCGGCTCGAGGGCGTAGAGTTCCTCGCGGTCCTGTCGGCCGATCTCCTCGACGTCCTCGAAGCCTGCGGTGGTAACGAGGGCGGTGCGGGCGGTCTTCCCCTCGAGGAGGGCATTGACGACGATCGTGGTGCCGTGGAGGACGGTGTCGGGCGAGGCGTCGACGGCGCCGAGGGCGTGAAAGAAGGCCTTGGCGGGGTCCTGCGGGGTGCTGGCGACCTTCCGCGCGTGGACTTCGCCGTCGGCCATCTCGACGAGGTCGGTGAAGGTGCCTCCCGTATCAATCGCCACCCAGCGGTGCATGGCGCCCGTATACCCTGCCGTGTGCGGTGGCGCAAGCGCCAGGGATTCACGCACCTCGCGTCTACTCGAGGTTCTATGGTCGATCGCCCAGTGTGCGAAGCAGGTCCTGGCTGCCATGCACGATTGCGACGATGCCGAGACGTGGATGTTTTTGGAGGCGTTCCGTCGCCGTGATCAGCCGATGGGCCGTCACCGCGGCACAGGTGGGCGAGTCGGCACCGATGTACTCGACGATCTCGCGCAGGTCCCCGCGTGCACCTATCGTCCAGCGGAGCTCAGCCACCGACGGAGACTCCGCTTCACGGACTCGTGCGAGACGGTCTTTCTGGCCGCCAACTCCTGGAGACCGCGGTCGACCCTTTGACGGAAGTACAGCTCGTAGAGGATCTGCTCGATTGTCACGTCTTCCGGCATGCGACGAATGGCGTTGATCACGTCGCGCTTGGTGCTCGCCGGCATGGAGGTCGTCCAGACAGTCGACTCGGGCGCTCGCAGTGCTGTCGAAGGCATGCTAGGCAGCTGTCTGAAGCGTGTCAACAGGCGGATCGCTCTGCCGCCTCCCAGGCGTCAGCGATGGTGTCGTCGTGGGCCATGTGCACGGAAACCCAGCGGCACGATCGTGGTTCCGTGGAGGACGGAGTCCGACGTTGCGTCGACGGTGCCGAGGGCGTGGGAGAAGGCCCTGGACGGGTCCTGCGGGGTGCTGGCGACTTTGCGCGTGTGGACTTCGCCACCCGCCGTCTCGACGAGGTCGGTGAACGTCCCTCCCGTATCGATCCTGACCCAGCGCTGCATGGCGGCTCCCTATACTTGGAGAGCGCGCCAGGCGCAACGAATCGCGCAGTGGGTATTCGATAGCCCCGATTTCAGATCGACCAGCCCCTCGGCCTTGTCCGTTGCGGAGGCCACGTAGCCGATTTCCCGAATGATGCCGCGGGCAACCTGGAAATCGGAGGTCTTGGCCAGGAAGTGCCTGGCCCACTCATGGCGTCGCGCGTCGTCGTTCCTGCGCAGCGTCTCGATCAGGACAAGGCACACCACGGGATCATCCATCACCTTCGCCCAAGCAAACGCTGCCTCAACGCGCCCCGACGAGAGGCTGTCTTTGAGCGCCCTCAATGCTTCGGCACGAATCACTTGATTCCGCTCGCTGCTCGCTTCGGCGAGGCACCGCCATGCCGTCGGACTGCCGACCTGTCCAAGCGCGGCGATCGCATGGATCCTGCGTGTCGTGCGAAGATCGTCATCGACGATCTCGGCGAGCAGATCGGCGACATCGGGACCGAGGGATGAAATCGAGCGGGCGCCCTCTTCTTGCGAGAGACCCTGCAACTCCCAATTCCGAAGACGGAGCTCGAGTGCGATGCGAAGCCTGATGTGCCATCCAAGCGTGGCTGCCAGGATCGTGCCTGCGCAGAGCCAGCCTGCGGGATGGAGGAGGCGAGAGCGCATGGAGTGACGGCCCCCGTATGAACAACCGGCAGTCTAGCATCCCCCCGCGGGCCAGCGACAGTCCGAACCCCTACCCACTCGTCCTGGCATCATAGTCGACGCGCGCGTAGAGGGCGCTGCGGACGGGACGCCTCGCTACAGCCATCCGCAGCAGCGCGTCGGACAGATCCGTGATGACCATTCGGTCGGGGCGCTTCGCGCGGACCAGCAGCCTCGCGAGGTACCCGTTCCCCGCGCCCAGATCCAGCACGGATCGGCCCCGCAGGTCGGGCAGCCTGTCCAGCACGAGGCGGTTCACGACGAAGCGCTTCAGCGCCTCTCCCTGGTCGCCCGTCTCCGCCCCCCAGGCGTCCGCGATGCTGTCGTAGTAGGCCATGAGTACAAAAACCCAATGGGACCGTCGAGGTTCGCCCGGACTTCGGCTAGAATCGACCCCATGTCCCCCATCGACCTGAACGATGCGCTGTGGGCAGTGTGCCTCGGTCTCCCCCTCTCCTTCCTCGCAATCCACGTCCAAAGGATGCGCGGCGAAGCGCGGAAGATCGTCCTCATAGCGGAGGACCTGGTCGCCCTGCTCGCCGAGGGGGACTTCGATCGAGCCAACTCACGTCTCGAGGAGGTCGGCGGCTCGCTCGGCCGCGACACTCAGGACTTCCTCCACCAGCTCCTCCTGAGGCCCTGGGTCGGCGCAGGAGAGGCGGTGCGGATCGCCGACGCGTGCGTCACCTCCCCGCGCGCCCGCGCCCTCTTCTTCGCCGGCGCCCCTGCCGTTCCGTTCGGCCTCATGGTCAACCTGTCGAGCTACCAGCACGTCACCGAACAGGGCGGCCTCGCGGTGGCGACGTTCGGCGTCGTCGCCTGCATCTGCGGCTTTGCCCTCCCCCTCTACGCCGACGCCTGCAAGGGGAGGATCATCCGCGCCCTCCACGAGGTCCAGCACGCGGCAGAGACGTGGCTCGCCGCGCACGGCAAAGAGGGGAAGCTCATTTGAGGTGCTCCGCGAGGTGTCCTCCCGCCGAGAACCCCGACGTGAAGGTTTGACGCGCGACCCGGCGCAACCGTAGGCTTGGCGCCATGGGCTGGAGGGAACGAGCGCGGCAGCTACGCACCGAGGTCCACGCCCTCGTCCTCGCCCTCCGCCATCCGCGCACGCCCTGGCACGCCAAGCTTCTCGCCGCGGCCGTGGTCGCCTACGCCGCGAGCCCGATTGACCTGATCCCCGACTTCATCCCCGTGCTCGGCCTCCTGGACGACTTGATCCTCGTGCCGCTCGGGATCGCCCTCGTCATCCGCCTCGTCCCGCCCGACGTCTATGCGGAGTGCCGCGCGAGAGCATCCTCCGGCGAAGCGCTCCCCGGAGGCCGCGGAGCCGCGGTTGTCATCGTGACGCTGTGGGTCGCACTCGCTGTGTCCGCCGTCCTTCTCGTGCGCCGCCTCCCTTGACGCCTCCGCGACAGCCCAGTACGTTGCACGCCGTGGAGAACTCCCCCGCCCCGAGCCTGTCGATCCCCCCGGCGCGCCTCCCGCGACTCCTCGCGCTCGCGCTTCCCCTCCTCATGATCGTCTGCGCCGCCGCGGTGGCTGGCTCCAGGAAGGGCTGTCATCCCCCTCTGGCCGCTGATCGCCGCGTTTGTTATCCTTCCCGCCCTGTTTCCCTCGGAGCGATCGACATGTCCACCCCGTTCATCATGCAGATGGAAGCCGTCTCGCGGACGTACGAGAAGAAGCTCGTCATCAAGGACACATCCCTCTCCTTCTACCATGGCGCGAAGATCGGCGTCATCGGCGGGAACGGCGCGGGAAAGTCCACGCTCCTCCGCATCATGGCGGGCGTCGACAAGGGGTTCGACGGGAAGCTCCACCACGCCGCCGGGACGACGATCGGCTTCGTCCCGCAGGAGCCCCTTCTCGACAGCGCGAAGGACGTCCGCGGCGAGGTCGAGGAGGCCGTCGCCTGGAAGCACGAGATCCTCCGGAAGCACGAGGAGGTCGGGACGAAGCTCGAGGGGAAGCTCAGCCCGGACGAGATGGAGAAGGCGCTCGTGCTGCTCGACTCCCTCCAGGAGCAGATCGACGCCTGCGGCGCGTGGGAGATCGACCGCCACATGGAGATCGCAGCGGACGCGCTGGAGCTGCCTCCGTGGGAGGCGAAGGTCGCGACCCTCTCCGGAGGCGAGCGCCGCCGCGTGGCCCTGTGCAAGGTGCTGATGCAGGCGCCCGACCTCCTCCTCCTCGACGAGCCGACGAACCATCTCGACGCGAACAGCGTGGCGTGGCTGGAGCGGTACCTGAAGGAGTTCCCGGGGACGGTCATCGCCGTGACGCACGACCGCTACTTCCTCGACAACGTGGCCGAGTGGATCCTCGAGATGGACCGCGGCCAGGGGATCCCGTGGAAGGGGAACTACACCTCCTGGCTCGAGCAGAAGAAGGCCCGCCTGGAGCGGGAGGAGAAGGCGGAGGTCCAGCGCCAGCGGACCCTCGACCGGGAACTGGAGTGGATCCGGATGTCGCCTCGCGCGAGGCAGGCCAAGCCAAAGGCGCGCATCGCGGCGTACGAAGATCTGCTCCGGCAGCAGGCGGAGTCGATGGACGACGCGGTGGAGCTGCGGATCCCGCCCGGGCCGAAGCTGGGGAACGTTGTGCTCGTCGCGAAGGGGGTGCGGAAGGCCTACGGAGATCGGGTCCTGATCGACGACCTCGACCTCGACCTCCCGCCGGGCGGCATCGTGGGGATGATCGGACCGAACGGCGCGGGGAAGACGACGCTGATCAAGATGATCATCGGCACCGAGAAGCCCGACGCGGGGACGCTCACGCTCGGTCCGAGCGTCGCGCTCTCCTACGTCGACCAGAACCGGGAGACGCTCGACCCCGCGAAGACGGTGTACGAGGAGATCTCGGGCGGATCGGACACGATCAAGTTCGGCACGAAGTCGATCAACGCGCGCGCGTACGTGTCGCGCTTCAACTTCCGCGGCTCAGACCAGCAGAAGAAGGTCGGCGAGCTGTCGGGCGGGGAGAGGAACCGCGTGCAGCTCTCGAAGCTCCTCCGCTCGGGAGGGAACCTCGTGCTGCTGGACGAGCCGACGAACGACCTCGACGTCGACACGCTGCGGTCCCTCGAGGAGGGGCTGCTCGGCTTCGTGGGGTGCGCGGTCGTCGTCTCGCACGACCGCTGGTTCCTGGACCGCATCGCGACGCACATCCTGGCGTTCGAGGGGGACGGGAAGGTCCGCTGGTTCGAGGGGAACTTCCAGGCCTACCACGAGAAGCGCCGCCAGGAGCTGGGCGTGGAGGCCGACCAGCCGCACCGCATCAAGTACAAGAAGCTCACGCAGGGATAGGCGTGGCCGCAAAGCTCCTCGCCATCGACCTCGACGGCACGCTCCTGCGGCGCGACCGGACGATCCTCGCCGACGACCTCGCGGCGATCCGCCGCGTGCGCGAGGCGGGGATCGCGGTCACCATCGTCACGGGACGAATGTACTCCGGCTCGATCGCCGCGGCGCGCACGGCGGGGATCGGGGGGCCGATCGCCTGCGTTGACGGGAGCCAAATCGTCGACACGCGCGACGACCGGCGCCTGTACGAGCGGGCGCTCACCGGCGAGGTCGCCTCCACGCTCCGTCGTACGCTCACCTCGCACGGGACGGCAAGCTTCCTCTTCGACGGCGACGCGATCGTGCACGATGCGGCCGGGGGCCCCTTCACCCGGTACCTGAAGACCTGGTCGCCGCTCCTGGAGGAGGTCGAGCGGGTGTACGCCCACCCGGCGTGGGAGGACAACGACGGGCTCCTCGCTGTCGTGGCCGTCGGGGAGCGAGAGGCGATCGATGCGGCCGCGGAGGAGACGCGCGCCGCGCTGCCCGACGACACGTGCGTCTCGAGCTTCGCCCTCTCTGGGCGATCGGAGGCGTTTGCGATGCTCGTCCGCGCGGCGGGCGCGACGAAGGGGACGGCGATCGGGTGGCTCGCGCACTACCACGGCTGCGAGGCCGCCGACGTGGTCGCCGTGGGGGACTGGGTGAACGACCTCACGATGTTCCAGGCCGCGGGGCGGTCGTTCGCGATGGCGCACGCGCCGGAGAGCATCCAGGCCGCTGCGACGGACCGGCTCGTCGCGAGCGAGGCGACGGGCGGAGGGATCGCGGAGGCCGTCCGCGCCGCCTGGCCGGGGGTCTGATCGACGGACGCTACCGCTCGAAGGCGCCGATGTCGGACGGGCGTGCGCGGCGGTGGCGGAGGATGTCGTCGACGACGAGCGGAGTCGGAGACGCAGCGTCCAGCGCCGGCGAGCCCGGCAGCGGGAAGAAGCGCTCAACAGCCTCCGTCCACGACTTCACGGCGAGGTCCTTCGACGCCAGTCGCGGGTCCTTGTTCACGATCGAGCCCTTCTCCTGGTGGACGTCAATCCCCCCGCGGTCGGGCACTCCCGCACCACCGTTGTACCAGAGGTTCGAGCCCGTGGTGAGCCCCTCGCGGCAGGCGTCGTCGATGCAGTACGGGCGGTCCATGTTGCCATCGTTTGCGAAGAGGTTGTCGAAGATCGCAATGTCCTTCGAGTGCGACACGCCGCCGTTGTTCGTCGCGCCGGGGCGCACCGCGACGCAGGCGAACGTCGTCGAGCAGCCGACCGCGGTGTTGTGGTAGACCCAGCCGTTGCGGCAGCCGCGGACCTCGATCGAGGAGTCGTCGCAGTCGACGCAGACGTTGTTCCGCACGATCATGTTCTGGCACTCGAGGTCGGGGAGCTCCGGCGCGAAGAGCCCCTTCCCCGAGTCGCCGCCGAGCATGAGGGCGTGGGCATGGCGGACGCCGACGACGACGTTCCGCTCGAAGAGGATCTCGTGCGAGCCCCCCTTCGCGAAGGTCGCCGTCTCCCCCTTGCGAAGGTCGTGCATGAAGTTGCCTCGCGAGACGCAGTGGTGGCACGCCATGAAGTCGATCAGCTCGTCGGCGGCGTCGGAGCAGTCGCACCCCTCCACGTAGACATGGTCGGAGCCGTTGACCTTGATCGCGTCTCCGCCGCCGTCCGCGCCGTGGACGCGGCAGTTGCGGACGATCACGTACGAGCACGCCACGCCGACGTGGAGGGCGTTGTCCTGCGAGCCGTGGACGTGGAGGCCGTCGAGGACGACGTAGGAGCGTTCGCTGATCAGCATCACCTCGAACGCCTTCCCCTGGCCGTCGATCTCGGCCTCGCCGGGGCCGTCGGCAGAGCGGAGGACGATCCAAGCGTCGGGTCTGCCCGACTTCGAGAAGTTCAGCTTCTCCTTCTCGGAGGCGTAGCGCCCCTTGCGGACTGAGACAGTATCGCCGGGGTCGGCCTTCGAGAGGGCCTTCGTGATCGTGGCGAAGGGACGTTCTTTGCTGCCCGGCCCGTGGTCGTCTCCGTTCGTCGCGACCCACCACTCCTTCCCCTTCGCGACGACCTTCGGCGTCGCGGTGAAAGACCAGTCGACCTGTTCGGCTGAGAGGACGGCGGTCGTCACGCATGCGACGAGGAACGAGAGCCTCATACGGACTCCCATTCCTCCCGTGTCACCCCTGCTTGGCGCAGAATGCGAGCGAGCAGGCCGACAGAGATGTCGCCGTGATGCGGGTTCGGAATGGTGACGACGACGAACCCGCGCGTCATGAACTCGTGGCGTCCCCCGGAGAACGGCCCCTCGAAGCGGAGCGCACGAAGCCCTTGGATCAGCGTCCGACGTGAGACGGGTCCCCAGCGAGGCATTACTTCCCGCCTGTCACGGCGACCCTGATTCCGCCAAGCGACGGCACTTTCAGCCCCCGTGCAACGCGGACGAGGACCCACTCCTCGACGACCTCGGCGAGCTGCTCGCGGCACTTCTCGAGCGTCGCCGCATTCGCGAGCACTCCTTGGAGTCCGGGGACCTCGCCAACGAAGGTCCCGTCTTCGATCTTGTCGTACGTCGCCTTCCGAAGCGCCCGCTCGATGTACTCTCGGATCATTCCCGCCTCCTTCTCTTCGCCGAGGATACGCCGCAGGGTAGCGATTGACAAGCCCGAGGCCGCGGGAGGACCATGATTCGGGTCAGGGTCAACAGGAGATGAGGTGAACACTCGTCGCCGATGGATCGCAGTGGCCCTCGTCCTGTGGGCAGGCGCGCTTGCCGTGTACCTGGGGTACCGCGCGGGTCGAGGCAAGGCGCAGGAAGCGGCCAGGCTCCCGGTCGAGGCGGGGCCGGCCGACGCGGACCCGCTCGCGGCAGCGCCTCTCGTCGGCGAGAAGGACTGCCTCGTCGGCAGGATCGCCCTGCGGCTCGACAAGGAGACGTGGGAGGAGGGCGAGGAGATCACCGGCAAGGTCTGGTTCGAGGTCGATTGGCCGGCCAGCGCCACGAACAGAGATCAGGCGCTCTGCCGTGCCTATCCCAGCCTCTCTGTTGGACTCGACAGGCAGTGCTTTCACCCCACCGTCGAGCTTGACCTGACGCTCCCGCAAACCGTTTGGATCCGCAATCGCTACGAGATCGCCTTTCGCGTTCGGGCGGAGCCGACGCTGCGCGATCTCGCTGCGGCAGGCAAGAAGCGAATCGTGGCGGTCCCAGCGGGCGCACACTCAATTCGCGTGGGGATCGGCACGAACGATCCGAATCAGGTCGGTCCCTGGTCGTCGAATCCCTTCAGCCACCCGCCCGTAGAGTCCCCCTTTGGTCTCGCGACGCACTGGCAGAACTTCGATGTCTCTGCGAAAGCAGGAGTTCAGCCATCGCAAGATGATGTGCTCGGGTGGTTCGCGAAGGAGGACGTTGCGACCTGGCCGAAGGTTCTCGAGTACTACATACACCGGCAGTTCGACACGCCGGCACTGACGAAATCGCTGGAACACCTCTTCACCCCTGCTCCGGAGGTCATCGACATTCGCGAGGGGCGGGGCAGTCCCTTCGACTCCAACCCGGCACACATTTCCTTTCACTACCTCTTCGCCCCAGGGCAGCAGTTCTCCCTTCGCAACAACGGGAAGTGCATGCACAACGCTCACCTCATCTGCGACAAGGACCCCGAGTTCAACGAGGCAATCAACCCGGGCGCCCCGCCGCTGAACCTTCGCGCGCCCAGGCATGAGGGGCTCTACATGCTCAAGTGCGACGTCCACGCCGCGACCCCGCTCGGCACGCCCCTCGCCGTCCAGCTCGAGGATCTGGACCGTTTTTCGAAGGAGGTCATGCCCGCGTTCGGAGCCGGAAAGCAAATCGCCGCGGCGGCACAATAGGCGGAAGCCCAATCTGTCGGAAA
>Ga0082335_1001471_pt1 | contig 49567 bp, 48 predicted proteins | sample Subgrocontami58m_FD_72375 | JGI IMG/M metagenome (GOLD analysis project Ga0082335, IMG submission 72375) | Subsurface groundwater microbial communities from S. Glens Falls, New York, USA - GMW37 contaminated, 5.8 m (SPADES assembly) (version 2) ... | reverse complement strand
CTGCGGCGATCCAAACGTCAATCTGATTCCGGTTTGTTCCCGCTTTGATTCGCTATCGTTCACGAAACCGACTGGTTCTCGGGGCTATTCGGTTCGAGTTGTGAATTCTTCACGGACGACGAGATAGATGCGTTTGGCGGGCGTGTCAGCCTGCGCTGGCGTCAGGACGTCTTCCTCCCGCAGAATGGGGATAGCACCCTCGACAAAGAAGCGCGCTCGCTGGTTGGCATTGGTAATCAGGCAATCGCCGAGGATAATGCGCTCGCCCGGCTTCAGCTCTATCTTCAAGGTCACGATGGGCTCCACGATGGAAATGTCCCACATCGTCTCGGATCGTGGTTAACGGACCGTTAAAATAAAAAAACCGGCGGGGCCGCGGCCCCGCCGGTTGATATCGGAACGTCGCTGGTATTAGCCGAACAGCCGCAGCACGGCCTGGTCGGTCTGCGCCGACAGCGCGAGCGCCGTGGTGGACAACTGTTGGCGTGTTTGCAGGGCCAGCAACTTGGCGCCTTCCTCGTTGCTATCGGCCAGCACGAGGTTGTCGGCGCCGGTCTGCAGAGTGTTGATCTGCGTCTTGGTGAACTGCTGGCGCGTCTGCGTCGTGGTTAGGTTTGAGCCGAACCTCGATGCTTGCATTCGGAGCTTGCCTAGGGCGCCCTCCAGCGTGCCCAATGTGGTGTCGACGTTCGTATCATCCTGGAAAAAAGTGCCGGTAATCGTAGAGAGTCCCAGACCGGTCGAGTCAAAGGTTACGCCGACAATCGTCAACGAGCTTGATCCGTTCTCATTGAATACCACTTTGAGGTCGTCGCCGTAGACGAGATTGATGCCATTATAGGATGCGTCTTTCGCCAGCGTGTCGATCTGCGCCAGGATTGTGTTGTAGTCGGTCTGTAAGCTGGTGCGCGTGGCGTTCGGCAGGGATACCGAACCGGCGCCGCTGGTGGTGCCGTTGGTGGTGCCGAGCGCGACAGTCACGCCGGTTGTGCCGGTCAGCACCAAGCTGTTCTGCGTCGTGGAGGAGGCAATGGCGAAGCTCAGCGCCGTGCCGGTGACGTCCGCGGTGACGCCGGCGAGGCCGCCCAACGCCGCATCCAAGTCGGCAAGCGTGGAAACTTGGCCGACGCCGGTGCCGAACGTGATGATCTGGTTCGCGCCGCCGTTGGCTTGCACGGTCAAAGTCGAGGTGCCGGCCACGCCGCCGGCCGCGACGACGCGGTCGAGCAGGCTGGTTGAGTTGTAGGTGGCGTTGGTCAAGCCGGTATTCGCCGTGGCGGCGGTGAGGACGAAGTCGATATCGCTATCGACGGCGTCAAGCTTGAGGTCGTTGGCGCCGCCGCCGGTGGCCAGGGTGACCCGGCCGGTAAAGCCGGCCGCGGTCAGCTCGGTCACAAGGTCGGCCTGCAGGCCGGCAAGGATTTCGGCATAGGTGGCGGAGGCGTCCGAGGTGAAGTTGACGGTTCGCGCGCCGGTGCCGTTGATGTTGATGTCGAATGAGTAGGCGGTGCTGTTTGCGACCGTGACCGCAGCGCCGTCATGCGTGGCGAGCACTTCACTCTGCGTCGTCGCATTGACGCTGAACGCGGCATAGGAGACGGCCGACGGCTGCGGCGACTCGCGGACCTGCTTGGCGATCAATTTCGCCGACTCGACGAGCTTGGTCAGCGAAGTGAGGCCTTGGTCGGCGGTCTCCAGCACCTTCTGCGCTTGCCCGATCGAGTCGAGCAGCGTGTTGAGGTCGCCCGCGCGGTTGTTGAGCGACATCGCGGCGAAAAAGTTGATGGGGTTGTCGAGCGCCGAATTGACTTTATTGCCAGTCGCCAAGCGACCCTGGGTCATTGACATCAGCGCTGACGTGTTCTGCAGCGACACCAGGTTCTGCCGGACGCCGGCCGACAAAGCGATATTGGTGGACATAGTGAAAACCTTTCTGGTCGTATGCCGTACTTACGGTTAAACCTGCCGATCGCATTGATCAGACCTATCCAATGCCATGTTAGTCGTAATACAGCGTAAAAAAATATGGTTAAGAGAAGATGAGGAAGTAAATAGCAGGTCCAACTACAGGAAACCTATGTTGTTTACTGTTGTTTAACGATTTGAAAACCATTCAGTAACGAACGCAGACGCTCCAACGTCCAAATTAGCCCCGGAAGAGTCTCGTGTCCGTCCCGCTACCCCGCAGCCCGCCTTAAGTGTGTAATCCCCAGTTCCTTGACAGCCGGCGCGGCTTAACACCTCCTGAAGTATCTCGCCCGCCCTGACCAGGCTATATTACTTATTGAAATCCTAATATCATTGCAAAAATTGGATTTAATACGATAAATCCATAATAACTGCGATTTTTTTTAAGGACGTTGCTTCGAGTTCAATTAAATATCCCCCTCTATAACGCGACCCACTTGGCCGAAGAAGCCAGGATAGTCTTTGCGTTGCTTGGGCAGGGGGTTGCGTCATGGGTGAAGTCATTCTTTCGGGGGCCATTAGATCAAATCTAATCGCTCTTCAAAGAGTCACCAGTCTTATGGAGGCGGTGCAGAACCGTCTCGCGACGGGGAAGCGCGTCAACTCCGCGCTCGACGATCCAACAAGGTTTTTTGCCGCCAACGCACTTAATACCCGCGCCAGCGCTCTCAACAGCCTGCTGGACTCCATGGCGAGCGCCCACAAGACGATGGAATCCGTGAACGCCAGCATCGAGGCGCTGACGGGTCTGGTCGAAAGCGCCCAGTCCGTCGCCACTCAGGCTCTAGGGAGTGCCGGCACGACGGCGACTTACACGGGGAGCGTGGCGGGCTTCACCGTGGCCTCCGCCATAACGACAAGCGCCGGCACGGACACCTTCACTATCCAAGATGGTCTTGGCAACACGGCCACGGCCACGTCGAGCGGCGGCTTCATCACCGTCCAGCAGATCCTCGATGCGGTCAATAATCATGCAACTCTCCAAGTGAAGGCCCAGCTCACGACCGATGGCCGGCTTCAATTCCAGGCCACCGGCACCAATGTGATCACGCGCGGCGGCGCTGCTTCCTCCAGTGAAAAGCTCCAGCTCGGGCTCGCCGACGGCACGACCGCGGCCGGTACCTTAAGCGCTGCGCGCACATCACTTGCCACACAATTCAACCAAATCCGGACACAGATCGACCAACTGGCGAACGATTCCAACTATAATAACGTAAATCTGCTCACCGGAGGCAGCCTGAGCGTCGTGTTCAACGAGGGTGGCACCTCATCTTACACGATCGCCGGAGCCACCCTAAACTCTGCCGGGCTTGGGCTTGTCGCCTCCACGAATGCGTTCCAGACGGACAAGGACATCAATGACTCGCTCACCAAACTGACGGCGGCACTGGGCACACTCGCGGCGCAAGCTACTTCCTTCAGCGCTAATCTGTCGATCATCGAAACCCGGCAGGGCTTTACGGAAGGGATGATCGAGACGCTGAACGCCGGCGCCGATGATCTGGTATTGGCCGATATCAACGAAGAGGGCGCCAAGCTCCTGGTGTTGCAGACCCAGCAAGAGCTATTGACGACGGCTCTGTCACTCGCGGCCCAGTCACAGTCCAGCTTCCTCCGCATGTTCCAATAAGCCGGGAAAATCCCGGGCCGGGTCCGGAGCAGGGAGGCCAAAAAGCATGCGTGAAGGCAGCCTGGCCCGCCTTAAAGCGTGCGGCTGACGGCGAGCGGCTGGATCGTGCTGGCGCTCGGCGCCGATGGCCGACCGGAGGCACTATAGGTCTGTGGCGCGGCCTTGCGGGCGAGTTCGCCGGAAACCCCCCGGATCAAATCTTCCGAGACTGCGTGCGCTGTGGCGAGCACCGTCATATTGGTGCGCAGCAAATCGTGGAATCGGGCATGACGCTGGCGAAACGCCTCCACAACGTCGGGGGCCGCTTGCGACAGCGCGGACCGGCTCGCCGACAGGCGGGTCATGTCGGCGACGTAACTGCGGGCGAAATCGCTCTTGGCGCGCTCCAGTTGCGCCGCTTCGCGTAGGCGGCCATCGCGCACCAGCGCCGTCTCTTCTTCGACCATCGCAACGAGCGCGTCCATAGCCTCTAGCAAGCGGCCCATCAGGGCTTCGGCGTCGCTCGAAGTTTCGGCCGGAGGCGGGGAGGGGAATGCTTCGGCAATGAAAGTCATGGCACGGATCGGCTTTGGGGTTGCGTTATGGGAGCCGTGGTCTCCTGCTGCGCCAGCAGCGTTTTATAGACTTGACTGGCGATGCCGATGCCTCCGGCCTTGGCGAAGGATTTCGAATATTCCTCGGTGAGGAAGGAGCGCCACACGCCCGTTCCGCCGCTGCCGCCTAAGGGGCCTTCGCCGTCGACCGCCGTGAACATCTGACTGAACATGGAATTGAGGAACACCGCCTCGAAGTCCTGGGAGGCGGCCTGCGCCTTGGCGCCTGCTCCGCTTGCGGCCGCGGCTGCCAGGTTTGTCGCGATGCCGACGCCCGCCAAGGCGACGTTCGCAGCGGCCGAAAGGGCGAGGGGCGCAACCATCACATCACCTCGATATCAGCTTGAATGGCGCCGGCGGCCTTGATCGCCTGCAGGATCGCGATCAGGTCGCGCGGGCCGATGCCGAGCGCGTTGAGCCCATCGACGAGCTGCTGCAGCGACACGCCTTCCCTAACCAGGGCGAGCTTCTTGCCGTCTTCCTGCACGCCGATGCGCGTGCGCGGCACCACCTGGGTCGTGCCGCCGCGCGAGAAGGGCGCCGGCTGGCTGACCTGCGGTGTTTCCGAAATTGTCACCGTGAGATTGCCTTGCGCCACCGCGACCATGGACACGCGCACGTCGCGGCCCATGACGATGATGCCGGAGCGCTCGTCGATCACGATCTTGGCGACGAGATCAGGCTCAATCTGCAATTGTTCAATCTCGGTGAGCAGCGACACCACATTGCCCCGATAGTTTGGAGGCACGGTGAGCTCCACCGTGGACGGATCGAGCGGCTCGGCGGTGGACTTGCCGATGAAATCATTGACCGCCGCGGCAATGCGCTTGGCGGTGGTGAAGTCGGCATTGCGCAGCGCAAGCCGCACCTGGGTTAGCCGGTTGAGCGCGAATTCGATCTCGCGCTCGACGATGCCGCCGTTGGAAATGCGCCCGACGGTCGGAACGCCGCGGGTGATCTTGGAGGCGTCGCCTTCCGCCTGGAATCCGCCGATGGCGACGGAGCCCTGCGCCACCGAATAGACATTGCCGTCGGCTCCGAGCAGCGGCGTTACCAGCAGGGTGCCGCCTTGCAGGCTCTTGGAGTCGCCGAGCGCGGACACGGTAACGTCCATGCGGGTGCCCTGGGTGGCGAAGGGCGGCAGGTTCGCCGTCACCATCACGGCCGCGACATTGCCGGTGCTGATTTGCGCGCCGCGGATATTGACGCCGAGCCGCTCCAGCATCGCCTGCAGCGATTGCTTGGTGAAGGGTATGTTGTTGAGCGTGTCGCCGGTGCCGTTGAGGCCGACGACCAGGCCGTAGCCGATCAATTGGTTCTCGCGCACGCCCTCGATATTCGCGAGGTCCTTGATGCGCGACGTGGCTTCTGCGGGCATCGACGCCATGGCGAGCGTCAATGCTGCGAAGCATGCAGCTTGCAATGTCCTTGTCACCCTATGCTCCCCATTGAGTGCGGACCGCTTACCAAGAAGCGAATTGCGTGCCACACCAGGCCGGGATGCATCTGCTTGGAATGAAATGATTTTTTGTCTTCGTGCTCGCCGGTGCCGGTGTGATTGCGCGGTATTGGCTGCCGCACCCGGCAGGATTTGCCGCCTTGTTTACCGGGCATTAACCATACCGGGCCACCCTGAGCAGGGGCCGGACGAGAATGCCGGCCGGGGGCTCTGCCATGCGCATCTACGGACCGAACGGAACTGCCTTGGCAGCCGCCGCGCCGCCTCAGCGCCGCGCCGCCTCCGGCACCTTCACGGTCAGCGAACAAGAAGAAGCGCGAAGCTCGAGCCCGGCCGCTTCGCTGCGGACGGTCGGGGGGATCGACGCCTTGATCGCACTACAGGGGATCGAAGACCCGGCGGAGCGGCGGCGGCGCTCGGTGAAGTGCGGCCGCAATGCCCTCGATACGCTCGACGAGCTCAAGCTCGGTCTGCTCGGCGGCGCGCTCGACCAGTCCACTCTGCTGCGGCTGAAATCCGCCGCCGCTGATCTCAAGGGGCCGTCCGGTGATCCGGGGCTCGATGTCGTTCTGGCGGAGATCGACCTGCGGGTGGAGGTCGAGCTGGCCAAGGCGGGAATCCGGTAGGGCAAAGCGGAGCCGGCGGTCCGGCCAGTATACCGCGATCCAAGCAAAAAAATCTTTTTTCTTCAGTGGCTTGCCGATTCTGCCTTTTCGGCTGCCGGCTCAGACTCCGTTATTGTCCCCGACTGGCGCGATCTGTATAAGCGTGGCCCGCGAGGAGGAAGCTCGCCCAATCAACGAATAACGAATAATGCACGGAGCGACAGGAGCGACAGGTGCAGATGACCGCGGAGAAGACCAAGAATTACCGGCGCTCCGAAAAAGAGCCCTTCATGAGCGAGCGTCAGCGGGAGCATTTCCGCAACAAACTGCTCTCCTGGAAGGAAGAAATTTTGAAGGAGGCCAAGGAGACCCTGCAGCATCTTCAGGACGAGAACCAAAACCACCCCGATCTCGCCGATCGCGCCTCGTCGGAAACTGATCGCGCCATCGAGCTGCGGGCGCGGGACCGCCAGCGCAAGCTCATCGCCAAGATCGACGCAGCGCTGCAGCGCATCGACGACGGCACCTACGGCTATTGCGAGGAAACGGGAGAGCCGATTTCGCTCAAGCGGCTCGAAGCGCGGCCCATCGCAACGCTGTCGGTCGAGGCGCAGGAGCGCCACGAGCGCCGCGAGCGCGTCTACCGCGACGAGTAACAATCCTGAAGCGACAAAAAGAGCGGCCTCCGGCGGGGAGCTGCCGGAGGCCGCGGGTAACGCCGTTTCCGTCCCGGGACGAAGACAGCGGGGAGTTCCAGGGATCAGTAATCAGGAGTCAGGAGTCAGGAAAGCACTATTGAATTTAATGGTCCCTGACCCCTGACTCCTGATCCCTGACCTCTGCCATCAGAACGGCAGCAACACGTCGAGCACCTGCTGGCCGTAGCGCGGCTGCTGCACGTCGGTGATCTGCCCGCGGCCGCCATAGGCGATGCGCGCCTGCGCGATCTTGGTAGAATCGATGGTATTGTCGCTTTCGATGTCCTCCGGCCGCACGATGCCGGCAACGATCAATTCGCGGACCTCGAAATTGACGCGGATCTCCTGACGGCCCTCGATCACCAGATTGCCGTTGGGGAGCACCTGAGTGACCACGCCGGCTACGTTGGTCGTCAGCGCTTCCTTGCGATCGACGCTGCCCTTGCCCTCGCTGCTGGCCGTGGAATCGGCGGTGAAAATGCGGCCCGGAACCGGGACGGTGCGGAAGAACGGCAGCTTGGTTTTGCCGAAGAAATCGTCGACGCCGGAATCCTCGGCATTGGTGCGCTCGCGCTTTGTGCCGTTTTCCAGCTTGGCTTGATCCGTGATCTTCACCTTCACCGTGAGAATGTCGCCCACCTGATGCGCGCGCTGATCCTTGAAGAAGGCGCGCGAGCCGTTCCGCCACAGCGAATTGGGATTGTAGGACGCCGGCTGCGCCGCCGGCATCGGCATCTGCACCGGCTTATAACTGGCCTGGGCCGTCGGATTCTCAATCATCGAGAGTGGCGGCTGCTCCCCGAGGAGCTTCAGCCGGTCGATTGCCGCGCAGGCTCCCAGCAGGCAGCCGGCGAGGCCAATGCAAAGAAAGCGGAACGTCAAGCTACAGGTGATTGACATGAGGCCTCACTCGGTGCGCGGAGCTTGCGAAGGCGCCGGACTTGCGGTCTCGGAGGAAAGCATGTTTGCGGCAAGCCGCGGCGTCATGGACGCGACGGTGACGGTGCCCCATCCGGTGACGGTTCCTTGCACCGTGCGCTTGGATTGAACATTGGCGACTGCAATGACATCACCTTCGGCGCCGGAATCCAGCGCCTTGCCGCGGCTTGTGAGAACGATTCCGGGCAATTCGAAAACCAGCGTCACCGATTCGTTGCGCTGAACGAGTTCCGGCTTCATCAGATCGGCTTGCCGCAGTATCTGTCCCGCGCGTATCGCCCGGCGCAAGGCGAGTCCGACGGCCTGGCCTGCGGCGCTGACGATGTCACTTCCCGCTTCGGCTTTGGGCTTCCGCGCTATCACGATGTCGGACTGCCGCACGATCTCGCCGCGCGCGAGGGGACGCGCGAGCATGGTGGTTTCCACCATCTCCACCGCCGTTCCGCTGAAGCGCAGCGGCAGGCCGCGGGCAGTCGCGCCGCCAGGCAATTCGAGGACGACGTCAAAATAACCCGAGCGTGAATCGTGTGACAGCCGCGCGACCTGCAGCGGCGCCGTCGCTGTGGGCTCCACGTGCATGGCGCGCACCTCGCGGTCGAGCTTCACCATAAGCTCGCCCGCGTCCTTCAGTCCGCGCTGGCGGGCGATGGCCTGGGCGATGCGCTCCTCGATGTCCTTGACGGTGACAACGCGGCTCGCGCGCGTCACCGTCACTTCGGAAATTCCACCGGCGTCGACCCCGAGTACATTGTGCGCGCGCGCCGCATCAAGCACGCGCTCGGCGGGAATGGAGCCGGTGGCGCCGAGATCCGGCGCGCGGAAGATCGGGGTCTGCGCGGCAGCTCCCGCGTTGTCGATGAAATCGCCGATACGCACGATGTCACTTGCGATCGTAACGCTGCGCTTGAGCACGGGCGAGGCGGGGCCGAGCGTGCTGGTGACCTGTGCCGTGGCCGGTATGGTGAGGGCAAGCAAGGCGGCGAGGGTGATGCGTAGCATGGCTTGGGCTCCTTAGCGCATCAGGTTCGCGCTGGTTTGCAGCATCTGGTCTGCGGCGCTGATGACTTTCGAGTTCATCTCATAGGCGCGCTGCGCGGCGATCAGGTCGGTGATCTCGCTGACGGCTTCGACATTCGCCTGCTCGAGCGTGCTCTGCTGCAGATCGCCGAATCCCTGGCCGGCCGGAGTGCCAGTTTGCGCGGCGCCGGATGCCGGGGTTTCCAGGAACAGGTTGTCACCGATCGCCTGCAGGCCGGATTTGTTCACGAACATTGCCAGCTCGATCTGCCCGACCGGCGTAGATGTCGTGCTGCCCGCCACGGTCACGGACACTTGGCCTTGCGCGTTGATTGTCAGGCCGCTGGCATTCGCCGGGATGGTAGCGCCCGACTGTACGATGTTGCCTTGCGCGGTGACCATGCGGCCCTGGGCGTCAAGTTCGAACGAACCGTCGCGGGTGTAGGCGGTGCGGCCGTCGGGCAGGGTAATCTTGAAGAATCCTTCGCCGCGGATGGCGACGTCGAAGTCCTTGCCGGTCTGCGCCAGGCTGCCTTGCGTCATCAGGCGCGGCGTGCCCACGGCTTTGACGCCGGAACCGATCTCGATGCCGGCCGGCAGCAAGTTGCCTTGGTCGGACGTCTGGCTGCCGACCCGGCGCACATGTTCATAAAGCAGATCCTGGAACTCGGCCCGTTGACGCTTGTAGCCGGTGGTGCGCATGTTCGCGAGGTTGTTGGAGATAACCTGAACATTGAGCTCCTGGGCCATCATTCCGGTGGCGGCGGTGTGCAGCGCGCGCATGGCGGTGTCTCCTGATCCTTTAATGGCCTAGGCCGGAACTTCGGCCAGCTTGTCGATGGCGTCGCGGCTCAGATTGCTCTGCTGCTGCAATATGGCCGCGACCTCTGTGTAACTGCGTGTCACCTCGATCAAGCGGGTCATCTCGAGGACGCCTTGTACGTTCGATTTCTCCACCGCGCCCTGTAGCACCCGGGCATTGGTGGCGGCCTGAGGCTGCATATTGGGATTGGCTGCAAACGTGCTCGATCCATCTTTCTGCAGTTGCTGCGGTTTCTCGAATTCCACGAGCCGCAGCTTGCCGCGCGATGAATCGCTGGTGGCGGACGAGCCCTCGCGCACGCGGATCGAGCCGTCGGCGTTGATGGTGATGTCGCGGTCGGACGTCTGGAAAATGATCGGACCGGACTCGCCGATCACCCGATAGCCTTCGCTGGTGACCAGTTCGCCGCTGGCGTTGATCTGTAGCGCGCCGTTGCGGGTGTAACGTTCGCCGCGCGGCGTCTGCACGACCAGGAAGCCGTTACCGTCGACGGCGACGTCGAGCGGGTTGCCGGTCTGCTGGATCGCGCCTTGGCTGAGGTCGAGCCAGGTGGCGCGGTCCTGCACGAAGTTCAGCCGCGTGTCGGCGCCGCTGAACTGGTTGTCGCGGGCGACCGGCATCAGATATTGCTCGAACAGCGCGCCGTCGGCCTTGAACCCCGTGGTGTTCAAGTTGGCGATATTGTTGGCGACGATCTCGATCTCGCGATGCAGCGCGACCTGCCGCGATAGTCCGACGAGAACCGTATTCTCCATCGGCAGGGCTCCCCGGTCATGACCGCGCCACCCTCCCAGGCGGCGCTGTCTGCGGGCCGCCAGCTCTCCCAAGCCGCGGCTCGCCACGATCACTGCAGGGGGCGTGCCAAACTGGAAAATAACTTAAAATCAGAGACTTAATACAAATCAGGAAATGCGCCGGGCGGGCAAAGTCTCCCTTTAGTGCCGATCACCCGGCAAAAAATTCCCCCTTCGGGTACCGCTGAAAGTTTCTGTTAACCATTCGCGCCGTAGCTTCCAACCAAGGGCGCCGGGGGTCGCGCCCGCGGCTTGTCCCGAGTTGCCGCTCGTCGGCTCCGCGCTCCATGCGATCTAGGGCAAGCTCATGGCATCCAAGTCGAAAAAAGCCGAAATCGAAGCCGAAGCCAAACCCGACGAAGAAGAAGTCGAGGGCGAAGGCGGCGAATCTCCGCCGTCAAAATGGAAGCTGAAGCTGCCGTCGGTGAAGATCCTGATCATCGCCGCCGCGGCGGTGCTGATTCTTGGCGGCGGCGGGGCAGGGGCCTATTTCTTTTTATCCTCGTCCAAAGGTCCTGAACACGCGGCCGCTGCGCCGGTGAAGCCAGCCGTGTTCGTCGACCTGCCGGACGTTTTGGTCAATCTTGCCAATAGCGGCAGCGAACGCACGCAATATCTCAAGGTGAAGGTGACGCTCGAAGTGCCGGACCAGGCCCTGGCCCAGCAGATTCAGCCGCTCATGCCGCGCGTGATGGATGCCTTCCAGACTTACCTGCGCGAGTTGCGGCCGACCGATCTCGACGGCTCGGCGGGCCTCTACCGCCTGAAGGAAGAGCTGACCCGGCGCGTCAATATGGCGGTCGCGCCGAGCCGCATCAACGCCGTCCTATTCAAGGAAATCGTCGTCCAGTGACGGTCTGATCCATGGCGCAAAAAGATCAAATAGACCAGGACGCGCTGGCCGCAGAGTGGGGGCTCGCGCTCGACGCGGAGCAGGGCCCGCCGCCGGAAGCCCCGGGCGATGGCCAAGGCATGGGCGTCAAGGCCAGCGCCGCCCAGCGGAAGGCGCTGGTCGATGCCGGCGGCCAATTCATCCAGGCCGCCAAAGGCGGCGCCGAGCGCATCCTCAACCAGGATGAGATCGACAGCGTACTCGGCTTCAGCATCACCGATCTGTCTCTCAACGACAATTCCGGCATCCGGGCGATCATCGACTCGGCGATGGTTTCCTACGAGCGTCTGCCGATGCTCGAAATCGTCTTCGACCGGCTGGTGCGGTTGATGACGACGAGCCTGCGCAACTTCACCTCCGACAACGTCGAAGTGTCGCTTGACCGCATCACGTCGGTCCGGTTCGGCGACTATCTCAATTCAATTCCACTGCCGGCTATCCTGGCGGTGTTCAAGGCCGAGGAATGGGACAATTTCGGCCTCTTCACCGTCAATTCCAGCCTGATCTATTCGATCATCGACGTGCTGCTGGGCGGCCGCCGCGGCCAGCCCGCCATCCGCGTCGAGGGCCGGCCCTATACCACCATCGAGTCCAATCTCGTCAAGCGCATGATCGAAGTGGTGCTGGCCGATGCCGAGCTCGCCTTCAAGCCGCTGTCGCCGGTGAAGTTCAACATCGACCGCCTGGAGACCAATCCGTGCTTTGCCGCCATCTCGCGGCCCGCCAATGCCGCCATCCTGGTGCGGCTGCGCATCGACATGGAGGATCGCGGCGGCAACATCGAGCTGCTGTTGCCCTACGCGACCATCGAGCCGATCCGCGCGGTCCTGCTGCAGATGTTTATGGGCGAGAAATTCGGCCGCGACCCGATTTGGGAAGGCCACCTCGCCACGGAAATTGGCCAGGCGGAGATCGGCGTGGACGCGGTGCTCTATGAAGCGCGGCTGCCGCTGAAGCAGATGATGAACCTCACTGTCGGGGACACGCTCACGCTGGAGCTGAAGCCCGACGCGCTGGTCACCGTGCGCTGCGGCGACGTCACGCTCACCGAAGGCCGCATGGGGCGGGTCGGCGATCGCGTCGCCGTGCGCGTCACCAAGCCGCTGCGCAAGCCGAAGACCACTTTCGCCATGTTCGAGAAGGCGGACGAATCCACAAACCGCATGGAGGCTCAGTGAACCACTCTTTCGGACTTGTGATCGAAAGCCTGGTGGCGCTGCTGCTGCTGCTCACCATCGGATATTGCGTGACGCTGAACCGGCAGCTCAGGCGGCTGAAGGCCGACGAAACCACGCTGAAAGTGACGATTTCAGAACTGGTGGCGGCGACGGGTCTCGCCGAGCGCGCCATCGCCGGCCTCAAGGTCACGGTGCGCGACTGCGATCAGGGCCTCGGCGAGCGCCTGCGAAATGCGGAGCGGCTGACGGTCGAGCTGGAGCGCCAGTTCGGCGCCGGAGAAAATCTTTTTAGCCGTCTCTCCCGCATCGTATCGGCGTCGCAGCCGGCTCAAGCGGAGCAAGACGGCATTCCTGCGCCGGATACCAAGGCGATCGTCGCGGCGGCCCAGGCATTCGCCGACCGCGCCCGCTCGCGCGTCAGCGGCCGTGCAGCATGATGCGTCTTACGCGCGATTTTCGCCTGATCCCGGTCGTACTGTTCGCGGCCGTCTGCCTGTTCACGCTGAAGGTCATTGGCATCGTGCGCGACGGCGGCTACACGCTTTCCGAATCTTCCGAGGCTGTGAAGATCGCGGCGATAAAGCAGTCCTGGGCGCAGGAGATGTTCAATTATCCGGACGCTACTGCTCCGGTTGGCGAGAAGAAGCCGGCCGGAAGGCTTGCGGCCGCTGCAGGCAAAAAGGACATCTCCGGCGATATCACCGGCTCGGTCGGCGAAAGCAAACCGGCGGAAAAGCTTGCCGCGAATAAAAAACCTGGCCCCGCGGGCGCCGTCAATCCGCCGCGCGATCCCGGCGGGACGCTGGTTTCCCTGGACCCCAACCGGCCTGGCTCCGCCGCCGAAAGGGCCATTCTCGAACGCTTGCAGGAGCGCCGCCAGGAAATCGAGGCGCAGGGGCGCGAGCAGGAGATCAGGGACGGCTTGCTGAAGGCCGCGGAAAAAAAACTGGAAGCGCGCGTCGCCGAGCTGAAAGACATCGAAGCGCGGGTCAACATCGCGATGCAGAACAAAGAGGATGCCGACGCCAGCCGTTTCAAAGCCCTGGTTGCCATGTATGAGAACATGAAGGCCAAGGATGCCGCCAAAATCTTCGACCGGCTGGATCTCACTATCCTCGTCCAGGTGACCAGCCAGATCAATCCGCGGCGGATGTCGGACATTCTGGGTCAGATGTCGCCGGAGGCGGCCGAGCGGCTCACCGTGGAGCTGGCAAACCGCGCCACGTCGGGCGACAGGGCCCCAGTCGCTGCCGAGCTGCCGAAAATCCAGGGCAGGCCGGGCGGCTGATTGCCAGGGTTAACGTGACGTTAAACGCGAAATCTTAAAGTCGGATGACCGGCGTTCTCGTCGGCGAACGCCGGCCGGAGCCGGCGCGGAACGGCGGCATGGTGGCACTAGACATCATCACCGGAATCACCAGAGCCCTCAGGATGCCGGTCAACCGGTGGCTGCCGACGTTGCCGCCGCGCGCCGTTGCCTTCACCGGCATCCTTGCGGCGTCGCTGCTCATTTTGTTGCCGGCGCGGCCTGGCCTTGCTGAACAACCGGTCAAGGGTGAGATAAGCGTCGCCGTGAACAACGGTTTCGCGCGGCTCGTCTTTCGTCTCGACCAGGAGGTCGAGTCCGAGGTGCGCCTCGCCAATGGCATCGTGGTCATCGCCTTCAAGCGCCCGGTGGATGTTTCGGTCGATCGCATCAGTTCCAGCGCAGGCGACTATGTTAGCGTGGCGCGGCGCGATCCGGACGGCATGGGCGTACGGCTGGCGCTCGCGCGCAAGGTGCGGGTGAATTCCATGGCCGCAGGAGAGCGGCTGTTCGTCGATCTCTTGCCGGAACCCTGGACGGGTGTATTGCCCGGGCTGCCGCAAGAGGTCGTCGAGGAGCTCGCCCGGCGCGCGCGCGAGGCTGAAAAATCGGCACGGCAGGAGCTCCTGGCCGCCCAGCAGCGCAAGCGGCCGGCGATCCGGGTTCGCGTCGGCAAGCAGCCGACCTTCACGCGCTATGTGTTCGATCTGCCCGACAACGTCGGCGTGTCGAATGACAAAACCAAGGACCAGCTCACCCTGGTCTTCGATGCTCCGCTGAAATTCGATCTTGCGGACGCCCAGGCCGAATTGCCCCAGGCAGTGCGGTCGATCGAAGCCGGAGTGGATACGGATTCCGTCTCAATGCGCTTCACCCTGGCAGGCAGGGCCGATGTCCGCACGTTCCGGGAAGACAGCAGTTACATCGTCGATATTGGCGCGGCGGATGCAAAAAAGGCTGGCAATAGTCTGGAGGCTGAAGCCGACCCCGACGAAACCCTGGATATGGAAGAGGTGGCGGCTGGACAGAAAGAACCCGCCCCCGGCACCGAAGCCCCGCCACAGACGCCGGCCAAAGTAGCGCCGTCCGAAGCGCCGGCTCAGCCACTTGCCACCGTGGCTCAGCCGCCAGCGCGGATGCCGTCCGGTCCCATTGTGGTTGATCTTGGGCGTCACGGCGATAGCCTGCGCCTTACCTTTCCCTTCGGCGTGCCGACGCCGGCCGCCGTGTTCCGCCGTGCCGACACGCTTTGGCTTGTCTTCGACACAAAGGCCGACATCAATTTCGCCACCCTGGATGGAGAATCTAGCCATACGATCCGCGGCACGACGCTGACCCGCGCTGACGAGGCGGCCGTGCTGCGCATCAGGCTTGGGCGTCCGCGCCTGACCAGTATGGTTTCGGAGGGGCCGAACTGGGTGGTGACGATCGGCGATGCGGTGGCGGAACCGACGCGGCCGCTGATGCTCACCCGCAGCATCATCGGGCCCACCCGCTCCAGCGTCATTATTCCCTTTGAGGATCCGCGCCAGCTGCATCGCCTGGCTGACCCGGACATTGGCGATACGCTTTTCGTCGTTACCGCGCTTGGTCCCGCGCGCGGCTTCCTCAAGACCCAAGATTTCGTTGAGTTTCGCGCGCTCGCTTCCACCCATGGCGTCGTGGTCCAGCCGCTGGCAGATGATCTCAATGCCGAGCTCGCCGCCGACAAGATCGTGATCGGACGCCCCTTGGGCTTAAGCCTGTCCGCGGGAACCTATGGGCCGCACCGCACGAATGGGCTCGCGCCCATCGTCCTGGATCCGCAGCTCTGGGGTTTCGACCGCCAGGCCAATTTCGTCGAGCGCCAGGCGCTCCTGCTGCGCACCGCGGCAGAGGCGTCGGAGAATAGGCGCATGTCCGCGCGGCTCGATTTGGCGCGCTTCTATCTCGCGCAGGGCATGGATGCTGAGGCCAAGGCCGTGCTCGATGTTGCGCTTTCATCCGAGCGTTCGAGCATCGAGGACGTGCCCGCGCTCGTGCTCAGGGCGATTGCCAATGTCATGCTGGGCCGTAGCAACGAGGCGCTGAAGAATCTTGCCAATCCCCTGGTCGGCAGCCAGCACGACGCCCCGCTCTGGCGCGCGCTGGCGCAGGCACGGCAAGGCAAGTACGCCGAGGCCCGCGAGGGTTTCAAGAACGTCGCCGTGGCCATGGCCACGCTGCCGATCGAGCTGCAATGGCTGGCGCTGAAGGAGGCGGTGCGCGCGTCCATCGAAGTCCGGGACTTCGCCGGCGCCGCCAATCTGCTCAACGAATTCGAAACCATCGGGGTTCCGCGCGAACTCGAGGCGGACATCTCCGTGCTCACCGGGCGGCTGGCGGAAGGTCTGGGCCGCGCCGAGGACGCGCTGAGGGCCTATCGCATGGCTGCCGATTCCCGGAATCGTCCCGCGGCGGCGCAAGGCCGCATGCGGCTCATAGCGCTGCGTCACACCCTCGGCGATCTCAAGCGTTCCGAGGTCCTGGCCGAGCTCGAAAGCCTGACCACCACGTGGCGCGGCGACGACACGGAGATTGAAGCGCTGCAACTTATGGCGCGCCTCTATACCGAAGAAGGCCGCTACCGCGATGCCTTCTACGTCATGCGCACCGCGATCACCGCGCATCCCAATTCGGAGCTGACGCGTCGCATTCACGACGAGGCGGCGGCCACCTTTGATTCCCTGTTCCTCACCGTCAAAGGCGACGGCTTGCCGACCATCGATGCGCTCGGCATGTTTTATGATTTCCGCGAGTTGACCCCCATCGGCCGGCGCGGCGACGAGATGATCCGGCGGCTGGCGGACCGCCTGGTCAACGTTGATCTGCTCGACCAGGCCGCGGAGCTGCTGCAATACCAGGTTGACCACCGGCTGCAGGGGGCGGGACGGGCGCAGGTGGCGACGCGCCTTGCCGTCATCTATCTGATGAACCGCAAGCCGGACCGCACCCTGGCAACACTGCGGGCGACGCGAACCGCCGATCTTTCCAACGAGCTGCGCAATCAGAGGCTGCTGATTGAGGCGCGCGCCTTGTCGGACATGAGCCGTTACGACGTTGCGCTGGAAGTGATCGCGAATATTCCCGGCCCCGAGGCGATCCGGCTGCGCGCTGACATATTGTGGGCGGCGCGGCGCTGGGCCGCGGCGGCGGAGCAGCTTGAGATCCTGCTCGGGACCCGCTGGCAGGAATGGGAGCCGCTGACCGATGTTGGGCGCGCCGACATTTTGCGCGCGGCCATCGGCTTTGCGCTCGGCGAGGACCAGATCGGGCTTGGCCGTTTCCGCGAGAAATACGCCGCCAAGATGGCCGAGGGGCCGGATCAGCGCGCCTTCGAAGTGGTGACGGCCTCCGCTGGCACGGGCGGCGCAGAGTTCCGCGATGTCGCCAAGACCGTAGCCGCGGTGGATACGCTCGACGGATTCCTGCGCGTCTTGCGCGTGCGCTATCCGGAGACCGGGACCATGGGCACGGCTCCTCCGGCCGCCGAGGTTAAAAAACAGCCGCAGCCCCAGGCTCCACGAACGCCGGCCGCGCAGCAGGCCGCGCCCCAACAGGCGGCGGCGCGCTGAAGATTCCCGACTTTCCGTAAAGTGGCCGGCTAAATCCGCCGCGCCGGCTTAGAGCATGATCCCGAAAAGTGGGAACCGGTTTCCCGCCTTCGCGAAGCCCGCTTCGGCGGGCGAAGGAAGGTCGGAAAAGATCATGCTCAAACAAAAAGCTAGAGCCCGGTTCTGATTCAATCAGAACCGATAAGGCTCTAGGTGCCGTAGCTCTGGATCAGGCTTCCGGCCACCAGGCTCCAGCCGTCCACCAGCACGAAGAAGATCAGCTTGAACGGCAGCGACACCACCACCGGCGGCAGCATCATCATGCCCATGGCCATGAGCACGGAAGCCACCACGAGATCGATGATGAGAAAGGGCAGAAACAGCAGGAAGCCGATTTCGAACGCGCGCTTGAGCTCCGAGATCATGAAGGCGGGAACCAGCACGCGCAGCGACAGATCCTCCGGCTTTGCGGCAGGCGCTTCCCGGGACAGATCGGTGAAGAGCTGCAGGTCCTTGTCGCGCACGTTCTTTTGCATGAAGGCGCGCAGCGGCAGCGACGCGCGCTCGAAGGCCTGCTGCGTCCCGATCTCGTTGTTGATGAGCGGCCGCACGCCGTTGTCATAGGCGTTTTGCAAGGCCGGCCCCATGATGAAGGCGGTCAGGAACAAGGCGAGCGACACGATCACCGCGTTGGGCGGCGCCGTCGCGGTGCCGAGCGCCGTGCGCAACAGCGACAACACAACCACAATGCGGGTGAACGACGTCATCATTATCAGGATCGATGGCGCCAGCGAGACGACGGTGAGCAGGGCGATGAGCTGGATCACGCGCTCGGTGAGCCCGCCGCCTTCGCCGAAATTGATGCTGATATCTTGCCCAGCGGCCGGAATAATCGTCGCGCCGAGGAACCCTGCTACTCCGACCGCTACCGTCACCAGACGAACGCGGCGGTCGGAATGAGCTGCCATCAGGGCTTTCCTGGCGGGCGGCCCAACAAGCTCGCCATCTCTTGTTCGAGGCTGTCGTATAGGGATTTCGGCTGAGCGGGCTTAGCTTCCGCGCGCGCGGGCTTTTGCTCGGGCGCAGCTGCGGGGGGTGTACTGGGTTCTGGCTTGGCTGGAGCTTCCGTCGCGGCGCGCGCTTCGTTCGGCCGTCGTAGCGCAGCTTCGAGCCGCTGCGCCATTTCCGCGAGATTTTGATCGGTGCCGGCGGGTGTCTGGACTGCCTCCGCGGGCGTCGCGGCTGGCGGCGCAGCGGGGCGATGGGCCGGCGGCGCCGCCTTCCGCCCGGCGGAAAGGCCGGGATCGCGTTGCGGGGCGGGGCGGCTGGAAAGCTCGTCGGCGAGTCCGGCCGAGGTTTCGGGACGTGACGAGCGCGGCGGCTGTTCCGGTTGCGGCTGCCACGTCGTCGTCCACTGCGCGGTTTCTTCCGTTGCCGCGGGACGCTGCGGACGGTGATTTATCTCCGGCTGCGGCTGCAGCGGCCACATGGTGCCCTCGCCGAGCGGCACCGGACGGGTCAATGTATCTGAAACAGGCAGCGCGCGCGCCGCCGGGGGTTCCACGGTTTTGTCGCGCGGCGCTCCCATGGCGCGCACGATGTTCGATTCGACCACCACGTCGGTCGGGCCGCCGATCATCAGCAGATGTTCGACATTGTCGCGACGCACGATGATGAGGCGGCGTCTTCCGTCCACCGCGGCTGCGTCAACGACCGCGAGCCGGGGCTGGCGCCCGCGCGCCGAGGACCCGCCGAAACGTGCTGCACCAAAACGGCGCACGAGCCACGCCGTCGCGCCGATCAAGGCAAGCACGAGCGCGAAAGCGAGGAAGAATTTTAAGGCAGGCGGAACCTCTGCGCCGAACAGGGTTTCGAGCATCGGGCTTTCTGTCCTTCTAGGTTCGGGTCTGGTGCGGCGGAATCGCCCGATTGGTTAACGCCCAGGGCAATATTTGCCGCCGCGAATACTAACAAACCCTTAACATTTGGAACGGATTTTGACCGTAGACCCGCTTGGCAAAACCATTTCCATGGTAAATGGCCGATTAATGGCGCCGGGCCGAAAAGCCCGCATGTTAACTGCGCGTTAACCATACACCCGGCAAAGTCTACCTACCAGGGTACGGCGTGATTGAGCCAAACGGCCGGTGGGGAGCGCCATGCCGATTTCCAATATTCCGATTCTTTCGATGTTGCGTACCCGGATGCAGTGGCACCAGGAGCGCCAGCGCGTGCTCGCCGAAAACGTCGCCAATGCGGACACGCCCAACTTCCGCCCGCGCGATCTCGTGCCGCCTAAATTCGACCGGCCGGCGCAGGCCGCCGCCGGCGTCACGCTTGTGCGTACCGCTGCGGCCCATATCGGCGGCGCGAATGGGGCCACCGCGACCCAGTTTGAGAGCGGCCAGGACGGGAGGACGCAGATCCGGCCCGCCGGCAATGCGGTGAGCCTCGAGGAGGAGATGATCAAGGTGGCCGCCAACCAGATGGATTACCAGGCGGCGACCACGGTCTATGCCCGCAGCCTCGGCCTCATCAAGACAGCGATCGGCAAGGGATAACGGTTTCGAGTCAAAGCGTTCTTCCGGCACCTCGAATGTCGCGGCAAGGAGAAGGTCGTGGACTTCCTCAAATCGATCAGCATCGCGGCCTCGGGCCTGCGCGCGCAGGCCGGGCGCATGCGCATCATTTCCGAAAACATCGCCAATGCGGACTCCAGCGCCGCCAGTGCGAACGCCGACCCCTACCGGCGCAAAATTCCCACCTTCATCTCCGAGATGGATCGCGCGCTTGGGGCCCGCGTGGTGGGGCTCGGGCGCGTCGCGGCCGACCAGAGCGGATTTCGCTCGAAATATGAGCCCGGCCATCCGGCCGCCGACGCCAACGGCAACGTGAAATATCCGAACGTCAATTCGCTGGTGGAAATGACCGACATGCGCGACGCCCAGCGTTCGTATGAAGCCAACATCAACGTCATCGGTGCCACCCGCCGGATGATTCAACGCACCATCGATATTCTGAAAGCCTGATCCCGCGCGCAACCGCTATCCCGAAGGACTGAACCGAGGTGAACGATGCCCACGCCCGCTGCTGCCGCCGCCAATGCCTATGCCAGTCTCTCGCGTCTCACCGATCCCGCCGCGGGCCTCGCCAAGGCGGCGGGCGGCGCCGAGGGCGGACCGAATTTCAGCTCCGTATTGAAGGAGGCCCTGAACGCGGTGAACGAGGCCGGCCGCAATTCCGACGCGCAAGCTCAGTCCATGGCGGCGGGCAAGGCCAATATCGTGGACGTGGTCACTGCCGTAGCCGAGACCGAGGTCGCGATCAGCGCGCTCGTCTCTGTGCGCGATAAGGTGGTCCAAGCCTACGAAGAGATCATGCGCATGCCGATCTGACCGGCGCGAGGCAGCGCCTGTCGCGGCAAGCAGGGAAAGTATGACCGGCCCTGAAATCATGGACGTCGCCCGCGACGCGATCTGGACCCTGATCCTGGTCTCCAGCCCGCTGATGCTGGTCGGGCTGATTGTCGGCGTGGTGATTTCGCTGTTTCAGGCGCTCACGCAAATCCAGGAAATGACCCTCGTCTTCGTGCCGAAAATCATGGCGATCTTCATCGCCATGCTGGTGGCGCTGCCGTTCATGGCGGAAGCCCTGCAAGGCCACATGGCCCGGCTCGCCGCCCGCATCATTGCGGGCGGGTGAGCGCCAAGCCGCGATCATGCGCATAGATGTTTCATTCCTCCCCGCGCTCGCCGCCGCCTTCATGCTGGTCTTCGCCCGCATCGGCACCATGGTCATGCTGCTGCCCGGCCTGGGCGAGCTCAGCGTGCCGGTGCGCGTGCGGCTCACCATCGCGCTGGTGCTGACCGCCATCCTGTTGCCGCTGCACCGCAGCGCCTATCAACTCGATTTTCAGACCCCCGGACCGGTGGTCGGCATGCTGTTTCAGGAGCTTTTGATTGGAGCCGTGCTCGGTCTAACCGCGCGCGTGACGATCTCCGCGCTCCAGGTCGCGGGCAATGTGGTAGCGCATCAGCTCGGCTTGGGCTTTGCCATGGCCGTTGATCCGAACCAGGGACAGCAGGGCGTTCTCGTCGGTAATTTTCTGTCAATTCTTGGCATCACGCTTATTTTCGTCACCGACCTGCACCATTTGGTCATCGCCGCGCTGCATGACAGCTACAGTCTGTTTCAGCCAGGCCAGGTTCCGCTGCTGGGCGACATCGCCGCGCTGCTGACGCAGACGGTGGCGGCAGCGTTCCGTGTCGGCGTGCAGCTTGCCGCCCCATTCCTGGTCTTCGGGCTGTTGTTCAATCTTGGCCTCGGTGTTCTGTCGCGGTTGATGCCGCAGATGCAGGTCTTCTTCGTCGGCCTGCCGCTGTCGATCCTGCTTGGCTTCCTCATCCTCCTGCTGGTCGTGGGCGCGATGATGGGAACCTTCCTTGGTCATGTCGAAGGCGTGCTGCATCAGCTCGCCCCGCATTCCTGATCCGGGAGCCGATTGCCCATGGCCGAACAGCAGCAGGACGCCACCGAACGCACAGAGGACCCGACCCAGAAAAAGCTCGACGACGCGCTCGAGCGCGGCGACGTCGCCAAAAGCCAGGAGGTCAACACCTGGTTCATCATCGCGGGCGCGACCCTCATTTTGCTGGCCTTCTCCGACCGCATGGGAAGCGGCCTGCAGGCGTCGCTGCGCGGGCTGATCGCCAATGCCCACGACATTCCCGTCGACGGGCGCGGGCTCTTGCATATGACCGGCAGGCTGGAAATCGAGATCCTGGCCGCCATCGCTATCCCCTTTCTCCTGCTGGCGCTCGCGGCCATCGCCGGCAACATGATCCAGCACCGGCTGGTTTGGTCTGCGGAGGGGCTGAAGCCCAAGCTCGACAAGATTTCTCCCGCCGCGGGGTTTAAGCGCCTGTTCTCCAAGCAGGGGCTCGCCAATTTCGCCAAGGGGCTCGCCAAGCTCGCCCTGCTCGGCACCGTGATGACTGCTCTGCTCTGGCCGGAGCGCGACCGCCTTGAAAGCCTGGTCGCCACCGATCTGAGCGCCATATTGCCGCTTACCAAGTCGCTGGCGCTTGGCGTATTGGGCGCCGTGGTCGCCATCCTCGCGCTGATCGCTGCCGCCGATTTCTTTTTCCAATATCGCGTCTGGTTTGAGCGGCAGAAAATGTCGGTGCGCGAGTTGAAGGAGGAATTCAAGCAGACCGAAGGCGACCCGATGATGAAGGGACGGATCAGGCAGCTCCGCATCGCGCGCATGCGCAGGCGCATGATGGCGGAGGTGCCCAAGGCGTCGGTCGTCATCACCAACCCGACCCATTATGCCATCGCCCTGCAATATGAGCGCGGGATGAACGCGCCGCTCTGCCTGGCCAAGGGCGTGGACGCGGTCGCGCTCAAGATCAGGGAAGTCGCCGGGCAGCACTCCATTCCCATCGTGGAAAATCCGCCGCTGGCGCGCGCGCTGCATGCCACGGTGGAGCTCGACAAGGAAATTCCCCCGGAACACTACAAAGCGGTTGCTGAAGTCATCGGCTATGTGATGCGGCTGCGGCGCGCCGTCGCGCGGTAACCATGAGCTACGGCCGTGGGCGAACCTCTTGCGCTACCGGCCTCTGCTGGGGCACTGAGGACGCTGGGCGCCGCTCCGCCGCGGCGCGCGCAGGTGGGATTCGGGCCGGCCATGGCAACGCAGCAAAAAGCTGAAGAATCGGAGCGCGTGGCGGTTGACCGCAGCCCGGGCAGCCCGCGCGCCGGCAGCATCGGCCTGGTTCTGCTGGTCGCCATAGCGCTGGTCGGCGCTGCCACGGGCCTCCTGATCGTCCGCCGCGACTATGCGGAAACCTATATCTTGGCCTTGCTGGCCGTGCTGGCGAGCACCGGCGTGTTCTCGCTGTTTGCGCTCGCCGCCGGCATCCTGCGCTTCGCCGGCAAGCAAGCCGGCAGTCCAATGGCGAGGGCGATGGTTGATGGGGCCTTCGATGGCCTGGTGGTAACGGACCACAACGGCCACGTGCTCTATGCCAACGCCGCCTATCTCGACCTCACCGACGCCGCGGACGGCAATGACGTGCGCCCGGTGGAACGGGTCTTTATCGGCGACCCGGAGGTTTCCGAGTCCGTCTACCGGCTGCTCAAGGCCGGGCGCGAAGGCCGCCGCCTGCAGGAAGAAGTCCGCATCGCCGGGACCAAAGGCCGCCCGGCGCGCTGGCTGCGCCTCACCGTCCGTCCGCTCGGCATGAAAAAACGGGACGCGCGGCTGACGGTCTGGACCATCGCCGACGTAACGCGGGACCGCGAGCGCCAGGAAAATATCTTCCAGGAATTGCAGCATGCCATTGATTATCTCGACCATGCACCAGCGGGATTTTTCTCCGTCAACGCCAAGGGCGACCTTGTCTATCTCAACGCCACGCTGGCCGAATGGCTCGACTACGATCTCGCCCAAGTGGGCTCCGGCGGGCTGAAGCTCGCCGACATCGTGTCCGGCGAGGGCGCCGCGCTGCTGACGACGCTTTCCGCCGCGCCCGGCGACGTGAAGGTCGAGGTGCTCGACCTCGATCTGAAGACCCGCAGCGGACGCACCGTGCCGGTGCGCATGTTCCACAAGGTGGCTTTTGGCGCCGATGGCGCGGCCGGGGATTCACGAACGCTGGTGCTCAACCGCGCGCGTGACGACGGCACCGATCCCCAGCGCGCGGCGGAGGTGCGCTTCATGCGCTTCTTCAACAACACGCCGATGGCGATCGCCACCGTGGACAAGGCGGGCAAGATAGCCCGTACGAATGGGTTGTTCGCGCGGCTGTTCCACGGAGTGCTCAAGGGGGAGGGCGCGCAGGGCGAGGGCCGCTCGATCCTTTCCATTGTGATGGAGCGCGACCGCCAAGCCCTCGAAGCCGCCATCCGCGAGGCCGCCGAAGGCCAAGGCGACATCGCTCCGGTGGAGGCCGCGCTGGCCGGTGAGCCCGACCGCTGGGCGCATTTCTTCATCTCGGCAATCGAGGAAAAGGAGCGCGACGGCGAGGCCGCGATCGTCTACGCGCTGGAGACCACCGACCGGCGCAAGCTGGAAAGCCAGTTCGCCCAGTCGCAGAAGATGGAGATGGTCGGCAAGCTCGCCGGCGGCATCGCGCACGACTTCAACAACGTCCTGTCGGCGATCATGATGGCGACCGACTTCCTGCTCAACGCGCATAAGCCCACCGACCCGTCCTTCCAGGACATTATGCAGATCAAGCAGAACGCCAACCGGGCGGCCAGCCTGGTGCGGCAGCTTCTCGCCTTCTCCCGCCGGCAGACGCTGCGCCCGCAGGTGCTCGACCTCGGCGAGGCATTGTCCGACCTCACCATGCTGCTGCGCCGCCTGATCGGCGAGAAGGTCGTGCTGGAAGTCGCGCACGGCCGCGACCTGTGGCCGGTCAAGGTGGATATTTCCCAGTTCGAGCAGGTGATCGTGAATCTCGCCGTCAACGCGCGCGACGCCATGCCGGAAGGCGGCAAACTCATGGTGCGCACCGCCAACCTTGCCGCCAACGAGAGCAAGAATTTCCCATCCAAGGGAATGCCCGCCGCCGATTATGTGCTGGTGGAAGTCTCCGATACCGGAGTCGGCATCGCGCCCGCGATCATCGAGAAGATCTTCGAGCCTTTCTTCTCCACGAAAGATGTAGGCAAGGGTACTGGCCTCGGCCTTTCCACCGTCTATGGCATTGTCAAGCAGACGGGCGGATTCGTTTATGTGGACTCCGAGGTCGGCAAGGGCACGACCTTCCGCATCTTCCTGCCGCGTTACGTTCCCGGCGCCGAGGAGCTGGAGGCGGAAGAACTGCCCGAAGCGGAGTCGCCCGCCATTTCAGGCGCGCTTGCGGCGGCCGACGAAATGGTGCGGCAGGCGGGCGCAGATCTCACCGGCCAGGGGACGATTTTGCTGGTCGAGGATGAGGAAGGGCTGCGCACGCTCAACGCGCGCGGGCTCGTCTCGCGCGGCTATACGGTGCTGGAGGCCGGCAACGGCGTCGAGGCCATGGCAGTGCTGGAGAAGCGCGGCGGTGACGTTGATCTCGTGGTGTCCGACGTGGTCATGCCGGAGATGGATGGGCCGACCCTGCTCAAAGAAATGCGCCGGCGCAATCCCGGCCTGAAGATCATTTTTGTCTCTGGCTATGCCGAGGACGCCTTCCAGAAAAGTTTGCCCGAGCATGGGCAGTTTGCCTTTCTGCCCAAGCCCTTCACGCTCAAGCAGCTGGTCGCGGCGGTAAAGGAAACGATGGCGGGCTGAATATTCCGCTGCTGCGCCTCGGGCGCGCGCCCGCCCGCGCTGTCAGCCGGCGACCGGGTGCGCCCGCGGGTCTTGCAACTTCAGCGTCAGTTGATCGAGCGCGGACGCCACGTCCGCTGCCACCTCCGCCGCGCGTATTTCGATCACCGCGTAACCGCGCTCCTTGAGCCACGCGCGCTTCTCCGCCCGCGCGGTTCGCGCCGGCTGCGGCTCGGCTTCCGGCACGAGGTCGATGACCGCGCGCAGCGGGAAGGAAACGAAATCGCAAATGTGCGGGCCCACCGGCACTTGCCGCTTGAAGCCGCGGCCGGCGAAGCGGCGGTCGTTGACCAGGGCCTCCCAGAGGACGCGCTCCGCGTCGGTCGGGTTGCGGCGAAGCAGGCGGGCGAGGCCGCGCACCGGCCCGCGCTCGGAGGGAACCTGGCCCTGGCTGTGCTCTGCGAGCAGCGCGCGCAGGATTTGCGCTTCGTCGCCCGTGAGGATGCCGCCCTTCGCCGGCCCCTTGCGCCCCTCGGCGATGGCGGTGATGACGCCGTGCAGCGTCTGGATGTCCTGCTGCGTCGGGCTCATGCGGAGGAAGATGTTGCGCAGGTTGATGCGCATGGTGGCGCGCTTTTCTTCCGGGCGGAAGAACTCGACCTTGTCCAGTTCACGTTCGAGGGAAGCGAAAAAAGCGTGCAGCTGCTGTTTCGGCGCCGGCTTGGATTTGACCGGCGTGGCGAAGGGCAGGGCGCCGCCGAAGCCGTGCTTGAACCATTCATAGGCGATGATGACTACCGCCTGCGCCAGATTGAGCGAGGCGAAGGCCGGGTTGACCGGCAGCGTGATGATGTGGTCGGCGAGCGCAATCTCGTCGTTCTCCAGCCCGTTGCGCTCGCGGCCAAAAATGATGGCGACATTCTCGCCGCCGGCGACATGCGGGGCGATCAGCCGCGCCGCCTCGTCTGCGCCGATCACCGGCTTGGCCTGATCGTGCGCGCGCGCTGTCGCCGCCAGCACCAGCGTGCAATCGGCGATGGCGTCTGCAACGGTATCGAATAGCTGCGCGGCTTCCAGAATGCTGTCGGCTCCCGCCGCCATGATCCGCGCCTTGGGGTTCGGCCAGCCCTGGCGCGGCTTGATGAGGCGCAGCCGGCGCAGGCCAAAATTCGCCATGGCGCGCGCGGCAGCGCCGATATTTTCGCCTAGCTGCGGCTCGACCAATACGAGAATGGGGCCGCTCGCATCGGTCCAGGCTTTCGTCCGATCTGTTCCGGCTCCGGGCATGTCTTGGTCGTTTGTTGGTCGGGTTGCAGGGGGGTAACGTATCGCCGCGGCGATGGGAAGCCGGTTGTCGCATCGGTAAAATACGGCTAAGGCGTGGCCTTGAATGGCTTCAACGTTGCTTCCCAAACCATGCCGCAACTCATTCTGGGCGTTCATTCGGGGTCGCACGATGCGGCGGCTGCGATCTTCGAGGACTATTCCCTCAAGGCCGCCGTGCATTTGGAGCGGTTGACCCGCGTCAAGGGAGACGGGACGCGGCATCCCGATCTTGCCATCGATGAGGTATTGGCGATAGCCGGCGCTACACGTCGGGACATCGACGTCGTCGCCTACAGCCGCAGCCTGCTGCCGACGCGCTATTTCCGGCATCTGCGCGGCTTCGACTGGCTGCGCGAGCAGTACCGCACGCATATCGCGGGCAAGCCGCGGCGTCAGATGATGCCGGAGCTTTTCCGCCACAACACGTCGGATATCGATGCGTTCTTCGATGTTACCGCGTTTCAGCGCGACAGCGGATTCCGCAGCGGCGTCAAAACCTATTTCTATAATCACCACGAAGCCCACGCCTTGCCGGCGCTGTTCTACAGTCCCTGGGACGATGCGTTGATTATCACCGCCGACGGCGGCGGCGATACCGTGCATTACAGCCAGCGCCATTTCGCGCACGGCCGGCTCAAGACGATCTATGGCGGCGAGGATATGATCCTCACACCGCATTCCGAAGACAGTCTCGGCAAGATGTACGGCGCGGCCACCAAGGCGCTCGGATTCAGACGCGTGCGCCATGAAGGCAAGGTGACCGGACTTGCCGCCATGGGTAAGCCGGTGCGCGCGCCCGAACTTGCCGCGCGTTTTTCGCTCGATGCAGCCGGCCGCGTGCATTCCGATCTGCGCAGCGATCGCGAGATCAATGCTTTCATGCGCGAGCTCAAGTGCGGCCTCGGCCGGGAAGATTATGCGGCCTCGGTTCAGCAGGTGCTGGAAGATGTGATGCTGCTGTCGGTCCGGCGGCTGCTGGCGAATAATCCGAGCAGAAACCTTGGGCTGTCGGGCGGCGTCTTCGCCAATGTGAAGCTCAACCGGCTGCTGGCCGAGGAATTGCAGCTCGACGAGGTCTTTATTTTTCCTGCCATGGGCGACGACGGGCTGCCGGTCGGCGGCGCGCTTGCCTGGCTGTTGCAGCGCGACGGCCTTGCGCGCTGGCTCGATCAGCGGCGGAACTTGGGTGATGTTTATCTCGGACGCGATTTCTCCAGCACGATCGACGCGGAACTTACCAAGACACCCGGCGTCCGGCGGCTGCCTGATCCGCCAGTGGATGGCGCGGCGCAACGGCTGAAGGCGGGCGAGATCGGCGCCATCTACACCCATCGCATGGAGTTCGGCCCGCGCGCGCTCGGCGCGCGTACCATCCTCGCCAACCCGGCGCGCCGGGAAACGCATGACGTTCTCAATGTGCGGCTGGAGCGCTCCGAATTCATGCCGTTTGCGCCCGTCATCCAGGCGGAGAAGGCTGCGCAAGTTTTCGACATTACCGGCGTCAACCGGCGTGCCTGCCGCTACATGACCATTGCCTGCGACGTTCACCCCGAGTGGCGCAGCCGCATCCCGGCGGTGGTGCACGTGGACCATTCCGCCCGCCCGCAGATCATCGACCGCGCCGACAATCCGCTTTACCACGACATTCTCAGCGCCTTCGAGCGCGCAACCGGCCTGCCGGTGCTGGTCAATACCAGCTTCAACGTGCACGAGGAGCCGATCGTGAATGCGCCCGCCGAATGCATCAAGGCCCTGCTCGACGGGCGCATCGACTTTGTGGTGACCGACCAGGGGCTTTATGACCGCCCGCGCGGCTGAAACGAAAGGCGCAGGCGGCATCTGGGCGCCTTGCAGGACGGCCTCGCTCGCGTCATAAGGACGCCGTGCCCGGCGTCCGGCCGGGCCCAATCGCTGCTTCAAATCCCCACAAGGCTCTTGCGCAATGGCGAAAATCAAGGTGGCCAATCCGCTCGTCGAACTCGACGGCGACGAGATGACCAGGATCATCTGGCACTACATCAGGGACAAGCTGATCCACCCCTATCTCGATATCAACCTGCTCTATTTTGATCTTGGCATCGAATACCGCGACAAGACCGATGATCGGGTGACCGTCGATGCGGCCGAAGCGATCAAGAAGGTCGGCGTCGGCGTAAAATGCGCGACGATTACGCCCGACGAAGCGCGCGTCAAGGAATTCAACCTGAAGAGGATGTATCGCTCGCCCAACGGCACCATCCGCAACATCCTCGGCGGCGTCATCTTCCGCGAGCCGATCATCTGCAGGAACGTGCCGCGGCTGGTGCCCGGCTGGACCAAGCCTATCGTCATGGGCCGCCACGCCTATGCCGACCAGTACCTGGCCACCGATTTCAGGGTACCCGGCAAAGGTAAGCTCACAATCACTTTTGTCGGCGAGGATGGCAAAAAGATCGAGCGCGAGGTGTTCGACTTCAAGAGCAGCGGCGTCGCCTTGGCGATGTTCAATATCGACGATTCAATCCGCAATTTCGCCCGCGCTTCGATGCATTTCGCGTTGGACCGGGGCTATCCTCTCTATCTCACGACCAAGAATACCATCCTCAAGGCCTATGACGGCCGTTTCAAGGATATCTTCCAGGAGATATTCGACAACGAGTTCAAGGCCGCGTTCGACAAGAAGAAGCTCACTTATGAGCATCGCTTGATCGATGACATGGTGGCCGCCGCGCTCAAATGGTCTGGCGGTTATGTGTGGGCCTGCAAGAACTACGACGGCGACGTGCAGTCGGACGCGGTGGCGCAGGGCTATGGGTCGCTCGGGCTGATGACGTCGGTGCTGATGAGCCCGGATGGCAAGGTCGTGGAATCCGAGGCCGCCCACGGCACGGTCACGCGCCATTATCGCGAGCATCAGCAAGGCAAGGAGACCTCGACCAATTCCATCGCCTCCATCTTCGCCTGGACGCGCGGCCTCGTCCATCGAGCCAAGCTCGACAACAACGCGGCCCTGGGGAAGTTCGCGACTACTTTGGAAAAGGTCTGCGTCGATACGGTGGAGGCCGGCTTCATGACCAAGGATCTCGCACTGCTGATCGGCGCGGACCAGAAATGGCTCTCCACCACAGGCTTCCTCGATAAGGTGGACGAGAATTTGAAGAAGGCGATGAGCTGATGTTCCGCCGGATCACTGGTTGTTTTCCAGCATGGCCTTGAGCTGTCTGAGTTCCCGCTCGCGCGCCCCCTCGATCCGGCGCTCGACCGCTTCGTCTGGAAGCCCGAGTGATTCCAGCAGGCGGGCGGCGAGCTGCAGACTCGCCTCGGTAGCTTCTGGAATCACGTCCATGGCGCCGAGCTGGAGCAGGCGCGCGGCATGCGCGGGTCCGGTGGCGCGCGCCAAGATAGGCGCGTCGGGCCGTATCTGCCGGGCCGCGATCACCATGCGCTCGGCGGCGCGCGGAGTGTTGACTGTCACCACAAAGGCGCGGGCGCGGGCCGCCCCGGCGCGCTCAAGAATTTCGCGCCGTCCGGCATCGCCAAAATAGACCGGCCGGCCCGCCTGGCGGTGCCGCGTCACGGCTTCCCCTTCGGTATCCAGCGCGATGAACGCAATGTTCTCGGCCTCAAGCAGCTTGCCGATCATCTGGCCGACGCGGCCATAACCGCCGATCACGATATGGCCGTCAAGCTCGGCGAGATCCGCCGCCGGCATGTGCCTGCCGTGGTCCGCGCGCCGCATCCGCTCGCCGACCCAGCGCGCGGCGCCGGCGCATACGGGCGTCACCATCATGCTGATGCCGACGACGACGGTGGCGAGTTGCGCGATCTCCGGTGCGATGATGCCGCCTGAATAGCCGAGCCCGATCACCACGAAGGCGAACTCGCCGGCCTGCGCCAGGAGAATGGCAAGCTCGACCGCCGCGCCCAGCGGAACGCCGAACATCCGGCATGCGAGAAAGAGCACCAGCGCCTTCAGCAGCAGCAGAAGCAGAACCGCCGCGACGATCAGGCTGATCTGATTCCATACTGCGAAGACATCGACCGTCATGCCGACTGTGATGAAGAAAAGGCCGAGCAGCAGGCCTTTCATCGGGCCGAGGTCGACCTCCACCTCGTGCCGGTACTCGGTTTCCGCCAACAGCAGGCCGGCGAGAAAGGCGCCAAGCGCGGTGGATAAGCCGAAATGACCGGTCGCGCCCGCCATGCCGATCACGATCAGCAGCGTGATTGCCAGGATGAATTCGCGGCTGCCGGTACGCGCGGCAAAGCGGAACAGCGGCCGCACCAGGTAATATCCCGCGGCGCCGATGGCGATGACGGCGACCGCGGCTTGCAGCAGCGCCGCACCCAGGCTGACGGCGATCCCACTTCCCTTCCGCCCGAGCAGTTCGGTGCCGAACAGCACCAGCGGAACCATGAGATCCTGCAGCAGCAGCACCGAGAGCGCGATGCGTCCGACCGGTGTCGCCGTGCGGCCCTGCTCCTCCAAGAGCTGCATCACGATGGCGGTGGAGGACATGGCCAGGCACAGGCCGAGCACAATCGCAGCCGGCTGTTCGGTGCCGGTGGCCGCGACGATGGCCCCGATCGCGAGCGCGGAAAGGACGAATTGCGCGCCGCCAATGCCGAGCACGAAACGGCGCAACTGCCAAAGGCGCAGGATCGACAGCTCAAGGCCAAGCAGAAAAAGCAGGAATATCACGCCGAGCTCCGCGAAAGGCGCAACGCGGGCACGATCTTCGATGGTGAGATAGCGGATCCAGGGAAAGTCTTCGACCAGCCGGCCGAGTCCGTAGGGGCCGACCGCCAGGCCCACCAGCAGGAATCCCAGCACGGCGCCGATGCGCGCGCGGTGAAACAGTGGCACCACGAGGCCCGCGGCGGCAAGGAAGACGACGAAATCCTTCAGCCAGATTCCGTGTTCCACGTCATGTCCTTCGCGTTATGCCTGCCTTTTCGAGACAGTCGAGTCGAGCATAGCGAGAAGCAAAGCGGCAGTGAATTTGGGGAAGTGATGCAATCCCCGCCCGACCCACTGCATGGGTTAGTTAGGCTTGAGCGGCTCGGTGATCACCCAGAAACCGTCTGGTCTGCGCTGCACCTGTGCAATCTCAAAATGTTCGCACAACTTCGGTAGCCACCACGAGGCCGGTTTCTGGATCAAGTGAGCGTTCCGTCCGTCCGGCAGCACTTTGGTCGCAGGGCCCGTATGGACCGAGAAGAAACCGGCCTTCAGCATGATCCGTTTGAGGTCCTGCAAGACGGTGGGAAGAAACTCGATCTCGATGTGCTCCAGCACGTCGATGCAACAGACGAGGTCGGCGGGCTTAGGCTCGCCGAATTCCGGAAACGCCGGGTCATAAGGATAGTACGCAAAATCTGTCATGCCGTTTTCCTGCAATCCCTTATACAAGCCGCATTTTCCCGCGCCGTAGTCAGAGATCGACTTGGCGCCGCTTTGCTCCATGATCTGCTTGACGATCGGAGCCATGTGGAACGATGCGACCCCGTATTTGGGGCTCTTGTGCAGTTCCTCCTGCATGGTCCGATAGGCTGGCGATATCTTCGTCTGGATTGTCATGGCGGGACTCATATCGCATGCCCGCGGTTGTTGTAAACGCAAAGCGCGGCTGACTCTTCACCGCGGCGGCCGTCTGGCTACGAGGCCAATGCCGCTTCGATGGCTGCGAGCGCGGCGTCGGCTTTCGAGCCGTCCGGGCCTCCCGCCTGCGCCATGTCGGGACGGCCGCCGCCGCCTTTGCCGCCGAGCGCCTCGGCGCCCTTGCGCACGAGATCGACCGCGTTGTAGCGCGCGGTAAGGTCGGGTGTGACGCCCACCACGATCCCGGCCTTGCCCTCGCCGGTAACGCCGACGATGACGACCACGCCGGAGCCGACCTGTTTCTTGCCTTCGTCGGCGAGGCTTTTGAGATCCTTGATGTCGATGCCGGTGACCGCGCGGGCGAGCAGCTTGATGTCGCCAACCATGCGCACGCCATCGGCGCTGCCCGCGGCGGCTCCACCGCCCATGGCGAGTTTCTTTTTGCTTTCGGCTAGGTCGCGCTCCAGCCGCTTTCTCTCATCCAGCAAACCGGCGAGACGGACGGGCATTTCTTCGAGCGGCGTGCGCAGCTCTGCTGCCGCGGCCTTGGCCACGCGGATCATGTTGTTCGCGTGCTTGCGCGCGGACTTGCCGGTGAAGGCTTCAATGCGCCGGACGCCGGCGCCCACCGCGCTTTCCGCGACCACGGAGATCAGCCCGATATCGCCGGTGCGCCGCACATGGGTGCCGCCGCATAGCTCCACCGACCAGCCCATGCTGTTGCCGCCCCTGCCCCCGGCCACGACCGGGGGGTCGCCCATGGCGACCACGCGCACCTCGTCGCCGTATTTCTCCCCGAACAGCGCACGGGCGCCCGAGGTAATGGCGTCATCGACGGCCATCAGGCGCGTGGTCACCGGTGCATTCTGCAACACGGCGTCGTTGGCCAAATCTTCAACGCGCTCGATCTCCTCCGCGCTCACCGGCTTGGGATGCGCGAAGTCGAAACGCAAGCGGTCGGGCGCCACCAGCGAGCCTTTCTGCGCGACGTGATCGCCCAGCACCTGGCGCAGGGCTTCATGCAGCAGGTGCGTGGCCGAATGGTTGGAGCGGATCGCCGTGCGGCGCGCGTGATCGACCTCCAGCGCCAGCGCGGCGCCGGGCTTCAGCGTGCCTTGCTCCAGCGTGCCGAGATGTACAAACAAGTCGCCTGCCTTCTTCTGCGTGTCGGTGACGCGGAAGCGGACGCCGTCGGCGGTCATGATGCCGGTGTCGCCGACCTGGCCGCCGGATTCGGCGTAGAACGGTGTCTGGTTGAGGACCACGGCGCCGGTCTCGCCGGCTTTAAGCGCAGGCACTTCCTTGCCGTCGCGCAGCAGCGCCGCGACCACGCCTTCGGCGGCTTCCGTCTCGTAGCCGAGGAATTCGCTGGCGCCGGCCTTCTCCCGCAGCGCGAACCACACCGTTTCGGTCGCCGCCTCGCCGGAGCCTGACCAGGAAGCGCGCGCCTTGGCGCGCTGGCACTCCATGGCGGCGTTGAAGCCATCGAGATCGACGGTAATCCCGCGTGGCCGCAGCGCGTCCTGGGTGAGATCGAGCGGGAAGCCAAAGGTGTCGTAGAGCGTGAACGCGGTTTCTCCCTTGAGCTTGCCGCCGCGCTGGAGGCTTTTCGTTTCCTCATCGAGGATCGCGAGCCCGCGCTCCAGCGTTTTGCGAAAGCGCGTCTCTTCCAGCCGCAAGGTCTCGGTGACGAGCGCCTCGGCGCGTTGCAGCTCGGGATAGGCCGCGCCCATCTCGCGCACCAGCGCCGGCACCAGCTTCCACATCAGCGGGTCGCGCGCGCCCAACAACTCGCCGTGGCGCATGGCGCGGCGCATGATGCGGCGAAGCACATAGCCGCGTCCCTCGTTCGACGGCAGCACGCCCTCGGCGATGAGGAACGAGGTGGCGCGCAGATGATCGGCGATCACGCGGTGCGACACCTTCTGCGGTCCGTCGGGATCGACGCCACTCGCATCCGCCACCGCCTTGATCAGGGAGCCAAACAGATCGGTGGTGTAATTGTCATGGGTGCCTTGCAGCACCGCGGCGGTACGCTCAAGGCCCATGCCGGTGTCGATCGACGGCCGCGGCAAATTCACCCGCTTGCCGCCGGCGAGCTGCTCGTATTGCATGAAGACCAGATTCCAGATCTCCACAAAACGGTCGCCCTCGGCATCCGGCGAGCCGGGCGGGCCGCCGGGAATATGATCGCCGTGGTCGTAGAAGATTTCCGAACACGGGCCGCAGGGGCCGGTGTCGCCCATGGCCCAAAAATTGTCGGCGCCGGCAATGCGGATGATTCTCGACTCCGGCAGGCCGGCGATCTTCTTCCACAGCTTGAAGGCATCGTCGTCGTCGATATAGACGGTGGCGAGCAGGCGGTCCTTCGGCAGGCCGAATTCCTTGGTCACCAGGTTCCAGGCAAGCTCGATGGCGCGGTCCTTAAAGTAATCGCCGAAGGAGAAGTTGCCGAGCATCTCGAAGAAGGTGTGGTGGCGCGTGGTGTAGCCCACGTTGTCGAGGTCGTTGTGCTTGCCGCCCGCGCGCACGCATTTCTGCGCGCTCACCGCGCGGACGTAAGCGCGCTTCTCCACGCCGGTGAAGACATTCTTGAACTGCACCATGCCGGCATTGGTGAACAGCAAAGTCGGGTCGTTGCGCGGCACGAGCGGGGAGGAGGGCACGACCTGGTGGCCGGCCTTGGCGAAAAAGTCGAGGAAGCTCGATCGGATTTCGTTGACGCCGCTCATGTCATCCCGCGCGTTCGGGCGCGAGCGCGTGGCTCAAGCGCCGGTCTGGATTGATGTTTCAGCGATGCTTTTAGCGGCGGGGGTGGGGTGAGTCCAGGAAAGGCCACCTATCCCCTCCCTCTCTTTCACCTCTCCCCGCTGCGCGGGGAGAGGTCGACCACCGAAGCGCAGCGAAGGTGGTCGGGTGAGGGGCATGGCACAGGCTTGCAACGAATGCCCCCTCCAGGCTACGCCGAAGCGAAGCCGCTTCGGCTTCGCCCAGGCGAGCACCCGGCTCATCGCGCCTTCGCTCCTCCGGAGCTACGGCGGACTCGCCACACTCTCCCCGCCTGCGGGGAGAGGGAAAAGGCAAGCGGGGAGGGATGAGGCATCGCTCAAAAACAAAACCCCCGGGCAAGCCCGGGGGTGACGACTCAGACGCTACGCTACGCCACAGACAATAAGAGCCTTACCCTTCCGCGGCCCCCGTCCTTGGTGACGGCCGCTTTACGCAGCCGGGTGCCGACGGGGGCGATACGCGCAGACAAATGCGATCAGCGAGGGGCCGCAGAATGCCTTTTGATTAGGTCGTCGTAGTTACGAATTGATTCTTCTGCGCGCTGAATTGATTCTTCCGTTGTGTCGACGAAAACCCCCATCCCGGCTTCTTTCTTCCCGGTTCTCAACTTTTGCAATTTGAACATCTCAAGCTCTTTTGCGACATTCGCCCGTCGTTGTTTCCAGGTGTCTACGAAAGTTTGCGAAATATTGGACATATAAAGGCCCTCTGCCAATCGATCATTTGTAAAATTGCGCTGAGCCTTACCCTTCCGCCGCCTCGGGGTCTTCTTCGCCCGCCAGGATTTTTTCGGCGATGAGGCCGGAATTCTGCCGGATGGCGGCTTCGATCTTGGCGGCCATCTCCGGGTTGGCCTTGAGGAAGGTTTTCGCGTTCTCGCGGCCCTGGCCGATGCGCTGGCTGTCGTAGGAGAACCAGGCGCCGGATTTCTCCACCACCCCGGCTTTCACGCCGAGGTCGATCAATTCGCCGGTCTTGGAGACGCCCTCGCCATACATGATGTCGAACTCGACCTGCTTGAACGGCGGCGCCAGCTTGTTCTTCACCACCTTGACCCGGGTCTGGTTGCCCACCACCTCGTCGCGGTCCTTGATCGCGCCGATGCGGCGGATGTCCAGGCGCACCGAGGCATAGAATTTCAGCGCATTGCCGCCGCTGGTGGTTTCCGGCGAGCCATACATGACGCCGATCTTCATGCGGATTTGGTTGATGAAGATCACCATGGTTTGCGAGCGCGAGATCGAGGAGGTGAGCTTGCGCAAGGCTTGGCTCATCAGCCGGGCCTGCATGCCGGGCTGGCTGTCGCCCATCTCGCCTTCCAGCTCGGCGCGCGGCACCAGGGCCGCCACCGAATCCACCACCAGCACGTCGATGGAGCCGGAACGCACCAGGGTATCGGCGATTTCCAGCGCCTGCTCGCCGGTGTCGGGCTGCGAGATCAGCAGCTCGTCGATATTGACGCCTAGCTTGCGCGCATAAATCGGGTCGAGCGCGTGTTCGGCGTCGATGAAAGCGCAAGTGCCGCCCTTCTTCTGCGCTTCCGCGATGCAATGGGTGGCGAGCGTGGTCTTGCCGGAAGATTCCGGCCCGTAGATTTCCACCACGCGCCCGCGCGGCAGCCCGCCGATGCCGAGCGCGATGTCGAGCCCGAGCGAGCCGGTGGACACCGTCTCCACCTCGATCGAGAGCTTGCTCTTGCCGAGCCGCATGATCGAGCCCTTGCCGAAGGCGCGCTCGATCTGCGAGAGCGCGGCATCGAGGGCTTTCGATTTGTCCATGGATTGTCCTTCGACGAGACGCAGGGCTGCTGGACTCATTTTCCGCTCCTTATGGCCGGTATTCGGCGGGCCGACAAACGCGGGGGCTTCCGCGCCGCCGCCCGGGAATCCACTAAGGCGGCACTGTACCCTATTTGTTCTCCGTTCGCAATATGCGCATTTATCCCTTGACAGCATTTACGGCCCTTGCTAGGGTTATCCCACAATCGCAGGTAGGGGATAGTCATGAGCAAGCCGGGAACCCACATTTTCAAGCAGTTTCAGGCTATGTACCCGGATGACGCGACCTGCCTCGCGAAGCTGATGCAGGTGAACTACGGCGGCACGGAAATCGTCTGCCCCGGCTGTGGCGTGGACACCAAGTTTCACCCTTTGCAGAAGCGCCGCGCCTTCGTCTGCCAGCATTGCGGCCACCACATTTACCCGGCCGCCGGGACCATCTTTCACAAGTCGCGGACCAATCTGACCAAGTGGTTTTTCGCGATGTACCTCATGACCAGCACGCGCCACGGCGTTGCGGCTAAGGAGGTCGAGCGGCAGCTAGGGGTTACCTATAAGTGCGCATGGCGCATGTGCCACGAACTACGTAAGCTGATGGCAAGCGCTGACTACGGCGGACCTCTCGGCGGTCCGGGCAAGCACGTCGAAATCGACGAGACTGTGATGGGCGGATTTCAAACGCACAAAGAGCGTAAGGCCAAAGGATCAAACAAGAGCCTCGTGTTCGGAATGGTCGAGCGTAACGGTACGTTGCGCACTGGCCCCATCCCGGACTTGTCGCAGTTCACGCTAGAGCCAATCGTTCGTGAGAATGTCGTTGAAGGCACTCCGATCAGCGCCGACGAATGGGACTCCTACAACGATCTTTCATACGGCTACGAGCTTGGCCGCGTGAACCACAGCAAAAAGCAATGGAAGGTTGGCGTTCACCACACCAACACGATTGAAGGCCATTGGGGACATTTCAAGCGCGCCGTTCTCGGCACGCACGTTCACATCTCAGCGAAGCACATGTGGAAATATACGGCGGAGTTTAACTACCGCAGAAACTACCGCCACTCTCACGTTGCTATGTTTGATCGCCTTGTGGCCGCTTTCGCGCTGCCACGTCTACAAGACGTGTGAAATCCGTTAGGTGATTGGGGTTCGCGTCGGATGCGGGAGGGACCGCATCCAAAGAAGCAGCGACGTTCTGCTCGCCCCTCGCAAGGTAAACCTCACGCTCTTTCTTAAGCTTCGGCATCTCTAAGACCTCAATGAGTTTGGCTGCCGGTACTACCACGCCCATGCCCACGGGGACGCGCATTTCCTTACCTCGATCAGCAGTCAGGACGGCATCTGTCTTTGCATCCCATGCGCCCTGCCAAACTCCTAACAACACCAAATCGACGCGGGAAAGCCGTGCATACAATCCGCCGATACCCGGCACATGAAACTCAGGCGAAATGAACGTCGGACGCGCAAATACCGGCGCGCCGCTTAAGCCCTGCAAGCCCTGACCCTCAACCAGATATCCCTCAACCAACCGCCGCTTGCTCTGATCGTCCCAATCCACGACAGGGATTCTTTCGTCACCGGGCAACAATGCAATGTTGCCCGTATGGACGACAGGCAAGTTGCGTTGCTTACCGTGCAGGACCCGAAACAAGCCCACGGTATAGGCCTGATCGCCCACGCCAACAGCGTGTGATTTCAGAACTGCGGCATCAGCAATCATGCCGCTCTGCACCGCCTTTACGTCGCATCCTTCAAAATCCATGGGGAAAAACGATGCGGCAAGGTCTACATCATCATCAGTTTCGTGAACCTGCCATCTTACCTCTTCGTCCGTGAGATAGTTTCGAGACCCGCCGTCCGTCGTGTTGATCCGAATCAAAAACGGCCCATTCGCAACCGCTGCTGCAATATGCCTTGCGGTTACAATGTGCATGCAATTTTCGTAATAGACGAAAAATCCTGTGCCGATACACGAAATGCCGCCGTGCCCCGGCCTGTCACTTTCATGACCAAGAAAAACGATCGTTCGTCTCAGGTCTTCGGGGAATCTCATCGCCCCAGGCATCCGCTTAAGCGGCCATCCCGGCGACGGCCCTAGGCTCCAAGCTAACATGTCCTAACCTCTCGGTTAGGCACATACCCCGTTCCCTTTCAGGCTGTGAAAGGGTCATATGCGCCATTTTTGGACCCCACAACCATTAAATGCTGTGAGGGGATAAATGCGCGCAATATGTTCTTTTCATAGGGGGTTACTGGCCCTTTTCGACCCCTGGTGGCCGGATTTGATTTTGGAAGTGGCCTAGTTTGCGTAAGGGCATTGATTTAGATCAATGCGCCCATTTTCGATTTCTACCAGTCGGACGGAATGTCCAAAACGCGTCCGCCCCTCAGAAATTGCCCCATTTGCCACATTGCAATGCAGGCTAGTAAGTCCAGTGAGCACGCTGGTTACGACACCTTTACGTGCCAACGCTGCGATCTTGTGATGACCCTGCCTGCGCCCCAATCCAAAGCATTAAACCCCGGCCGCGAATAGGCCGCCTCAGTTGGCGGCCTCTTATATTTCCTCATTACGACCGCGCCGGATCGGCGAAAGCGCTTTCGCGTAATCAAGCGAGGGAGGGGGTAAGTCAAAATGACTCACTTTTACAAATTGTTAACCATGTTACCCCGCTAATCAGAATAGGCGGGGCAACAGATGACCGACGCAACCTACAATCTGAACGGCGGCTTCAAGCCGACGATGAAGCGGTTCGCTGATCTCAGCGGACCGGATTTTTTCCCGACGCCGCGATGGGCAACATTCGCTCTCATCGAGAATGAAAAGTTCGACGGAGAAATTTGGGAATGCGCGTGTGGCGACGGAACGATGTCCCGCGTTCTTGAGGAAACGGGCCGGAAAATTCTAAGCTCCGATTTGTATGATCGTGGGTACGGTGATGCGGGCCAGGATTTCCTTGCTCCCGCGCGCTCGGTCGCGAACATCGTCACAAACCCTCCCTACAACTGCGCTGAGGGCTTTGTGGCCAGCGGCGTGAAGCACGCAAAGCACAAATTCGCGCTGTTGCTGCGGCTTGCCTTCCTTGAAGGGGCGAACCGCGCAAATACGATCTTTGCAAAAAGTCCGCCCGCCCGCGTGTGGGTGTTCAGCGAACGGATCACGTTTTATCCCAGCGGTGTTGAGCCGAAAGGCAGCGGCACCACGGCATACGCTTGGTTCGTCTGGGATAAAGATGCGCCCGGTTCGACTGAGTTGAAGTGGTTCAAGCCCGGCTACAAGGCGCGATTTTCCTAAGCCGCTTTAGTGATGTGAGATCGCCCCGTTGGCGTGATGCGCCATACCCCTCGTGCAACAGCAATCACATACCCCTCATGGAAAATATTTCCTGATGTCGGTTCATGCGATTTCAAATTTCGGACTTGTTGCTCCCAAAGCTCCTCATTCGTGCGCGTCGTTGAACCAACTTGGTCATCGACAGACAAAGTGATGTGTTTGGGCAGTTCGGCTTTCAAGGTTTCAACCGTAGCCTCGCCATTTGGCTGCCCGGCCAAAATATTCAGCACAGCAATTCCAACCCGCCTTTCAGTAATTCTCGCCATTGGTACCTCCAAAAATATGGAGTCCTGAAATGGTGGGCCTTATTGAAAATTCTAGTCAGCAACACTGACCTAAGGTGCGGTGGCCTATTTTGAGGGGCCAAGTGGTCTATTTCGGCCAGCACTACCTCGCCGGGCGCTGGCCCATTTTGACCCCTTTGGCCAATCAGTGGTCCCTTTTGAATCTGGGAATGGCCCATTTTGAGAATGTTTGATTTGCCTCAATGTGGCCCGTGCCGTCCGGTCCATATTGAATACCGTCATTGCCGAACAACCCAAGGAGGGCTGCTCCGACGGTGATGGGGGGGCCCCGGCGATTCTTCAGCCGGGGCTCTTTCATTGGGGCCGCCTCAGTTGGCGGCCTCGTGTTTTTCGCCGTCAAGATCGGCCAAAATTTCCTTGTCGAGTTCGAGCTTCTTAATCAGCCGCTCGCTGTCTCTGAAACGGCGCGCAGCGCGGCGTCCTGATCACTCCACCAGCGGTCGGGGAGGCTGCCTCCCGGACCGGGGGGCCATGTCGCGCGATCTGCGTCCTTTGGCCCGCCCTGCGGTCAAACCCGAGGCTGGCGGTAGAGACGCTTATGGTATTAAATTGCATATAGGTGTATTAAATTGCATAGACGGTCGCCCGCGGGGCGGACTTGAAAAAATAACATCTGGAGAGGAAGTCATGCGTCACCATCGTCATAATCAGTCCTGTCGTCGCGCATTTCTGGCACTCATTTTCGCGGCCGGTTTTGCCGCCTCCGCACAACTCACAGCAGCTAATGCCCAGGATGCCGGCGCCTTCCTGAAGGGCCAGACCGTCCGCATCTATGTCGGCTTCTCGCCCGGCGGCGGCTACGACGCCTATGCGCGCATGCTGGCGCCGCATTTCGAGAAGAAGACGGGCGCCACGGTGGTGGTGGAAAACCGCCCCGGCGGCGGCGGCCTCACCGCGCTCAATCAGCTCGTCCGCGAGAAGCCGGACGGGCTCGCCATGATGATGCTCAACGGCGAGTCCGCCATCCTCGGGCAAATCACCAAGCAGCCGGGCGTCGCCTTCGACATGACCAAGGTGAGCAACCTGGCACGTGTCGCCCACGAGCAGCATTTCCTCCTGGTCAATCCCAACATGCCGAACAGCCTGAAGGAGATCATCGCCTCGGGCAAGACGGTGAAATTCTCCGCCACCGGCCGCGTGGACAATCTCGGCGACTATGCCGCGGTGCTCTGCGAGGCGCTGAAGATGAATTGCCAGATCATCACCGGCTACAAGGGCAGCAAGGAAGCGGGCCTTGCGGTGATGAACGGAGAGGTCGATGCGCTCGCCATCTCCGACGGCTCCGGCAACGACTATGCCCAGGGCGGCCAGACCAAGGTCATCGCCACCATCGGCAACGCGCGCTCCGAGTTCAAGCCGGATGTCACCACGCTCAATGAGCAATTCCAGCTGCCGCCCGACCGCAAGTGGCTGCTCGACTTCCGCCTTGCCATCAAGGACTACGGCCGCGTCATGGTCGCCCCGCCGGACATGCCCGCCGACAAGCTGAAATATCTGCAACAGGTCTGGCGCGAAATCCTCACCGATCCGGCGGTGATGGAAGAGGCAGCCAAAAGCAAGCGTCCGCTGAAATACGAAGCGCCGGCCAAGCTCGATCAATATATCCGCGACCTGCTGCAAAGCTTGCCGCCGGAAAAAGTCGATCAGGTCAACGAGGTTATCCTGAAGAAATTCTCGTAACCCGGCCTTCTTCCCGGCGCTCAGATGCTTGACGCTTTCCTCTCGGCCGGCGGGCTGGTGTTTCAGCCCGCCGTCCTCCTCGCGATGGCGCTTGCGCTGCCGATCGGCATCGTGGTCGGTCTGCTGCCGGGGCTAAGCGGCATTACCGCTCTCGCCTTCCTCATTCCCTTCACCTTCGGCATGGATCCGCTGGTCGGCCTTGCCTTCCTGCTCGCCTCCTACGCGGCGGTGTCGCAAGGCGGGTCGATCACTGCCATCGTGCTCGGTGTCCCCGGCGAAGTGCCGAACGCGGCCACCGTCATCGACGGCTATCCGCTGGCCAAGCAGGGGCGCGCGGGCTACGCCATCGGCGGCGCGCTGATGGCTTCGGCCTTGGGCGGGCTGTTCGGCTGTGTGGTATTGGCGGTGCTGTTGCCGGTGATGCAGCCGGTGATCCTCTCCTTCGCCTCCCCGGAAAATTTCTTTCTCTCGCTCGCCGGTGTTGCTTTCATTGCGGTGCTCAGCGCCAGCGCCCCCGTGCGCGGGCTGATCGCCGGCGCGCTCGGCATCTTCCTGTCGTTGTTCGGCTACGATCCGGTCGATGGGGTGCCGCGCTTCTGGATGGGCTCCGACTACATGCTCGACGGTTTCCGTCTGGTGCCGCTGGCCATGGGCCTGTTTGCCATTCCGGAAATCCTGGCGCTGATGTCGAGCGGCAAGTCCATCGCGCAGCCCGGGCGGCTCGAGCCGATCTCCTTCGGCCAAGTGGTTGAAGGCGGGCTCGCGGTGTTCAAGCATCTCGGCATCTTCTTCCGCTCCTCCGCCATCGGTACGGTCATCGGCATCATGCCGGGCGTCGGCGGCGCCACCGCGCCCTTCGTCGCCTATGCCGCCGCGCGGCAAACGGCGAAGAATCCGGAAACCTTTGGCCAGGGGCGCATCGAGGGCGTGATCGCGCCGGAGGCCAGCAGCAACGCCAAGGAAGGCGGCGCCCTGGTGCCGACCTTGGCGCTCGGCATCCCCGGCAGCTCGTCCATGGCCATGCTGCTCGGCGCCTTTCTCATCCTCGGCCTGCAGCCGGGGCCGGAGTTCCTCAAGAAGCACATGGACATTGCCATCGCGCTCGCCTGGATCTGCGCGCTGGCCAATGTCGCCTCCAGCGCGCTGATGTTCTTATTGTCGAAGGCGCTGATCTATATCACCCGCGTGCCCGGGCATGTGCTCGCGCCCATTTTGCTGGCGCTCGTGGTGATCGGCACCTATTCCGCGGACAACAACGTCAACGACGTGTGGTTCATCTTTATCTTCGGCGCGCTCGGCGTGGCCATGGAACGGCTCAACTACAACCGCCCGGCGTTGCTGCTCGGCTTTGTGCTGGGCGAGACCATCGAGCGCAATTTCCAGATCTCGATGAAGGCCTATGGGCCGGCCTTCGTGTTGCGTCCTATCTCTATTGCCATCATCGTGCTGGCGCTGGCCTTTCTGCTGTGGCCGAACCGGCGGCGTCTCACTCTGCTATGGAGGCGCGCATGAGCCGCGCCGAGGTGATCTTCCCGTCGCTGCTCTTCGCGGTCGTCGCTTCGCTCTTGGCGGCGGGCTTTTTCGTCTTCCATCATTCTTGGACGGTGATTGCCTTTCCCTTCGGCGCCGGCCTCGTCGTTTGTGCGCTCTGCCTCGTCGACATCGCCATGAGCTTGTCGGGACGCCGCGCGGCGCCGAGCGCCACCGACATGCCGCTGGAAACGCTTTCGCCGTCGAGCCTGATTTGGGCCTTCGCGCTTGCCTTATTCGTCTACGCGCTCGGCTTTGTATTTGGCCCGGCCGCTTATTTGCTCGCCTATCTGCGCGCTACCGGCTCTTCCTGGCGCCTATCCGTGGGGGTCGCCGCGGCCTCGCTGCTGGTGACCTGGGTGCTGTTCATCAAGCTGCTGCGCATCCTTTTGCCGTTCGAGCCGCTGTGGTGGCCGTGGTGACGTGGGAGGGATGACGTGGAATTCGGCTATTTCACGCTCAGCGACAATCACTACGAGAACAATCCGCGCGGCGCGAACCAGTTCATCGCCGATATCACGGCGGAGGCGCTCTATGCCGATCAACTGAACATGCATTCCGCCTGGATCGGCGAGCATCATTTCAACTCGCTCGGTGTGCTTTCCTGTCCTGATCTCGTATTGGCCTTCATCGCCGCGCGCACCAAACACATTCGCTTGGCGCCCGCGGTGACCGTGCTGCCGCTGCATCATCCCATCCGCGTTGCCGAGCAATGGGCGACGCTCGATCTGCTCAGCGGCGGGCGCGTCGATTTCGCCGCCGGCCGCGGCTACGACGCCCGCGAATATCTGCCCTTCAAGGTGTCGTTTGCCGACAACCAGGGCATCTTCGAGGAAGGTCTGGAGGTGGTGCGCAAGCTGTGGACGGCGGAAGGGCGCATCTCCCACCACGGCACGCATTATTCTTTCGACAACGTCCGCATCACGCCAAAACCGATTCAGAATCCGCTGCCGGCCTATGTGGCGTCCTTCTCCAAGCCGTCGATCGAGCTGGCCGCGCGGCTCGGCTGCGGCTTGATCGTCGCGCCCTTTGCCGCCGCCATGAGCTTCGGCGGGCTCAAGCAGGTCGCCGATCTCTACCACGAGAGCTGCGCCAAGTTCGGCAATCCGCCCGGTCGGCTGATGTGCAGCTATTTCACTCATTTCGCCGACACCAAAGAGCAGGAGATAGCGCAGCGCGCGCGCCAGATCCGCTACTATAAGGAATGCGTGATCCCGGCCTTTCCCGGCGATCCGAAAACCGCGCCGCCGAGCTACCGCTATTTCATCGGCATGGTGGAGCGGCTGCAGAAGATCAAAGCCGAGGACTTGACCGAGAATTCGGTCCTGCTCGGATCGGCGGCGCAGATCATCGACACGCTGAAGAAAGTGGAGGCCGCCGGCTTCTCCGAAGTGATCCTCTATTTCAACGTCGGCCTCAAGCCGCACGCGCAGGTGAAGGAAGAAATGGACCGCTTCATGCGCGACGTGGCGCCGGCGTTTGCTGGGAAACATCGGCGGCCGTGACCGCTGAAAAACAATCCCTGGCCATGTAACCAACCGGCATTCGGCGAAGAAAACATAGTTGGAAGGCCGGTGTGCCCGGCCTGCCGCGGGACGGGCATGCGGCCCGTTTTCACTGGACTTTCAACGGGGGCCGGCGACATTTTGTTCAAGTCGTGGAACTACTGATCGTGAATTTGTGTGCCCCTTTAGATGTAACCCACGGCCCATCCGGAGCGAATGGACTATTGCGCGTCTGAGAATCGGCGCGCTGATCAACCAACCGGAGATGAAACATGTCGACAAGATCAGCCGTGAGTTCGGCCGTCCTGGCCAGCGCCGTCGCAACCGCCTTTGCATCCTACGCTGCTGCAGCGCCGCTGTCGGAAGCAGAAGGAAAAGCGGCAATGGCGGCGGGAAAAGAGAAGTGCTACGGCATTGCGCTCAAGGGTCAAAACGACTGCGCCGCCGGACCGGGCACCACCTGCCAGGGCACCTCGACCGTCGACTTCCAGGGCAACGCGTGGAAGTTCGCCCGGGGCGGCACCTGCACCAAGGTGGAAGTGCCCGGTGGCCTCAAAGGCTCGCTCACGGCGCTGACACGTAACGTCCCGAAGTAAGCACCGAAACCCGCCGGAAAGCGGAGGCCAAGATGAACGATCTGGCGACGCGTCCAGATTCGATCTCGTCCGGAACGCTTCGCTTTCCGGCGTATCCCATTGCTGGCCTCGCGGGCACCAGCTTCAAGCACGAGCATTTGCCGGCGATCCTTGCCGACGGGAAACAGGCCGGTTTCTTTGAGGTTCATGCCGAAAATTATATGGGGGCCGGTGGTCCGCCACACGATGCGCTGACGCGCATGCGCCGCGACCACCCAGTGTCGCTCCACGGCGTGTGCATGTCGATCGGCGGGCGGCAGCCGATCGACAAGACCCATCTCGGACGTTTCAAGGCGCTTGTCGATCGCTACGAGCCGGCGCTTGTCTCCGAGCACCTCGCCTGGTCGACCCACGAGACGACCTATTTCAATGATCTGCTGCCCTTGCCCTACATGCAGACCACACTTGCCCGCGTCGCCGATCATATCGATGTGGTGCAGGAGACGATCGGCCGGCCGATTCTACTCGAAAACCCATCGACCTATCTCATTTTTCTGGAATCGACGATGAGCGAGACGGATTTCCTCCGCGAGCTTACCCGGCGCACCGGATGCGGCTTGTTACTCGATGTGAACAATGTCTTCGTTTCGGCCACCAATCACGGCTACTCGGCACTCGCTTACCTCGCCGATTTTCCGCTCGAACATGTGGGTGAAATCCATCTGGCCGGGCATGCCGAACAGGCGGACGACGAAGGGGCCCTACTGCTCATCGACAGCCATGACGGCCCGGTTGCCGACGCGGTCTGGAAACTCTTCGACATCGTGATCGGCCAATGCGGACCAGTTCCGACGCTTGTTGAATGGGACAGCAACATCCCTGACTGGCCCGTGCTCAAGGCGGAGGCGACCGCAGCGCAAGCGATCCTCGATCGGCATGCGCACAGTCTAATGCGCGGAAAAGTCCATGCTGCCCTTTGAACTTAAAGTGCAAGACTTCGTCGGCCAGCCTTCCTATGCGGTTGGCTTTGTGTCCGCGCTGCTCGATCCTGAGCGCTCCACGCCGGCTGCGGTAACCGGGCCGAACGGCAAGGCCGCAAAGAAGCGCTACAACGTCTATCGCAACAACGTCACTGTCAGTCTCATCAATGCTCTCACGGCTGCCTTCCCGGCAACACAGCGCATTACCGGGACGGATTTCTTCCGGGCAATGGCGCGTTTCCATCTGCGCGCCACGCCGCCGACATCGCCGCTCCTGTTCGAATACGGCCGCGGCTTTCCCGATTTTATCGAACGCTATGAGTATGCCCAGTCGATGCCGTGGCTGGCGGATGTGGCGCGGATCGAGCGGGCGTGGCTCGACGCCTATCACGCCGCCGATGCGGAGCCGCTGCCGCCGCTAGCCCTGGCCTCCATCGCTGGGGAGCGGCTGGCCGATACCGTTTTGACGCCGCATCCCGCGACGCGGATCGTGCGCTCGCACTTTCCCGCCATCACCATTTTCGCCGCGAACCGGAGCGAGGATCCAGTCAGCCGTATCGAGGCAACCGAGCCGGAGGATGCGCTGGTGACAAGGCCTGCCCTAGAGGTGATAGTCCGGCACCTTCCATCCGGCGGCGCTGTTTTTCTGACACATCTCATCGAGGGCAAACCGCTCGGCGTGGCCGCCGCCGCAGCTCTTGCGGACTACCCGGCATTCGATCTTCCCGGTAACATCGCCGGGATGCTCGCGGCGGGCGCCTTCACTACGATCCATCAAGGAGGTTGAATGGCGCTGAGTTCTGAACGGCAGGTCTCCGGTAGTGACCGATGGCAAAGGATTGGCGGGCTCGTCGAACGGGTGAATCATGTCGTTCGCTCGATTGCCCAGCCGTCCCTCACCCAGCTTGTGTTGCGATTCGCCCTTGCAGTCCCGTTCTGGCGGTCAGGCATCAACAAATGGGACGGCTTCCTGCAACTGAACGATGTTGCCGTGCTTCTTTTTAGCTCGGAGTTCCAGTTGCACTTACCGGGGGGTCCTTATCCTTTCCCCGCGCCCGCAGTGATAGCATTCGCCGTCGGTTCCGCGGAAATCCTTTTTCCCATTCTCCTCGTTCTCGGTTTGTTGACTCGACTAACTGCGTTCGGACTTCTGGTGATGACGCTCGTGGTGCAGTTTACCGTGCCGGATGGTTGGCCGGTACATGTGACCTGGGCGGCAATGGCGCTCGCCGTCATGGCGTGGGGACCGGGACGCATTTCGCTCGATCACTGGATCGAGCGGGGGAAAGGATGAACTTCTGAAGCTGCGCCTCACCATAGCCGCCGCGATCCTATTCCTGGCCTCGGAGGCGTTTGCGCAGTCCATCGCTCCTCAACCCACGCAATGGACCGTTGCGCCAAGCTTTGCCAAGAGCGCCGACGCACGCGAGAACATCAGCGGCGCCGCTTGCGCCGTGACCCAGCCGGCGTTCCGCTCCTGTCTCGCGGTCAATGACCAGAAAAAATACGCGCAATTCTTTTCCATCTTCGGCAACACGATCGTGCCGGGCTCGGTGGTGCGCCTGCTCGGCGACGGCGCCGACGGCGATCCGGACGCCGAAGGCGCGGCCTATCACAATGGATATTTCTATGTGGTCGGCTCGCATGGCCGCGGCCGCCACAGCGGCAAGCTCGGCGCCGCGAGTTTCCTGGTGTTTCGCTTCGCGGCGATCATGCAATCAGGCAATGCCGCCGCTGACGAGATCGCGCCCGCGGTGCAGACCTCGGCCAAGTTGCGCGAGGTGATCCGCACCGCCGAACCCCTCGGTCCTTTCGCCGAGAAGCTGCTAAATGCTAATGGCGCGAATATCGAAGGCATCGCGGTCGATGGCGAACGGCTCTATGTCGGTTTCCGCGGGCCGTCGCTGGAGGGCAGGGCGTTTATCCTCAGCGCCGCGCTGGACGGCGTTTTCGGCGGCAAGAGCCTGGCCGCCAAGGTGCACGCGCTTGCGCTTGGTCCGGGCCGCGGCATTCGCGATCTCGCGCGCGTCGATGGCGGGCTGCTGGTGCTGGCCGGCCCGGCCGCGGAGGAGAACGTGCCCGCGTCGGTGTTCCTGTGGAACCCGGCCTCCGGCGCGCTCAAAAAGCTCGCCGACCTCGGCGGCATCCCGGCCGGGGCCAAGGCCGAAACCCTGCTCGCGCTCGGGCAGACGCCGCAACAATATAGCGTGCTGGTGCTGTTTGACGGGATCGCCAATGGCCGGCCGACGGAGTATCAGATACCGATACCGCGTCAGTGAGTGGCGAGGGCTTGGGCGGGCATGAGAGGGTTCCCGAGTCGAGATTTAGTCGCCCGTGAAGAACAGCTAAGCGATTGAGGGCGAGTCAATTTTTGCCGTGCCGGGTAATTTGAGATTGCAAGATTTTGGGGCTTGAAGCCCCGGAACCTTGCAATTTCATTTTCGGG
>Ga0082335_1001470_pt1 | contig 49573 bp, 41 predicted proteins | sample Subgrocontami58m_FD_72375 | JGI IMG/M metagenome (GOLD analysis project Ga0082335, IMG submission 72375) | Subsurface groundwater microbial communities from S. Glens Falls, New York, USA - GMW37 contaminated, 5.8 m (SPADES assembly) (version 2) ... | reverse complement strand
TACATCAGCGGCGTGGCCGCGAACTCTCTCGCGCCACGCCCCTGCCGTTCTCCGCCGTCCTCTGCCGTTCTCCGCCGTCCTCTGCCGTTCTCCGCCGTTCTCCGCCGTTCTCCGCCGTTCTCCGCCGTTCTCCGCCGTTCTCCGCCGTCCTCTGCCGTTCTCCGCCGTTCTCTGTCCTACACGTACGAGAACACCATCGCATAGATGATCAAGAGCACGATCACCGTTCCCATCGCCAGCGCCGTCCACGCAAAGGCGCGGATGGTGCGAATCACGATCGGCTGGTACGCCGGCACGAGGTGCTCCTCGAGCGTCCCCTTCTCCACCAGCTCCGCGTATTCATCCGGCTTGTCGTGCTTCAGCTCCTCCACCGTCATGCGCCCCGTGAACACGACGACGTCCATGGGGAACTTCTCCGGGCGCAGGTGCGTGTTGAAGAAGTGGATGGTGAAGATGAAGCCCGTGGCCAGCAGCGCCTCATCGCTGTGCACGATGGTGGCGACGTTGATGACCCAGCCGGGGAAGACGTGGGAGAAGAAGACCGGGAACCAGAGCATCAGGCCGGTGGACCCGATGACGAAGATGCCCCAGAACACGGCGAAGTAGTCGAACTTCTCCCAGTAGGTCCAGCGGCCGTACGTCGGGCGCTCGCCCTTGCCGAGGAACCACTTCACCGAGCCGACGAGCTCGCGCAGGTCGCGCCGGTTGAACATCATCGAGCCCGGGCCGAGCACGAGGTCCTTCCACGTGGTGCCGTCGCGGCGCTTGCGCCGGACGAGGTCCACGAGGTGCGTGACGAAGATGCCGAACATGATGACGGCCGCGTAGCGGTGGAAGTAGCCGGTGGTCTCGAAACCGCCGAGCATGCGTGACACCACCGACGCCCACTTCGTGTACGAGAACTTCAGCGTCATCCCCGTCAGCGCGAGGCTGATGAAGCTGAGGATCATGAAGACATGCAGCGCCCGGTTGAGCGGCGTGAAACGCTCGTACTCGCGCTCGCCTTCCACGGCGGGCGGATGCCGGCCGAACTCCTGGCGCATCTTCAGCGCGCGCGGCAGCCACAGCAGCGTGTGCGCGCCGCCGACCGTGAAGGTCACCACCAGCAGCGCGGTCATCGCCCAGAAGACCCAGAACAGGATCGGATACTTGTCGAGGTCGTGGTGGGTGGCGTGCGTCAGGTAGCCCGCAAACTTGCGCGTGGCGCCGGCGTGGCACTTGGCGCAGGTGGCCACCACGTTGTCGCGGCTGAGATGCGACCGGACATCGTCGACCCGCAGGATGTCGTGCGACCCGTGGCAGTCGTAGCACTGCGCGGTCTTCGTGTAGCCGAGCCGCGACACCTTGCCGTGGTACGTCTCGAAGTACGACTCGGTGATCTTCTCGTGGCAGCTGCCGCACTGCCGCATGATCCGGAGCTTGAAGCCCTCGGCGTCGGTGCGGCTGATCGTGTGCGACGAGTGACAGTCCTCGCAGACGGGGAGCTTCTGGTCGCCCCTGGTGACCAGCGGCGAGTGCACGCTGCGCGCAAACTGCCTGGCGATGCCCTCGTGGCAGCGGCCGCAGGTCTGCGCCTGGTTGTCGCGATGGATGCTCGACTGGGTGCTGTCGTGCGGCAGCACGCTGTGCGCCGTGTGGCAGCTCGTGCAGGTGGCGGTGACCACCAGCCCGCTCTCCAGCAGCCCCTTCCCGTGGATGCTCTCGGTGTAGTTCTCGACGATCCGCTTCTGCGTTCCGGTGTAGGCCTTCGCCGCCTTCTCGCCCGTGCGGTGGCACTGGGCGCAGAGCGTCGGGATGTGGGTCGGGAAGATCGGCGACTGCGGGTTGGTCTTCCCGAGGACGCCGTGCCCACCGTGGCACTGCTTGCAACTCGGGCCATTGGGATCCTTCCGGGCCTCGAGCTCGCCGTGCGTGCTCACGCGATACTGTTCGCCGACCTCGGCGTGGCACGACGCGCAGTTCACCTTCTCCGTGATCGTCTCGCAGGGGCGCATCCGTGACGGCGACACGCCGGTGTGGCACTGGGAGCAGCGGATCTTGACGTGAATCGAGCCGGCGAGCGAGTCGGGATTGACGCGCAGCGAGCGGCCGTCCTTCGACGCCCTGATGTCCGCCTTCTCGTGGCAGCGCAGGCAGTCGCGATCGGCCATCCCCTGGTCGTAGAAGACGCGGCGCGCCTTGTGGGGCTCGTGGCAGTCCACGCAGGCGGGGAGGATATGCTGCTCGCGCTCCCACAGCTTGCCCTCGATGACCTTGCGGTGCACGTCCTCGATGGCGGCGTGGCAACTGGCGCACGTCCTCGCGATGTTGCCGCGCGCGATGGATGACCTGGGATCGGTGTGCTTCAGGATCGAGTGCGCGGTGTGGCACGACACGCAGGTCGCCGCGACGGTAAGCCCCTTGTTCATCAGGGCGTCGCCGTGGATCGACTCCGTGTAGTTGTTGATGATGTTCGACTGGTGGATGACGCGTTCCTTCTGGACGCGCCCGCCCTCGGAGTGGCACTTGCCGCAGAGGTACGGAATGCGCGACGGCTGCACCGGCGAGCGCGCGTCCTTGGCCCCGACGATCTCGTGCGTGCCATGACAGTTGCTGCACTTGGGCGCCAGCGGGTCGCCGCGCGCGATCGCCTTGCCGTGCAGCGACTGGTCGTGCTGGACCTGCTCCACCTGGTGGCAGCTCCGGCACTGGGCCGGCTTCAGCGTCTCGTCGTGCGGGAGGTCCATTCCCTTGAGGTCGGCGTGGCACTCGGTGCAGAGCACTCTGGCGTGCACCGCCTTGCCGTATCGCGCCTCGTCCACGAAGAGCGAGACGGTCCGGCCGTCGCGCTTCTTGGTCAGGCCCTTGTCGTTGTGGCAGGCCAGGCAGTCGTCGTTGCCCTGCGCCCTGGCGCCCGCCGCCGCGCCGGAGGCGAGCAGGAGCGCAGACGCGACCAGCGCGGCGCGCCCCGCGGCCCGCATCGCCCTCAGGAACCGGTCAGCGGACGGACGCCAGCTCATGCGGGGGCCTGGCCGGCGTCGTCGTCGTCCTCTTCCTCGACCATCTTCGCCTGGAGCCGTTCGAGTTCGAGCGGGTGCTCGTCGAGCATCTCGCGCTCGGTGAGCGTCCCCTTCCAGAACGCGAGGTTGATCGGGTAGATCTCGGGGTTGAAGATCACGAAGTAGAAGTGCCAGACGATGATGGCCAGCGTCGCCAGCCACGCCTCGTAGTAATGCACCGTGCGCGCGATGTCCCAGCCGAGCTTGGTCAGCACGTTCATGAACGTGTTGTCGAACCAGAGGATCACGCCCGTGGCACCCATCAGGATGGTGCCCCACACCAGCGCCCAGTACTCGCTCTTCTCGATGTAGCTGAACCGCCCGAACTTCGGACGCACCGTGGACCAGTTGAGGTTGTAGCGGATCATCGCGAAGACGTCGCGCAGGTCCTGTGGCACCGGGAGCAGGTCCTTGAGGAGCTGCCGCCCGCGTGGGACGAAGGCGAGGTAGTAGATGTGGTACAAGCTGGCGAGCACCATCACGACGCCGGCGATGCGGTGCACGAGGCTCCGCAGGTCAAAAACGCCCGGGAAGTTCCGGTGCAGCGGCGCCACCCACCACGCCTCGGGGAACTTGAGCGCGAAGCCGGTGATGACGAGCGTGATGAAGCTGACGACGAGCGTGGCGTGCTGCAGCCGCTCGTTGAGCGACATCCGCACGTACAGCGTGTGGCCGCCGTGCTCCGCCTCGAGGAGGCCGCGGCGCATCATCAGCTGGTGCCGCGACTTCTTGATGAAGTCGAGCAGGTTGTGCACCAGCATGCCGCCGATGATCGTCACGATCATCACGATGTACGCCATCGCCACCCAGTAGAGGATCGGCTCCTGCTCCTCCGTGAGGGTGATGTGCACCGACCCCTCGGCGAACTTCTCGCTCGCGCCGGCGTGGCACTTGCCGCAGGTCACCGCGAGCTTCGACTTGTGGATGGAGGAGGCCGTGTCCGAGGACGGCCGGATGTCGTGCGCACTGTGGCAGCTGGCGCAGTTGGCCACGTTGAGCGCTCCGCCGCGCCCTGCCAGGCCGTGATAGCTGTCGGTGAAGGTCTTGAAGCGGTCGCTCCGCAGGCCGTACTTGGCCGAGAGCTGCACCGACTCGTGGCACGGCTGGCAGACCTGGGCCGAGACGTTCAGCGGCGCAACGCGCGAGTCGGGATTGGCCTTGCCGAGGATGTTGTGTTCGCCGTGGCACGAGGTGCAGGTCGGCGAGTCGTCATTGCCTTTGGCCACTTCCACGCCGTGCACGCTCGCGTTGTAGTGGCTTGCAATGGTGGTATGGCAGGCGCCGCAGGTCCTGGCAACGTTGAGCCGGTTGACGAACGACGTGGCGTCCGACCCGCGCTTCATGTCGTGGCTGCCGTGGCAGCTGACGCAGTTGGCGGCCCCGGCCTTGCCCGCCATGAGTGCCTGCCCATGGACGCTCGCCTCGTACCCCCTGATGAACCCGGCCGTGGGCGACGTCCGCGCCTTCACGTCCTCGTTGTCGAGGTGACACGCGAGACAGAGCCTATCCTGGTTCTGCTTGACGGTCAGCGAGTCCGCGGAACCGGCAACCAACCGGGCGCTGCGATGGCACGTGAGGCAGTTCGGGGCGCCCTTCACGCGGCCGGCGAACGCCTTGCCGTGCGCCGACGCCGGGAAGTGCTCGGCCGCCTGCTTGTGGCACGAGCCGCAGTCGCTGGTCAGCCGCGCCGTCGAGAACTTCGCCCCCGGCGATTTTGGCGACTGGACGTCGTGCGTGCCGTGGCACGACTGGCACAGCACCTTGGCCGGCCGCTGCTGCGCGACGGCGCGATTGATGTCGGGATGGAACGGGTGCTTGAGGACGGCCTTGCCGTGGCAGCGCGCGCAGTTGACCGGCGTGATCTCGGCCTTGTGCGGCAGCTCCTCGGCATTGAAGCCCATGTGACACGAGACGCACGCCAACTTCGCGTGCGTCGAACCGTTCAGGACGTGCTCCCGGACGAACAGCGAAATCTGCTTCTTCCCCGGACCTTCCTTGGTCAGGGTCGAGTCACTGTGACAGGCAAGGCAGTCCTCGCGCGTCTGCGCGAGGGCTGCCTTGGCGCCCAGCTGAGTGAAGGTTCCGAGCACGAGAACCAGGACAAACAGGCGCCGGATCATGTCTTATCTCTTCTCTCAGCTGGGCGGGGTGGGGATCGAACGAGTTAGGCGGCCGGCTTCTTGTGCGCGATTTCCTTCCAGCGCGCTTCGAAGTCGAACGACTTCGCGGTCGGGCTCTTCTCGTTGTGGCAGCCCTTGCACATCGCCTCGATTGCGGCCTTGTCGGCCCACACCACGAGTCCACCCTTCACCGCGCTGTCGCGCACCTTCATCACGCCCATCGCCTTGTAGTCGGCGCCGGGGCCGTGGCAGGTCTCGCACTGCACGCCCTGCTTGATGTCGGCCGCGTCCGGGCCGCCCTTGATCGTGTGGCACTCGAGGCACTCGGGCGACTCGTTGGCCGGCTTGGCCAGGCCCTTCGCCTTGGCGACTTCAGCCGCGCGCGGCGTCGTCAGCGTGGTGTACGCGCCGGCGTGCTTCGACTTCTCCCAGATGGCGAGCTGCAGTCCCTGCTTCTCCGACTTGTGGCACATCGTGCATGCCTTGACGCCGACGTACGCGTGCTGCGCGCCGACGACGCTCGGCACCACGACGGCCGCGGCGACGAGCGCCAGAAGACCAAGTGTGCGCTTCATGTAGTGCTCCCCTTGTCTGTCCTGCGTGTGAACGATGAACGCCGCGATGTCCCGTGTCCGTGATACCCCTCGCGGATGCAAGGAAATCTCAACCGGTGTACCGCGCCGTGAAATCCAGAGATTGCGGTCATTACGTGCGGCAATCCCCTACGATCATGCGGGGGAACTTCCGAACGCGGAAGGGGGGAGGTTTCTGCCTGTGCAACGGGCAGTACGTAGGCAATATTGCCGATCACCCCGTCGGTGATTGCGCGACCCTTGCAGAGAAAGGTGCTTATGCGTTCCAAGCTGCCTCCGTCATTCACCAACCCGATCACGCTCCTCGGCGTTTCGATCGCGACGCTCTGCTTCATCATCATCGGCTTCCTCGCGATCAACGAGATGCTCGCCAAGGACCCCAGTCCGTACGTGGGCGTCCTCGCGTTCATCATCGTGCCATCCGTGCTGCTGTTCGGCGTGGCCATCGCGATCTTCGGCATCCTGCGCGAGAACCGGCTGATCCGGATCGGGAAGCACACGGAACGCCACTTCCCCACCATCGACCTCGCGAATGAGCGGCATCAGGCCGGCATCGTGGTTGTCGCGGTGCTCGGCGGCACGCTCGTCCTCGCGACCGGTGTCGGCAGCTTCAAGGCGTACCACGCGATGGAGACGGACAAGTTCTGCGGTACGAGCTGCCACACGCCGATGGAACCCGAATACACGGCGTATCAGAACGGGCCGCATGCCCGGGTCGGCTGCGTCAAGTGCCACATCGGCTCCGGCGCCGGCTGGTTCGTCAAGTCGAAGCTGTCCGGGAGCTACCAGCTGTACTCCGTCGCCTTCAACAAATTCCCGCGCCCGATCGAGACGCCGATTCACAACCTGCGCCCGGCGCAGCAGACCTGCGAGCAGTGCCACTGGCCGAGCCAGTTCTTCAGCGAGAAGCTGATGCGCCAGACCTACTATTCATCGGTGGGGCAGGAGAACGTGAAGTCCACCATCGACCTGCTCATCAAGGTGGGCGGCGGCAACAAGGAGGCGGGCCCAACGTCCGGCATTCACTGGCACATGAACATCCGCAACCAGGTGACCTACACGGCCACCGACACGCGACGCCAGGTGATTCCCTGGATCAAGAGTGAAGGGCCGGACGGCGAGGTGCGCATCTTCCGCAGCACCGAGCTGCCGTTCACGGCGGAGGATTCGGCCAATGGCGAAACCCGGCGCATGGACTGCGTGGACTGCCACAACCGCCCCGCGCACCAGTACCGCAATCCGCAGCGCATGGTGAACCACCTCATGACGCTCGGCTGGATTGATCCGTCGTTGCCGAGCGCCAAGGACCTCGCGGTGCACGCGCTCGAGGAGAAGTACTCGACGGCGGCGATTGCGCAGGACAGCATCCGACTCACGATCACCGAGTACTACGCCACCAATTTCCCCGCGCTCGCCAAGACGAAGCAGGCGCAGATCGAGCGCATGGTCACCGAGGTGCAGGGCCTGTTCGCCAAGAACTACTTCCCGTCCATGAAGGCCGACTGGAAGAACTTCCCCGACAACATCGGCCACATGTACTTCCTCGGCTGCTTCCGCTGCCACGACGGGAAGCACGTGGACCAGAAGGGCAAGGTGCTGACGAACGACTGCAACAGCTGCCACACGATTGTCGGACAGCAGGTCGCGGGCAGGGCGGCGCAGGTGTCACTGGCCGGGCTCCCATACGTGCACCCGGTGGACGTGGGCACCGACTGGAAGACCGGACCCTGCGCGGATTGCCATAACACGCCGCCGGAGGCGAAGGCGGCGGAGAAGCCGAAGGTCGTGGGCGCGCGCACGCCGTCCACGAGCGGCGCGGGATCCACCGCGCCGCCGCTGCGCCGCTCACCGTAGCAGACGACGACGCACCGGAAGGTGCGTCGTCGGAGACTCAGCCGCTCGACCGGACGCCCTCCCCGGTCGCGATGGAATGGGGCGCTCGCGCCCCGCTGAACGATCGTTCACCGCTGAGACCGCTGGAGGCGTGATGTCCGCTGGGCATGTGCAGGCGACGGACCCGGCCCTTGCCGAGGCCCTGCGGTACATCGAGCGCCGGATCGCACGGCTGGAGGCGGAGCTTGAGCTGCCGCCGCTCACCGGGAATGACGGCGCGGGGGACGACCCACTGGCCGCCGCCGCGACCACCGGGTCAAGCGACGCGCGCCTCGCGGAGGTGGTCGACGAGCCGGCCGGCGAGCAGGACCTCGAGTTCGTCGTCGGTCAGAACTGGCTGGCCAGCGTCGGCGTGCTGGTGCTCACGTTCGGCGTCGGCTTTGCGCTGCTGCTCCCGCTGGCGGGCCTGCCGCCCTTCGTGCCGTCCCTCGCCGGCGGCGTGGTGGCGCTCGTGTTGCTGGCCCTCGCCGTTCGCTGGCACACGACGTTTGAACTCGTCGCCGGGTATTTCCGCGGTGCGGGCATGGCGCTGCTCTACTTCTCGGTGCTGCGACTCTTCTTCTTCGGCGCCGAGCACGTGCTCTCGGTGGAAAGCATGGCGGGGCGGTTGCTGCTCCTGGCCATCGTCGCCGCCAACATCGCGATCGCGCTCCGCCGACAGGCCGCCTGGCTGACGGCGATTGCGCTCCTCACCGGATTCGTGACCGTCGTCGCCATCGGAACGCCGGGCGTGGTGTTCATGGGCGTGACCGTGCTCCTCGCCATCGGGGCGTGGGCCGCCGTGACCCGCGGCTGGCCGTGGCTGCAGCTCTTCGTCATCCCCGCCGGTTACCTCGCGCACCTGCTCTGGCTGATCAACCGCCCGTGGCAGGGTCGCTCGGTCGAACTGGCCTCGCGCCCGGCGGCCGGCATCTACGTCATCCTGGCCTTCGTGAGCATCAACGCCATGGCGTCGTTGCTGCGTCGCGATCGCGACGAGGAGAGTTTCGCCACCATTCTCGCCGTGCTGCTCAACTGCGGCGCCGGGTACCAGCTCTTCGTGCTTGCCACCATGGGTGGCGCGCCCGTGCACTTCGGTCCGGCCCATCTCGCGGCCGCCGTGGTCTTCCTCGCCCTCGCCCTCGCGTTCTGGACGCGCGTGCGCAGCCAGATCACGACGTTCTTCTACGCCATGACGGCCTATCTGGCGCTGAGCGTGGCGCTCGCGAAGCTTGTCCCCGTGCCGGAGCTCTTCATCTGGCTGTCGGTGGAGAGTCTGGTCGTCGTCGCCACCGCGCTCTGGTTCCGGTCCAAGCTCATCGTGGTCGGCAACTTCTTCGTCTACCTCGGCATCGTCACCGCGTACATGGCCGTGGCGGCGTCAGCGGAGAGCGGCATCAGCATCGGCCTCGGCGTCGTGGCCCTGCTCACGGCGCGCATCCTGCGCTGGCAGCAGGAGCGGCTCGACCTGCGCACCGAACTCATGCGCAACGCCTACCTCGCGAGCGCGTTCGTGATCTTCCCGTGGGCCATGTATCACCTGGTGGCGCGCGCCTGGGTGCCCGTGTCGTGGGTGCTCCTGGCGGTGACGTACTACGTCATGAACCTGGTCGTCCGCAGTCCCAAGTACCGCTGGATGGGCCACCTTACGCTGCTCCTGACGGCGTTCTACATGATCGTCATCGGCATTTTCCAGCTGGCGCCAGCTTACCGGATCGCCTCGTTCCTGCTGCTCGGCACCGTGCTGCTGATCGTGTCGCTGATCTTCACTATGGTACGCGCGAGGCGCCGGGAACGGCGGGAGGAGCAGCGGTAGCCCATTTTCACGGCGCACCCATTTACATTTCGCGAGGGGGTGCTGTCCCCAAACCGACCATTTCAGGAGTGCATTGCATGCGTGGCGCTCTTTCCCTGCTGCTCGCGACGATCGTCGCCGGCTGCGGATACTCTTCCAAGACGGCGGATTCCGAGAAGGTTCCGCTCAACGAATCGCCGGCGACGTCGGCCGACGCAAACGCGCCCGCTGGCGCGCTGGCGGGCCCGGTCCTCCAGAAGCTCGACGCCCCGCCCTATACGTACCTGCTCGTGAAGACCGCACAGGGCGAGACGTGGGCGGCCGTGCCGCAGGCCGCGGTGGCAACCGGCGCGAACGTGCGCGTCTACAACCCGATGCTGATGACGAAGTTCGAGTCGAAGGCGCTGAAGCGCACCTTCGACGAGGTGTACTTCGGCACGCTGACGCCGGATGGCGCCGACGCGGCGAATGCGGGCGGCCCGGCGACGGCCGACGGCTCGAACCCGCACGCGGGCGTCACCGCGCCGGCGGCGGCACCGGTGAAGGTGGGCAAGGTGGCGAAGGCCGCCGGTCCCGACGCGTACACGATCGCCGAGGCGTTTGCCCAGAAGGATGCGCTCGTCGGCAAGGTCATCAGCATCCGCGGCACGGTGGTGAAGTACAACGCCCAGGTGATGGGCAAGAACTGGATCCACCTGCAGGACGGCAGCGGCGACGCGGCCAAGGTGAACAACGACATCACCGTGACCACGATGGACGAGACCGCCAAGGGCCAGACCATCACGATTCGCGGCACGGTGAAGACGAGCAAGGACTTTGGCGCCGGCTACAAGTACGCGGTGATCATCGAGGATGCGAAGATCGTGAAGTAGGCATCCGCTCGACCGATGCACGAAGCGGGCGCCGTTCGCGGCGCCCGCTTTTCGTTCCTTCGAATCTCACATGAACAGCTTTGCCGCGGATGACGCGGATGGGAACGGAAGAACGCGGATCGGAAAACGGGGGGACGCACGGCAGCCTCGGTGCGCGCCCCCATGGCCTGCTCCGTGTTCATCCGCCGTTTCCGCGTAATCCGCGGCAAGGCAGCAGAAGTTACGGCGCGAGCCGCTCGATCATCCAGGCGCCGTCCGTGCGCGTGTACTGAAAGCGGTCGTGCATGCGGCTCGCGCGCCCCTGCCAGAACTCGAACAGGTCGGGGAGCACGCGATAGCCGCCCCAGAACGACGGAAGTGGAATCTTGCCGTCGGCGAACTTGCGCTTCATCTCCTCCCACTTCGCCTCCAGCAATCCGCGTGACGACAGCACCGTGCTCTGCGGCGATGCCCATGCGGCGAGCTGGCTCCCCACGGGCCGGGTCACGAAGTACGCGGTCGCCTCGGCGACCGAGACCCGTTCGACGCGTCCCGTGATCAGGATCTGCCGCTCGAGGGCCACCCACGGAAAGAGCAACGCCGCGTGCGGATTCTCGGCGAGGTGCCTCGCCTTGCGGCTTTCGAGGTTCGTGAAGAAGACGAAGCCGCGCTCGTCGTACTGCTTGAGCAGGACGGTGCGCGCCACGGGTCGGCCATCGCGCCCCGCCGTGGCCAGCGTCATGGCGTTGGGTTCGTGAATGCCGGATGCGAGGGCCTGATCGAACCAGGCGCGGAACTGCGCCACCGGGTCGTCGTTCAGCGCTTCGCGGGAGATGCCCACGGTCGAGTACTCGGCGCGCAGGTCGGCGAGGTTCACGGGTCGGTCGGTCATGGTGCCTCCAACGTAATCAGCGCGGGCGTTCGGCGCCGCTGCGGCGTTGCGGCCCGTGGTGTCATGCCTCGTCAGGCCGGCCACGCCCCGCGCAGCGCCATCACGAACGCCGCGAGCTTCGCACCGTCGAGGCGACCGCCCGTGCGCACGCCCGAGCAGAGGTCCACGCCCGCCGGCCGGACGGTGCGCACGGCCTCGGCCACGTTGTCGGCGCGCAGCCCGCCCGCCAGGAAGACGGGGCACGGGGCCACCGCGCGCACGAGCGCCGCGCTGACGGCCCAGTCGTGCGTGCGGCCGGTCCCGCCCAGTTCGCGCACCGCGGCGCCCGGGTTTCCGGAATCGAGCAGCAGGGCGTCGGCCAGCGGGGCCAGTGCCTGCGCCTGCGCGATGGCGTCGGATCCGCGCACATGAATGACCGGCACGAGCGCGACGCCCTCGACGAGGCGCCGCAGCTCGCGCAGCACGTGCTCGGCGGGCGTGTCCACGATCTGCACGGTGTCGGTGCCGGCCGCGCGCACGTGCGCCGCGATGTCGACGGAGGTGGTGCGACTGGTCAGGAGAAACCGGCGTGCGCGCCCGGCCGTGGCGCGCGCGATCACGGCGATGTCGGCATCGGCAATCGGGCCCGGGCCGCTGGGCATCGCCGACACCAGTCCGATCGCGTCGGCGCCGTGTGCGAGGGCAAGGTCGGCCTCGGCGACCGATGCGATGCAGCAGACCTTGAGCTGCACGCCGCTCAGCGGCACGTGCACACCCGCGCCGACCGCCCGCGCACCAGTGCAAACGTGCCCGGCTCGCCGCAGGCCTGCACCGCCGCCGCGACGAGCGTCCACCGGGGGGAGGCGAACCTAGTCCGCACGTTCGAGGGCCAGCGTCGAGTCGCGCAGGCGATCGCCGACGTAGCAGTGCATGCCGACGGCGGTCAACCCGGCGCCGCGAAAGGCCTGGCGATACCACGTCGGCGTGCGATGGTTCCAGTGCCGCTTGTCTCCCTCGAGCGCGTCGGCGTCGGTGAACGCCTCGAGGTACGCCACGCCGTCGAGCATTCCGGCCACGGCGCGCAGGCCGGGCCCCATCTCCTCGGTGCGAACATATTGCAGCACATCGCAGCAGACGATGAGGTCGAACCGCTCGGTGATCCCGATCTGGCCGAGAGTGCCGAAGGTGCCGGCCCGAATGCCCCGGGCACGCCCGAAGCGCTTCCTCACGTACTCGCTGGAGTCCACACCCACGTAGCTGGCCTTGGGGCGTTCATCGAGAAAGTGCGAACGCCACGCCGCCTCGCCGCAGCCGACGTCGAGGACGGAGCGCACCGGACGCCCGAGCAGCGCCTCGGCGACGCCGAGGGCGAGCCGCACCTTGCGGCGCACGCCGGCCGGCGTGTTGACGCGAAGCAGCGGGTCCCGGTACCACCGGTCGAAGTACGCCTGGTCGTAGCGCTTGCTCATGCGCCACCTGCCGGCACCACGCGCGCCGCGCGCCGCACGTCGGCCGCATCCGCGACGACGCGCCCCTCCGGCGCATCGCGTGCGAGCCGTACGATGCCCGCGGCCAGCGCGTCGCCCGTGAGCGTGGCCCATCGGTCGTGCAAGGAGCGCGCACCGGCGACCGCGACCACCCGCAGCAGCGCATCGGTGACGATGCTCGCCGCGCGCTCCGCCACCCGCCGTTCATCGCGGTCGCTCCCGGAGATGAACGACGGCTGCACGATGAGATAGGGAAGTCCGCTCTCCTTCAGTTCCCGCTCGAACCGGCCGCGCACGGCGAGGTAGGGATTGCGGCTCGACTCGCGCGCACCGATGGAGGAGAGGTAGACGAAGCGCGGACGCACGCCGGCGCTGCGGACGGCGCACAGCAGCATCGCGGTGAGGCCGTAGTCCACCTCATCGTACCCGGCGGCCGCTCCCGTGGCCCGCGCGTCGCGGGCGGCGCGCGCCCGTGTCGTGCCGAGCAGGGCGAAGACCAGGTCGGGACGAACCCGCGCCATTGTGCGCGCCATGTCGTCCGCGGTCCACGGCGTGGCATCCACACTGGCGCGGGCGGCCGTGAATCGGGCGGTCCAGGACCCGAGCGCCGCGGAGTCGGGCCGAACGTGCGCCACCGTCTGCACGCCCTCGCGCGCGAGGCGCTCGGTCACGTGTCGCCCGGTGTACCCGGTGGCCCCGGCAACGAAGGCGGTGGTCATGCGGCGCGTCACGCCGGCGGCGGCGCGTCCTCGTCCTTCGGCACCGGGGCCGTTTCGGGCACGGGCTCGCGCCAGGTGAGGATGGCGAGGATCACCGCCCCCACCGACACGCCCGCGTCGGCCACATTGAACGTCCAGAACCGCGACGACCCGATGCCGACGTCAATGAAATCCACGACGCCGCGCGCGCTGCGCAGCCGGTCGATCAGGTTGCCCGCTGCCCCGGCGACGATCATGGCGAGCGAGGCCGACAGCCAGGTGGATGTCGGCGGCAGCCCGCGCCACATCCGGAGGATGACGCCGATCATCACGACGGCGATCACGGAGAAGATCACGCGCGACGACGGGCCGACATGCATGTTCATTGCCGCGCCGGTGTTGTACGTCAGCGTCCAGCGCAGCACGTCGCCGAGGACGTCCTGCGGCTGGTGCAGCGGCAGGCGCGCTTCGGCCATGCGCTTGGTGACGATGTCGCCGGCGAGGAGGCCGAGCGCGATGGAAACGAAGAGGCGGTCGCGGACGGAGGAGAACATGCGGGGCGGAAGGGGGACTCGTGGACTGCACCGTGCCTGACGCCTAAGTTACCGCCGCGACGCCCGCGGCGGAAACCCGCCCGGCGCGATCCCCTCCCCGGCCGTGAGCGCGCCCAGACTCCCCATCGACGACGTCCTCCCCGCGGTGCGTGACGCCCTGCGCACGGCAGGATGCGTGGTGCTGGTGGCGCCGCCCGGGGTCGGCAAGACCACGCGCGTGCCGCTGGCGCTGCGCGACGAACCGTGGTGCACGGGACGCCTCCTCGTCCTCGAACCGCGCCGCCTCGCCGCCCGCGCCGCCGCCCACCACATGGCGCGGCTCCTCGGCGAGGACGTGGGCGCCACGGTCGGATACCGGGTGCACCTCGAGTCGCGCGTGTCGGCCCGGACGCGCGTGGAGGTCATCACCGAAGGGGTGCTCACGCGCATGCTGCGCGACGACGCGACGCTCGACGGCGTGTCGGCGGTGCTGTTCGACGAGTTCCATGAGCGCAGCCTGCACGCCGACCTCGGCCTGGCGCTCACCTTGCACGCGCGCGCCCTGGTGCGCGACGACCTGCGCGTCGCCGTGATGTCGGCGACCATCGAGGCCGCGCCGGTGGCGGCGCTGCTGGGCGGCGCGCCGGTGGTCGAGAGCGAGGGCCGGCTGCACCCGGTGATCACGCGCCATCGGGCGCCGCGCGAACGGCAGCGCGTGGAGGAGTTCACGGCGGCGGCCGTGCGCGCCGCAATCGCGGACGGTCCCGGCGACGTGCTCGTCTTCCTCCCCGGGCAGGGCGAGATCGCCCGCACCACCGCCCTGCTCGACGACGCGGGCCCCGGGGTGGATCTAATACCGCTCTATGGCGCGATGCCGCTCGACGCGCAGGACCGCGCCATCCGCCCGAGCCCGGACGGCCGTCGCAAGGTCGTGCTCGCGACCTCGATTGCGGAGACGAGCCTGACCATCGAGGGCGTGCGCGTCGTCATCGACAGCGGGCTCTCGCGGGTGCCGCGGTTCGACGCACGCAGCGGGATGACACGGCTCGCCACCACACGCGTGTCGCGCGCATCAGCCGACCAGCGCCGCGGCCGTGCCGGCCGCCTTGGCCCGGGCACGTGCTACCGCCTGTGGGCCGAGGGGGACGATGCGCAGCTGCTCGCCCAGCGCACCCCCGAGATTCTGGAGGCCGACCTCGCGCCGCTGGCGCTCGAGCTCGCCGCCGCCGGCATCGACGATGTACGCGCGCTGCAGTGGCTCGATGCGCCGCCCGATGGGGCGCTGCGCCAGGCGCAGGGCCTGCTGCACGAACTCGACGCGCTTGACGCGCACGGTCGCATCACATCGCATGGGCGGCGCGTCGCGGCACTGGGGGCGCACCCGCGGCTCGCGCATCTCGTGGCGCGCGGCCACGAACTGGGGCACGGCGCGCTCGCCTGCGACGTGGCGGCCCTGCTCGGCGAACGCGACCTCTTTGACCGCGCGGCCGCCGAGGGCGATGCCGACCTCGCCGATCGCGTGCGCGCGCTGCGCGACCCCGAATTCGCGCGCGCACACCGCGCCGATCGGGCGCGCGTGCAGCGCGTGCGGCAGGAGGCCGATGCCCTGCGGCGGGGGCTCCACGCGCCGCGCGACGGCGCACGCGGCGAGGCGCGACGCGGCGCGACCGCTGCGGCGGGTGACGCCGCGCGCGATGACGCCGTCGGCCTGCTCGTGGCGCTCGCCTATCCGGATCGCCTGGCCCGTCAGCGCCCCGGCGAGCCCGGCCGCTACCTGCTGCGCAACGGCCGCGGCGCCACCTTTGCCGTACCGCAGCCGCTCGGCGCCGCCGAGTGGCTCGCCATCGCGGACGTGGATGGCGACCCGCGCGAGAGCCGCATCTGGATGGCGGCGGCGATCGATGCCGCCGACGTCATGGCGCACTTTGCGTCACATTGCACGGAGGAGCTGGTGCGCCACTGGGACGCCGCCAGGCGGACGCTCCGGTTGACGCGCGTGTCGCGGCTCGGCGCCATTCCGCTGCGGGAGCGCCGCGTGGACGCGCCCAGCGCGGACGACGCGGCGACGTCACTGCTGGAGATCGTGCGCAGCGAAGGGCTCGCCGTGCTCAAATGGGACGACCGCGCCCTCCGGCTGCGCGAGCGGCTCGCCTTTGCGCACCGTTGCGACGCGGAGTTCCCGGATGTCGCCGACGACGCATTGCACCAGGCGATCGAGGCGTGGCTCCTCCCCGCCCTGCTTTCCATCGGTTCATTGAATGCCCTCGCGCGGCTGGACGTCGCCGACGCGCTGCTCGCGCGCCTCTCGTGGACGCAGCGCGAGCGGCTCGACACGCTCGCGCCGACGCATTGCGTGGTCCCCAGTGGCTCGCGGCTCCCCATCGACTACGCCGACGCCGCGGCGCCCACGCTGGCCGTGCGGCTGCAGGAGCTTTTCGGCCTCGCCGACACGCCGCGCGTCGGCGAGGGGCGCGTGCCGCTCACGCTGCAGCTGCTCTCTCCGGCACATCGCCCCGTGCAGGTGACGCGCGACCTCGCCGGGTTCTGGGCGCGCGCGTACTTCGACGTGCGCAAGGACCTGCGCGGGCGGTACCCGAAGCACCACTGGCCGGAGAACCCGCTCGAGGCGGCGCCCACGTCGCGCGCGAAGCGGCGCGGCGGCTAGCTCACTCGCGGGGCGGAGCAACCGACCGCTGATCCGGACACACCCTGGCGCGGCGGGCCCGAACGGCCGGAGCAGGATTGCGCTAGTTTACTCCCTGCTCCCCGGCAGTCAATCATGAGCAGACGGAGTCCCTGCGCGAACTGCCCGGAACCTCAGGCGGCAGCGCAGGCTCACATGCTGGCAGAGGAGCACATGAAGGCGACGAGTTCCGTCAGGCGTCTCTATCTCGTGCTCATCGGCACCACGGTGCTCGGTGAGGTGCTCGTCGTGTGGCTGCTGCGGGTGCTCCCACCCCTGCCCATGCTTGCCGGGGCGCTGCTCGGGGCGCTGGTGCTGCTTGTCGCACTCGTGCCGGTCATCGTGCGGATGGGAGCGCGCAGTGCCGACCTCGAACACGCACACGCGCTCCTGCAAACGCGCGAAGCGCAGCTTCGCGCGACACTCGCGTCCACGGTGGACGGCATCCTGGCGGTGGACACCAAGGGCCGGGTGATGCATGTCAGCCGGCGATTCGCCGAACTGTGGCGCATTCCGTCCGAGCTGCTGGCGCGCGGCGATGACCACGAATTGCTGGCGTTTGTCCTCGCCCAGCTGAGGGATCCTGACGCCTTCCTCGCGAAGGTGCAGGAGCTCTACGACGGCGATGCCGCCAGCTCGGACGTCGTGCAGTTCAAGGATGCCCGGGTGTTCGAGCGGTACTCGTTGCCGATGCACGCCGAGGGCGAGCGTATCGGCCGCGTCTGGTCATTCCGGGACGTCACCGAACGAGACCGCGCCAACCTCGAGCGCGATGTGCTTCGTGAGATTGCGCACGGCGTCGCAACATCCACCGATGTTCAGAGCTCGCTGCAGTCGATGCACCGGTCGCTGCAGCGCGTGTTCGAAGCGGAGAACTGCTTTGTGGCATTGCACGATGCGCGGACGGGGCTCTTCAGCTTCCCGTACTTCGCGGACGAGCGCGACGCCGCCCCTACGCAGCCGATCTCGATCCCGAGGAGCTGCACCGCATACGTATTCCGGAGTGGCGCGCCGGCGCTCATTACGCCCGACGTTTTCCGCCGGCTTGTGGAGGCGCACGAGATCGACCTCGTCGGCTCCCTCTCGCCCGCCTGGATGGGCGTGCCGCTGGAAACGCCCACGGGCGTCATCGGCGTCCTCGCGCTGCAGCATTACGAACGGGAGGACGCGTACACGGAACGCGATGTGGCGTTCCTCGCCTCGGTGGGAACCCAGGTGGCGCTGGTGATCGAGCGGAGGTTTGCAGAGGAGACGCTGCGCGAGAGCGAACGACGACTGCGCGAGGCGCAGGAGCTGGCCGGACTCGGCAGCTGGGAACTGGACCTGCGCACGGGGCAGATGCAGGTGTCGGAGAGCCTCTGTCGCCTGGTGGGCCGCGACCCCGCGCGGCGGTCCGCGTCGCTGGCGGAGCTTCCCCGCTACTTCACACCGGAAAGCTGGGCACAACTCCAGGCGGCTTTGCAGGCGACAGCCACGCAGGGTACGCGGTTCGAGTTGGTGCTTGAGGTGATACAGGAGGGAGGCGGTCGCCGCATCCAGCAAGGGACAGGTGTCGCCGTGCGCGCACCATCTGGCGACGTCGTCCAGCTGCGAGGCACCGTCTTCGACATCACGGAGCGTCGCGCGGCCGAACAGGCGGCGGCGGCGTACGAAGCCCGGATCGCGCAGTTGCAGCGCCTGGAATCCGTTGGGCGTCTGGCGGGCGGCATCGCGCACGACTTCAACAACATGCTCACCGTCATTCTCGGCAACGTGGAGTTGGCTCTGCTGGAGCGGGGGGCGGCACAGTCGGTGCGCCCCAGTCTCCTCGAAGTGCAGGCGGCGGCCCGGCGGTGCAGCGAGCTGACGCGCCAGCTCCTGGCGTACGCGCAGCGTCAGACGGTGGTGCGCAGGGTGCTGAATCTCAACCAGTCGGTGGCCGGCCAGCTCCTAACGTTGCAGCGGGTCGTTGGTGACGGCATCCGCATCGACTGGCAACCGGCGGCGACACTGTGGCCAGTCGCCATGGATTCCTCGCAACTCACCGTGATCCTCTCCAACTTGGGCCTGAATGCGCGAGAGGCACGCGCCGACGTCGTGAACCTGGCGACGGAGAATGTCGCGGTTGGGGCAGCCACGGCGGCGATCTACGCGGAGGCAGCGCCCGGCGACTACGTGCGGCTGAGCGTGCAGGACAATGGCTGCGGCATGGACGCGACGACGCTGAAGCGCGCGTTCGAGCCCTTCTTCACGACCAAGGGCGTGGGACAGGGCCCAGGACTCGGACTCGCCGAGGTGTTCGGCGCGATGCGACAGAGTGGCGGTTTTGTCAGTGCCAGCAGCACACCGGGCCACGGAACGACGGTCGACCTGTACTTGCCGCGCGACGCCAGCGTCGAAATGGCGAACTAAGCGCCTTCCGACCCTACATCAACCAGCGCCGCGTGCGGTCGAGCAGTTGCTGGTAGGGCTCCCCGAACCGCGTCAGCAGGTAGCGTTCCTCGCGCAGCACAACGCCCCAGTGCAGCACGCCCCAGGCTGGCAGCAGCATGGCGAGATACCATGCGTTCGCGCGCAGCACGCCGACGCCTGCCAGGCAGAGGAGCCCGGCGATGTACATCGGATTTCTCGTCCAGCGGTACGGACCGCCGAGGACGAGGAATCGTGACGCGCGCCACGGCGCGGCCGGCGTGCGCGCCCGCACGAACTGCTCGTGCGCCCACCAGAGCAGCCCCAGCCCCGCGAGCATGACCGGGACGCCCGCCCAACGCGAGACACCCAGCGGCCAGGCGGACACGAACCGCATCGCCTCGGCCGCTGCCATCGCCGCCACCGCAATCAGCGCGGGTGGGGCGATGACCCCGGCCACGGCCTCCGAGCGCGCGAGCACCGCGGCCTGCCCGGCGTGATACGCAAGGTGCTGGGCCACGCCATCCACCATCGTGACGAAGGTGTACCCGCGATCTCCCACCGGCGCATGCAGCGTGTCGTCGGACAGTGTCTCGACACGACGCGCGAGCCGCTCCACGGCCTCGCCGAGGGCGGCAACATCGGCCTGCCACTGCGCGTCGGTGGTGACCGCCGGCTCCCGGAAGTCCTCCTCGTCGCGCGGCGCGTAGGTCGCGTCGTCGAAGCGTCGCAGCGGCACTTCCGCCCACAGCGTCAGGTGGAGCGCCAGCTCCCACGGCGTGTGCGAGCCCCGCGCGCGCCGGTGGGCCGCCTGCGGCGCCGTCAGGCGCGACAGCACCGCGTGCACCGAGGGTCCGTGCCACGGGCTGCCGTTCCACGCGCGCCGCAGCTCGGCCGCCAGCCGTTCGCCGGTCGTCATGGGACCTCCGTCGCTACTTCTTCGTGACGACTTCTTCCCTCAGCAGCTTCTTGGCCATCCAGAAGACGATGAAGGCGACGACCAGGAAGTCGATGCTCGACCCAATCACCTTGCCCATCTCGAACTGGATGCCGAGCAGTTCGGGCTTCCAGTCGCGCCAGTCACCGCCGGCCACCGACGTCGCCGTGCCGATGATCGGCATCAGCAGGCCGCTGACCATCGCCGTGACGAGGTCATTCAGCTTGCCGCCGATGATGACGGCAATGGCAAGTCCGATGACGCCGTACTGCTTCAGAAACGCGGTGAACTCCTGCAGCATGATGCGCTCCGGATGAAAGTGATTCTCAGGCGCCGAACTGTGTGAGGTGGTGATTCACGTGCTTATGGATGAGGACGCCCCAGTCATGCGCCGAGAGGTCGCCGAAGGCCGGATGCCGCGCCCACGTCCCGCCGCGGCCGTTCGCGGCGGCGCGTTCGATGAGCGTCCGGAGTGCGGCGGTGTCGGCGGACCATGTCTCAGGGACGCGCGCCAGCATCTCGCGCGCGGTGGGCGCGCCCCTGGGAAAGGGCAGGACATGAATGACGAGATACCGGACCACGCGGTTGGACAGGAATGACGGCCGGTCCTTGCACGACTCCTCGCCGAGCGCCATGCGCACCGCCGATATCAGGTGCGACACCATGCGCGGGGCCGTGAACTGGCCCCAGCGCGCCGGGGCCGTGGCGTCGAGTCTGCCCAGGCGCGCCAGCAGAGCCGCGCGGGCCGCAGGATCGAAGATCGACGCTGCCACTACACTTCCGTCGGCGCGCCGACCGCGTTCCACTCGCGCCAGCCGCCGGCCATCGACGCGACATTGGTGTAGCCCATCTGCTGCAGCGCGTCGGCGGCAAGCACCGAACGAAAGCCGCCGCCGCAATACAGGATGATCTCGGCGTCTTTCTCGGGCACACGCGACTCGATGTCGCGCTCGATCACGCCCTTGCCGAGGTATTCGGCACCCTGGACATGACCTGCCGCCCATTCGCTCTCTTCGCGAATGTCGATGAGCCGTGCGCCGGCGGCGGCGCGCGCACGCGCCTCCTCTACGGACACTTCCTTGACGTGCGCGCGCTTGGACTCTATGAGCGCGAGAAACCCGGGAGCGTGGTACACGATTCCCTCGGCAATTGGGATTGCACGGAAGGTGTGTCGTCGGCGCGGGAGCGGAAAGGGGCTAGCAGATGCGCGGCAGCTGGTCCCCGGGGAGCAGGTCCACCACGCGCGTGCCGCCCAGTGCGGTGCGCAGCGCGACAAGGCGCGGGTGCGCCGCCACCACGTGCCCGATGCGCACCGCCTCGGCCCCAAGCGGGTGCGATCGGAGGGCGCGCAGCGCCTCCGCAGCGCGCTCCCCGGACACGAAGACGACCATCACCCCTTCGTTCGCCACATAGAGCGGATCGAGACCGAGCATCTCGCACGCCGCGCGCACGTCGCCGGGCACCGGCAGGGCCCCCTCGTCGATCTCGACGCCCACGCTGGACGCGACGGCGATCTCATTGAGCGTGCTGGCGACGCCACCGCGCGTGGGATCGCGCAGGACGTGCACGTCCGCGCCGAGCGGGCGCAGCGCATCGACGAGCGGCATCAGGCAGGCCGTGTCGCTGGTGATCGCGCTCTCGAACGCGAGCCCTTCGCGCGCCGCCATGATGGCCATGCCGTGCCGCGCGACGGGGCCGCTCACGAGGATCGCGTCGCCGTCCCGCGCGCGATCGGGCGAGGGCCGGAACTCGGCGTCGAGCAGGCCGACGCCGGTGGTGTTGATGTAGAGGCCGTCGGCCTTGCCGCGATCCACCACCTTGGTGTCGCCCGCGACGATCGGCACGCCGGCCGCGCGCGCGGCGCGCGTCATCTCGCCGATGACGCGGTCGAGCACCGACAGCGACAGCCCTTCCTCGAGCACGAAGCCGGCGGTGAGGCAGGCCGGGCGCGCACCCATCATCGCGACGTCGTTGAGCGTGCCGTGCACCGCGAGCGAGCCGATGTTGCCGCCAGGAAACTCGAGGGGGTGCACCACGAACGAGTCCGTGGAGATGGCCAGCTCGGCGCCCCCGACCGACACGACCGACGCATCGCCAAGCTGTGCCAGCGCGGGATTCCCGAACTGGGACAGGAAGTGCTGCGCGACGAGCTGCGCACTCAGCTTGCCTCCCGAACCGTGGCCGAGCTGCACGTGATCGGTCGCCTCGACGGGCGCGGGACAACTGAGCTGCGCGGCGTTGACCGCCGGACGCGCCGTCACGACACCGCCTCCGCCGCGTCCGACGCGCGGTACTTGGCGAGGTTGTAGTACGCGGAGCAGGCCCCTTCGGTGGAAACCATCGGCGCGCCCAGCGGCCGCTCAGGCGTGCAGCGCGTCCCGAACGCCGCGCACTGGGGCGGCTTGATGCGCCCGGTCAGCACGTCGCCGGCCCGGCAGGCCGCAGGCTCCGTGACCCGGAGGTCGCTCACGCCGAATTTCCGCTCGGCATCGTACGCGGCGAACTCGTCGCGCAGGCGCAGCCCGCTCATCGGGATTTCGCCGATGCCGCGCCACTGCCGGTCGGCGAGCTCGAAGACCTGCTCCACGAGCGCGCGCGCCGGCGGCGTCCCCTGGCGGCGCACCGAGCGTACGTACTGGTTCATCACCTCGTGACGCCCCGTCTCGAGCTGTTCCACCGCCATCCCGATTCCCTCGAGGATGTCCACCGGCTCGAACCCCGTGACGATGATCGGCACCCGGTACTTCGCGGCGAGCGGCTCGTACTCTTCCCACCCCATCACGGCGCAGACGTGGCCTGCCGCCAGGAACCCCTGCACGCGATTGTCCGGCGCCTCGAGAATGGCGGTGATCGCGGGAGGCACCGTGACGTGCGACACCAGCACGCTGAAGTTCTTCACGCCAAGGTCGCGGGCGCGCCAGACCGCCATCGCGTTGGCCGGCGCGGTGGTCTCGAAGCCGACGGCAAAGAAGACGACTTCCTGGTCCGGGTGCTGCTGGGCGAGCGCCAGCGCGTCGAGCGGGGAGTAGACGACCCGCACCGCGCCGCCGCGGGCGCGCACCTGCTGCAGGTCGCAGTCGCTGCCGGGCACGCGCAGCATGTCGCCGAACGAGGTGAAGATCACCTCCGGACGCGCGGCAATCGCGAGTGCCTTGTCGATCTGCTCGAGTGGCGTGACGCACACCGGGCATCCGGGACCATGGATCATCTCGACCGCACTCTCCAGCAGCTCATCGAGTCCCTGGCGAACGATCGTGTGCGTCTGGCCGCCGCAGACCTCCATCAAGGTCCACCGCTGCGTTGCGCGCGCCTTGATGCGGGCAATCAGCGACCTGGCGATGTCGGCGTCGCGGTACTCCGACAGGTACCTCACAACGGCTTCCCTGTCCCCTGCACCGCACCCGGATCCGGCGTCCGCGCCAGGCTGAGCGACGCCTCAGCCACCTCGGCCATCCAGTCGAGCTCCTCGAGCTGGCTCATCTCCTTCAGCACCTCGAAGGTCCGGTGGGCCTCCGCCTCGTCCACCTTGGTGATGGCGAATCCTACGTGCACGATGACGTAGTCGCCCACCGCCACTTCGTCGGCCACGTACTGCAGGCAGACGTCGCGGCGCACGCCGCCGAAATCAACGACGCCCATCGTCAGGCCGGCGTCGTCACGGATCGAGTGGATCTTGCCGGGGATTCCGAGGCACATAAGTGAGCGGAAGGAGGAGGGGGTGGCGAGGTGGAAATCGGGGACGCGAGATGGAACGAGGTACGAGGCACTGACGATACGTCGCGCCTACTCCCGCGACAATGTCCAGGCCGCGATGGCCGCCTGGCCGTAGCTGACGGCGCCATCGTTGGGCCCGAGCGCCTGCGGCACGAGCACGCGGAGGCGGCTTTCCGTGAGCCGCCGGCAAATGCGGGTGAGGAGCCGTGCGTTCTGGAACGAGCCGCCGCTCAGCACCACGGTGTTCAGGCCGAAGCTGCCCGCCACGAGACGGGCGAGATCCACCGTCGCCTCGATGACGCTCTCATGGAACCGCGCGGCCAGCAGCGCCACGTCCACGCCGTGCTTCCGTCCCTCGCCGAGCGCCGTCAGGAGCGGCACGGGGTCGAGCTGCAACCGCCCACCTTCCTCGAACGTAGGGAACGGCAGCGGCGCGGCGTGCAGGTCGCCGGCGAGCGCTTCGAGCTCCATGGCGGCCTGCCCCTCGAACGACGCGTGGCGCCGCACACCGAGGACGGCGGCGGCGGCATCGAACAGGCGGCCCATGGACGACGCCAGCGGCGCGTTGACCCCGCGTGTGACCTGCTGCAGCACGCCGGCGCGCGACGAGAGCGGGATGCCATAGTAGGCGAGGGAGAACGCCTCCGACTGCCAGCCGGCCAGCGATTCGTAGCCGGCGGCCACGCGCCAGGGCTCGCGTGCGGCGAGGTCACCGCCGGGCAGTGGGACGTAGCGCATCTGGGCCACGCGCCGGTAGCCGGAGAGGTCGGCGATGAGCACCTCCGCGCCCCATGTGTGCCCGTCGTCGCCGTAGCCGGTGCCGTCGAATGCCAGCCCCACCACTTGCGATGTCACGCCGTGCTCGGCCGCCACGGCGGCGACATGCGCATGGTGGTGCTGCACCGTGATCACGCGGGCTAGCCCGAGTTCCTCGGCGAGCCGCGTGGAGAGGTACCCCGGATGCAGGTCGCGCACGGCCACGGTGGGCGCCACCCGGAACAGGTCGCGATAGCGCGCGTACGTGACCTGCCAGTGCTCGACGGCCTCGAGTCCCTCGAGATCGGCGATGTGCGGGCTCACGAACGCCAGACCGTCGCGCGCCAGCGTGAAGGTGTTCTTGAGGTGCGGTCCCACGGCGACGAGCGGCGTCGGCGTCGCGACGGGCAGCGCGATCGGCAGGGGCGCGTAGCCGCGAGCGCGTCGCACGAGGATGGCATGCGCCCCCGCGACGCGCAGCACCGAGTCGTCGCAGCGCGAGACGATCTCGCGGTCGTGCAGGAGGAAGGCGTCCACCAGCGGACGCAGGCGCCTGCGCCCCTCATCGAGGCCGATCGCGATGGGCTCTTCGCTCAGGTTGCCGCTCGTCATCACGAGCGGGCGGTCCACCGCCTCCAGCAGCAGGTGGTGCAGCGGCGTGTACGCGAGCATCACCCCCACGCGATCGAGTCCCGGCGCCAACGATGGCGCGAGCGGTGACGCATCGCGCGGGCGCAGCAGCACGATGGGGGCGGCGCTCGACGTCAGCGCCGCGGCCTCGCGCTCGCTCACGTGGGCCACCGCGCGCGCGTCCTCGAGACGGCGGACCATCACGGCAAGCGGCTTGGCGTCGCGCTGCTTCCGCGTCCGCAACCGGCGGATCGCCGCGTCGTTGCTGGCATCCACCGCGAGGTGGAACCCGCCGAGGCCGCGCACGCCCACCACCGCGCCCATGCGCAGGGCCGTGGCGGCGAGCAGGATGGCCGTCTCGCCGTCCGACCGTCCCTCGCCCGCGGCGTCCTCGAACCAGACGCGAGGGCCGCAGTCCCTGCACGCGACCGTCTCGGCGTGGAAGCGGCGATTGTCCGGCGCCGTGTACTCAGCCGCGCAACGCGGGCAGGCGTCGAAGACCTTCATCGACGTGCGCTCGCGATCATACGGCAGGCTGTCAATGATGGTGTAGCGCGGGCCGCAATCGGTGCACGTGATGAAGGGATGCCGGTAGCGTCGGTCCGCCGCGTCGAGGAACTCGCGCTCGCACTGCGCGCAGATGGCGCTGTCGGGCGGCACCGGCCGCAGCGTGTCGGCGTCCTCGCTGCCGACGATCACAAACTCGGTCGCGCCCTCCTCGTGGATGGGAACCGCGCGCACCCCATCGATGCGCGCCACTGGCGGCGCTTCGGCGCGTAACGCGGCCTCGAAGGCGTCGCACTGGTCCACGGGTCCCTCGAGCCGGATCTCCACCGTTCCCGCGACGTTCTTCACCCAGCCGGCCAGGCCGAGCCGTGCGGCCAGCCGGTGCACGAACGGACGGAAGCCGACGCCTTGCACGACGCCGGTCACGGTGAGGTGCCGCGCCGAGAGCGCCGTGGTGGCGGTCATCAGACGCTCGCCAGCGGCGCGACCGACCGGCGCAGGAACTCGAACCACTCGTTCATGCCGTCTCCGGTCATCGCCGACACGTACAGGAACCGCACGCGCGGGTTCACTTGCAGGCAGTAGCGCACCGCACGCTCGGCGTCGAACGGCACGTACGGCAGGAGGTCGGTCTTGGTGAGCACCACCCAGTCGGCCTTCTCGAACATCTTCGGATACTTGAGCGGCTTGTCCTCCCCCTCGGTGACCGTGAACAGCACCACGCGCGCCGCCTCCCCGAGGTCCCACGACGCCGGGCAGACGAGGTTGCCGACGTTCTCGATGATCAGCAGGCGCGTCCGGTCGAGGGCGATGTGGTCGAGCGCGTCGTTCACCTGCAGCGCATCGAGGTGGCAGGCGCCCCCCGTGACGATGGCCTGCACGAGGCGTCCGGTGTGCGCCGCGAGCCGGTCGGCGTCGTTCTGCGTCTGGCAGTCGCCGGCCACGACGGCGATGTCGAGCGGCTCGCCAAGCTCGGCCAGCGTGCGCTCGAGCAGCGTCGTCTTCCCCGCGCCCGGCGATGACATGAGGTTGATGGCCGTGACGCCGTGCGCGGCGAGTCGGGCGCGCACCTGGGCGGCGAGTTCGTCGTTGCGGGCCATCACCCGCTCGCGGACTTCAATCTTGCGGACTGTCATCGTCCTCGATCTCGAACCAGGTCACTTGAAAGATGTCGCCGGGCGGGCGCTCCAGCACCGGCCTGGCGCCCTCCCACGGCGGGTGGCTGAAGACCGCCTCGAGGCAGAATTCGAGCGCGGACGGCTCCACCCCGCTCTCCGTGCCCACCTCGACGCCCACCGCCACGCAGCGCGACGCCGACGCGCCGAGCTTCTCCTCGGCGAGGCGTCCGATCTCGATGGCCAGGCTCAGTTCATGCATCAGTGGCGGCGGCGGCCCGTGCACGTCGCGTGCAGGTGTGCCCCCATGACGTTAGCCGCTCGACAACGCGGGCGATACAGGCGTCCACGCCGGCGTGCACCACGGGCGACAGCTCCGTGGCGATGTCCACGACCTCCGGCACCACGCCCACGGCGCACGTCTCCGCCGGAAGCGTCCCACGGAAGTCAGCCACCGCCAGCACCTCGCGAAGATCCACCTGATGCGGCGAGAGCTTATTGTGATCGGTGACGAGCGGAATCGCGTCGCGTTCGAGCAGCAGCACCGTCCCCGGCGGGTGGCGCTGGGTATTGATGGCGTCGAGGAACATCAGCCGCGCGGCGTCCTCGATGTCGGGGAGCAGCGTGATGCCCCACGTGCCGCCGTCGAGCAGGCGCACCGCGGGAGTGAAGACCCACTCGGCCTGCAGGCGCTGGAGCACATGCAGGCCGAGTCCGTCGTCCCCCATCACGGGGGAGCCGACGCCGATGACTACGGTTCCTTCACCCAAACCGGATGCTCTCCCGTATGCCACGGCACCGCCGGCTGGTCGCCCAGGTCGCAGTCCTCGAACTTCTCGTGCGACGCGACGAACCGGCCGCCCGTGAGCATGGAGGAGACGACGCCGGCCCGCTCCAGGTAGTCCGCGCGAATGGCAAGGTAGATGTGAATGCAGAAGAAGATCGGGTAGAACCACGCGACGGAGTGATGCAGCAGCCGCACGTGCTGCAGCCCGCCCATCAGCGCCGGCACCCACCCGAACATCGTGTAGAAGAACCCGCCGGGATTCGACTGCCCGTACATCGCGAACCCGGTGAAGATCATGATGGTGGTGAGCACGTAGATCGTGGTGTACGCGCCCTGGGCCAGCGGGTTGTGCCCCACGAAGTGCGGCTGAATGTCCGGGTCGAGCGTGACGTACGACTTCAGCATCGTCATCGCGTGGCGAATGTTCGCGCGCGTAAACGGCCAGAGCGCCGACCAGCGCTCGAACTGGTTGCCGGCGAACATCCAGTAGACGCGAATGATGCCGCCGAACACGAGGAACGCGGCGGCGGTGTAGTGGATGAACCGGAAGCGCCCCATCAGGAAGTGCGAACTCGCCTCGCCACCCGTGACCCACAGCGGGAAGCTGATGAACAGGCCCGTCACGAACAGGACGAGCAGGGTCACCGCCGACAGCCAGTGCGAGAAGCGCAGCGGCGCGCCCCAGAGGTAGATCCACGTGATGTCCCCGCGGGCCCGCGGCAGCTTGGTGTCAAACCACGACGGGCGGACCGGCGGTCTCGGCTTGCCAGTCGTCATTGAACCTTGACCTCCGCGATCAGTCCTCCGTCCGCGTCGAGCACGTGCACGCCGCAGGCCAGGCACGGGTCAAAAGAGTGGATGGTGCGCAGGATCTCGAGCGGCTGGTCCGGCCTGGCCAGCGGGTGGTTGTCCACGAGCGCCGCCTCGTACGCCCCCATCTGGCCCTGGGCATCACGCGGCGAGCAGTTCCAGGTGCTCGGCACCACGCACTGGTAGCGCGCGATCTTCTCGTCCTCGATCTGCACCCAGTGCCCCAGCGCGCCGCGTGGGGCATCGAGATAGCCGTACCCCTGCGCCGTCTTCGGCCAGGAGCGGGGTTCCCACTTGTCCTTGGTGAAGGTTGCGGTCTGCCCCTGCTTCACGTTGGTGATCAGCTGGTTGAACCAGTCCTGCATCTTGTGGGCGAGCAGGACGGTCTCGATGCCGCGCGCCGCCGTGCGGCCGAGCGTGGAGAACAGGACGCCGGGGCCGACCTGCAACTTGCCGAGTGCCTGCCCGACCAGTTCCTTGATGTCCTTGTGCCCGGAGGCATAGCCCACCAGCATGCGAGCGAGCGGCCCCACCTGCATCGGGCTCCCCTCATAGCGCGGGGCCTTCATCCACGTGTATTTCTTCTCGCCCTGCAGGTAGTCGTAGGTCGAGGGACCCGTGTACTTGGGCGTCGTCTCGCCTTCCCACGGATGCAGCCCCTTGTCATCACCGCCGTCGTACGTGTACCACGACGACGTGATGTACTCGGCCACCTTCTTGTGGTCGTACTCGACCACCTTGGACAGGTCCTTCCCCATGATGATGCCGCGCGGGAAGTAGAGCGAGTCGAGGTCGCGCGCGTCGGTCTCGGGAAACTCGCCGCAGGCGAGGAAGTTCGGTACGCCGCCGCCGATGGCCCCCCACTCCTTGTAGAACGAGGCGATGGCGACGAGATCCGGCCAGTACACCTGCTCCACGAAGTCCTTGGCCTTCTTGATCATCCCCATCACGTCGGCCAGGCGCACCGCGTTGATGGTCGCGACTTCGTCGAGGTTGATGGCGCTCGCCATGCCGCCGACGAGGAAGTTCGGGTGCGGGTTCTTGCCGCCGAAGACCGTGTGCAGGCGGATGACGTCGCGCTGCCAGTCGAGCGCCTCGAGGTAGTGCGAGACCGCCATGAGGTTGGCCTCGGGCGGCAGCTTGTACGCCGGGTGGCCCCAGTAGCCGTTGGCGAAGATGCCCAGCTGGCCGGACCCGACGAACTTCTTGAGGCGCGCCTGTACCGCGGCGAAGTGGGCCGCGTCGTTGTTGGGCCACGGCGAGATGGACCGCGCGAGCGCCGCCGCCTTGTTGGGGTCGGCGCCGACCGCGCTGACGACGTCCACCCAGTCGAGCGCGTGCAGGTGATAGAAGTGGATGACATGGTCCTGGATGTACTGCATGCCGTGGACCAGGTTGCGGATGATGTTCGCGTTGGCGGGAATCCTGATGTCGAGCGCGTCCTCGACGGCGCGGACGGACGCGAGCGCATGCACCGTGGTGCAGACGCCGCAGATGCGCTGCGTGAACGCCCAGGCGTCACGCGGGTCGCGTCCCGTCATGATGGTCTCGATGCCGCGGAACATCGTGGCGGTCGCCCACGAGCCGCTGATCTTCCCCGCGTCCGCCTGCACCTCGATGCGCAGGTGGCCTTCGATGCGGGTGATCGGATCGACGACGACTTTCGTGCTAGCCATTGTGGCCTTCCTCCGACGCGGGGTGCTCGTGCTCCGGGACTTGCTTCATCGACTTGCGGCGGCGGATCTGGTGCAGCACGGTCATCCCCGCATGCGCGATCACGCCCGCGGCCGCCCCGACCGCGAGCGAGGCACCGATGGTGTCGACGCGCTCCTCCACGCCAAAGCCGCCGACCTCCGGGAGCCGCCGATAGAACGGCGTCATCGTGTCCCAGAAGTACGGCTCGGTGCACCCGATGCACGGGTGACCCGCGCCGATCGGCCAGCTCGTCCGATTGTTCCACTGGATGATCGGGCACGGCGAGTAGGTCGCCGGCCCTTTGCACCCCATCTGGTAGAGGCACCAGCCGCGGCGCGCGGCGTCATCGTCGAAGTGCTCGACGTACTGGCCCGCGTCGTAGTGAGCCCGCCGCGGGCAATCGTCATGAATGCGATTGCCGTACGCGAAGAGCGGGCGCCCCTCGCGGTCGGTGGACGGCAGCCGCCCAAAGGTCAGGAAGTGCACGACCGTCGCCGTCACCACGTCCCCGATGGGCGGGCAGCCCGCGATGTTGACGATGGGCTTGTTCTTGATGATGTCGCGCACGCCGACGGCGCCGGTCGGATTCGGCCGCGCGGCCTGCACGGAGCCCCAGTGCGCGCACGCGCCGAGCGCAATGATCGCCGCGGCGCCCTCCGCCGCTTCCTCCAGGTGCTCTCGAATGGTGCGGCCGGCCACCATGCAGTAGATGCCGTCCTCCTTGGTCGGCACCGAGCCGGTGACGATCAGCACGTAACCGCCCTTGTTCCTCGCCATTGAGTCGGCCTTTGCCTTCTCCACGGCATGGCCGGCGGCGGCCATCAGCGTCTCGCTGTAATCGAGCGAGACGACGTCCAGTACCAGGTCGCCGATCGTCGGCGCCTCGGTGCGGAGGACGCTCTCGACGCACCCGGTGCATTCCTGCATCTCGAGCCAGATGACGGTCGGGCGTTTCTGCGCCTCGAGCGCCTTGGCCACCGATGGTGCGGCGGCGCTGCCGAGGCCGAGGACGACGGCCATTTCGGTGCAAAACTCGAGGAAACTGCGGCGCGACACACCGCGCTCCTCGAGGTGCTCACCCAGCGTTGAGCCGTCGATCCACGGCTCTGCGTGACGAAGGAACATGCCGGCTTGCCCTCCCGCGAGGCATCCCTTTCTGATCGCGTGCGGGGCGGCCCCAGACGCCGGGCCGCGAAAACGCCGGCCTGACATCTGGGCACGCGCGATCCACCTGATCCGGCATCAGCGCCGGAATCGCGATATGGTGAGGGATACACGGGATGCCAACAAGGGCAATTTTCCTGCACGCCTGTGCGGGTTTCTCCGGATGATGGCCCTTAAGGCACACCCGTGCGGCGTGCGGACGGCACCTACGGCGAGGGACGCCGCTCCTCGATGAGCAGCGCGTTGGCCACCGTGCGCTCGCCCCCGCGGTCGCTGGGCGCGTTGAGGACCCTGCCGTCCAGGATCAGCGCCGTTGAGCCGCCCCCGTCCAAGTTGAGCGCGTGGGCCACCCCCTGCTCGCGCAGGAAATCGGCCGCCTCGACCAGCGTCATGCCGACGCTGGCCGCGCTCCGGCCGTCCACGGCAATCAGGTACAAGTGGCTCGTGTCGGCGTCGAAGCCGACGAGACTGCGCGGATGCCGCACCTTGGCATTCCCAGCGGCTGTGAACTCTCGCGTCGCCGCCTCCTCCACCATGCCCACGCGATCGCGCAGGATCACCGGCCACCCGCCGACGAGCTGCTCGATGGGCCCGACGCTCGGAAGCCACGAGGCATGCACGTCAAACGTGCGCGGCACGCGGGCAATGGAGTCGAGGCGCGCGGCCGTGGCACCGTAGGCCACCAGGACTCCCTCGTCGGCGGCGAGTGCGGTCGAGTCCGCCGCCGTCACCCGGCCGCGGGCCCGCAGCACCAGCGAGTCGCGCCAACTGCCACTGACCACCGTCACGCGGAGCTCGCGTCCCGTGCGCGTCGAATCGGCGCGCGAACGGCCGTTCGCCTCGGGGAGCCAGAGCACCAGGCCCTGACCGTTGGACGGCACCACGTTCACCCCATCCAGCGCCCACGAGATGCGGCCGGCGTGGACGGTGCCGGTGAAGACGAAGCGGTCGATGACGGGGCGTCCGGCGCGCGTCACGCCGAACTGTCCGCGCGCGCTCCGCATCGGGGCGCGCGGCACGCCGCTCCACGCGAGCGCCCGCCAGATGCGCCCGTCGCTCACCTGGTTGTTGACGCTCTCGCCGGTGCCGAGGTTGAAGAAGTCGGCGTTGATCGCGACGCGCACCACGCGGCCGTCGCGCCGCGCGCGCTCCATCATCCCCGACACCGTCTCCCGTCCGCGCAGCGAGTCGAGCGCGCGCACGCTGCGCACGTCGTACCGGCCGCTGCGCAAGTCCACACGCACCACGTGTACGCGCCACGGCCCCTGCTGGCGCACGAAATACGTGTGCACCAACCCCGGCGCCACGGTATCCACGACGGTGGAGTCCAGTGCGGGCTGTTGGGCGAACAGCGGTGCAGCGAGCGCGAGCCACAGCAAAAGCGAACGGAGCATCGGCCTCTCGATCGGGGGGACGTGGGAATCTACATTCGGTCGGGATGCGAAGCGGGCGCCCAACCCGGCGAACCGCCGTGCGGCGGATTGCGCGGATGGGAGCGGATCACGCGGATCCTGCCTAACGGCCTTGCCGCGGATTACGCGGATAGGAGCGGATAACGCGGATCCTGCTTGGGGTTACCCACAAGCCGTATCCGCGTTCATCCGCATATTCCGCGTACTCCGCGGCAAGGCCGTTGCAGTAACACCCTGCTCTGTCGCACCGGTTCCGATCGGACCGCGGACGCGTTTCGCTCACACCGAATGCGTGTGCCGGTGCGCAGCATGCCGCCACTCCTCCGGCAGCCGCGCAGCGGCCTGCTCGAGCAGCGCCCGCACCTCGGCGTCCTCCAGCTGGTCGAAGTCGCGGTACCACGCGCCGACGGCGATGAACTGCGACGGCGTGCGCACGATCACGGTCTCATCGGCGACGTGCGCCACGTCCGCCGCGCTGTCCATCGCCGCCACCGGACTGGCCACCACCACGCGCCGCGCGCCCTGCGCCCGCAGCGCCATCACGGCGGCGCGCACCGTCGCGCCGGTCGCGATGCCGTCATCCACCAGGATCACCGTGCTGCCGTGCACGTCAACCGGTGGCCGGTCGCCGCGAAACCGCAGCTCGCCGCCGCGCACTTCCTCGTCGGCGATGCGGATGCGGCGTTCCAGCTCGGGCGCCCGCACGGCGAACGCGCTGACGATCTGCTCGTTGAGCACACGTACGCCGCCGCTGGCCACCGCGCCCATGGCGAGTTCCTCGTGGCCGGGCACGCCGACCTTGCGCGCCGTGAAGACGTCGAGCGGCAGGCCAAGGGCCATCGCCACCTCGAACGCCACCGGCACGCCGCCGCGCGGCAGGCCGAGCACCAGGACGCCCGATTTGCCCTCGTAGGCCGACAGTCGGTCGGCCAGTTGGCGTCCGGCTTCGGCACGGTTCTCGAAGACCTGGTGCATGACGCCTCCTTCCGCGCGTGCGCGGTCGCGTGGGCCGCGCCCGCGGCCCCGCCCATCGTCTCACGCTACGGCTCGGCCTGCCAGCGAGAAAGAGGGTATTCCCGCACCGGGCGGCGCTGCCGCCTGACCTCCCGGTGGCCGCGCGACTTAGCGAAACAGGTGTCGATAGCTCCCGTAGCCCTCGGCTTCGAGGCGGTCCACCGGAATGAACCGGAGCGACGCCGAGTTGATGCAGTAGCGCATGCCGGTCGGTCCCGGCCCATCGGGGAACAGGTGTCCCAAATGCGAGTCGCCCTCCGCCGAACGGACCTCGACACGGCGCATGCCGTGGCTGCGGTCCTCGACTTCGCTCACGTGACTCGGCTCGATGGGCCGGGTGAACGACGGCCAGCCCGTACCCGAATCGAACTTGTCCGTGGACGCGAAGAGCGGCTCACCGGACACGACATCCACGTAGATGCCGGCCTCGTGGTGATTCCAGAACTCATTGCGGAAGGGCGGCTCCGTCGCGCTGCACTGCGTCACCTCGTACTGCAGGGGCGTGAGCTTTGCGCGCAGGTCGGGATCGTCAGGATTCGGTGCGGGCATGGGGGGCGTCCTGTTCCAGGGGCTGCGTTGGTACCTACTCAATACACCGCGGCGCGGCGCGGTTCCAGGCGCCCAACATGCGCCCGCCAGGCGAACGCCAAGCGAACGCCAAGCGAACGCCAAGCGAACGCCAAGCGAACGCCAAGCGAACGCCAAGCGAACGCCAGGCGAACGCCAAGCGGCCGCCGGGCGGCCGTCAGCGCGCCGGGTGCCAGCGCAACTCGAGCGTCGACCAGGTGTGCGGCACACTGCGGCCGACATGCTCCGCGCTCGTTTGGTGCGCAAGCCATGATACATCGAGGACGCGCCAGCGCAGGCGCACCCCGGCCGCGAGTTCAGTCACCATCGGGCGCAATGCCACATGCGGACTCGAACGGAAGAACGTCCCGCTCAGCATCGCATTTCGCGCGACGCCGCGCCACGTGGCATCGCCCTCCAGTCCCACGCTGACCGCGCCCACCAGCCGGGAGATGCGCTGCGGAAGAGGGAGCGGCAATCCGCTCTCGAACTGCGCGCTCAGCCCTGCCCGCGCCTCCGTCAGCAGCGTGCCCAGCGACGCACCGGCGTGCGGTTGCACGACCAGGGTTCCTGCGGACAGCAGGCGCCGCCGATCATAGTGAACGGCGAAGACCGGTTCGGCCGGCACTTGTTCGCCCCATTCGATCGGGCGGTTGTAGCGTGGAGCGAGGGCGTGAATCAGGCGTTGCGATGCCTCGGCCAGGCTGGGCTTGCCCGTCACGCCCAGCGTCCATCCCGCCTCGGCGATGTCCGACGGCCGTGTCACGCGCGTGCGCGCGGCAAACCACAGGATGCCGGCGTCGGGGCGTCCGCCGGGGAGGGCGATGGGCTGCCACTTCGGACGCTTCGCCGTAAAGATGTCCTGCCCGAACGAATACGTATGCGACGCGCACGCGGCATCGGCGGGGCGGCACGCACCGAGGAGCGGGGCGATGCGCTTGGCCCATGCGCCTGCGCCGTCGAGGGTGACGGTCAGCCGCACGCCGCTGGTGTATTCCTCGTCCGGGCGCTTCCAGGGCAGCTGCCAGAAGTTGAATGCGTCGTTGTCGGCGCGCACCGCCACGACGCGCTGCGCGGGCGCCGCGAGCGGAGGCCCCAGCACGAACGCCGCCATCACGACCGCATGGACGCGCCTCACCGCGCGCGCTTAGGCTTGAGGAGCAGGTCGTGGAAGTCGAACGAGAAGTCCGTCTCCGGGTCCTTGGCGCGCATCTTCACCTGGTCGATGCCGCCGTCGGCATTCAATTGGAACGTCACCAGCGCGTCGGCGCGCATTTCGCGGTCGTCCCAGCGCGCGAGGAACGTGTCGTGCTGCCAGTGCACGAGGTCGCCCTGGAGGCCCGGAGTCTGCACCATGGCGATGCGCAGCTTGCCTCCGGTCTGTGTGACGCGCACGTCGCCATACCAGGCGTCTTCATACGTGCCGGCGTACTTCTCAAGCGCCAGTGACGGCCGGCTCAGCGAGTCCCGTGCCGCCGCCGCGGCGGTGCGCGCCTTGGCCGCCGCCTCCCGCTGGCGCCTGTCCAGTGCCGCACGCCCGCCCACGAAATCCCACGGCGGTGTGGTGCCGAGCGCGTAGTCGAGCAGCGACCAGCCCAGCGCCGCGTACATCGGCGTCTCGGTGTTGGTGAGCACGGCGACGCCGACGCGTGCATCGGGAATGAAGGCGAGGAACGACAGGTAGCCCGGCAGCCCTCCCGTATGCCAGAGCGTCTTCCGGCCGCGGAAGTCGTTCGTTTGGAACCCGAGAGCGTAGAGGTTGAACTGCCTGCCCAGCGGCGCAAGCTCCGGCGCGGCCGGGCCCGTGAACATGGGCGTCACCCCGGTCCAGATCTCGCGCGCGGTGCGCGCCGACACGAGCCGCGAGCCGTCGGCCAGGCGGCCGCTGTCGAGCTGGACGAGCAGCCACCTGGCGATGTCGCGCGCGCCGGCGTTGATGCCGCCGGCGGGATTGGTGTTGTCGCTCGTCATCGGCGCGATCACCCGCACCGCGCCCTCCACCTCGGCGTGCGTCGTGGCCACGTCGTCGGTGCCGGCCGCGTCGCTGTGCCGCACCGTGCTGGCCGTCATCCCGACGCGCGCGAGGATGCGCTCCTTCACGAACTCCTCCCACGTGCGGCCGCTGACGCGCTCAATGACCTCGCCCGCGACGAGATACAGGACGTTGTCGTAGGCGTACGCCGTGCGGAACGACGCCTCCGGCTTGATGTACCGCAGGCGCCGTACGATCTCCTTGCGATCGTACGTGGACGCGGGCCACCAGAGCAGGTCGCCGGCGCCCAGGCCGAGTCCCGACCGGTGCACGAGCAGGTCGCGAATGGTGAGTTCGCGCGTGACGAACGGATCGTACATCGCGAACTCGGGAAGGTAGCGGATGACCGGTGCGTCCCAGGCCACCTTCCCTTCCTCGACCAGGATGCCGAGCGCGGTGGCGGTGAAGGCCTTGCTGTTGGACGCAATGCCGAACCGCGTGTCGGGGCCCACCCGGTCGGGAGCGCCCAGCTTCTTGATGCCGAATCCCCTGGCGACGATCACCTTGCCGTCCTTCACGACGGCGATCGCGGCGCCCTGGTTGCCGAACATCCTGAGGGCGCGCTCGACGATGCTGTCGATGGCGGCGGGGGTCTGCGCCGCGGCATCCGCGAGGCCGACGACGGGGGCAAGGGCGAGAAGAACGGCGAGGCGGCGCATGGACTCGGGACTGGGTGAAGCGCCGAATTTGGGACGCGTCACCGGCCGTCGGCTAGTGTGTCGCGCGGAAACGGCAGGACGTCCAGCGCCGGTCGGTACCCGCCGCCACATCGCGTCCGGCGGGGTTTACGACTTCCGCACCGGACTACGCGCGCTGATCAGCCCTCGTCGTCGCGCTCGAAGATGCCCAGCGCGCGGTTCTTTCGGACATGGTTCCACGCAAAGTACCGGCCATTCATCGCCACATACACGCCCGGCGGCAGCACCTGCACGAAGGACAGGGCGCTCCCGAGGTTGAAGAGGCCGTCGGAGCTGCCGAACGCATACGGCACCATCGCCCCGGTCAGCACCACGGTCTTGTTCGGGACGCCGGCAGCGATCGCCTTGGCCGTCTCCACCATCGTGTCGGTGCCGTGCGTGATGACCACGCGCTGCTCGTCGCAGTGTCGGCAGGCCTGCACGATGTGCTGCCGGTCGGCGTCGGTCAGCTCGAGCGAATCCTTCATCATGAGCACGTCGACGGAGAGGTCGAGCTTGCAGCGCCCGCGCTCGAGCATGTGCTCCACATAGGTATGCTTGAACGACAGCGTGCCGTTGAGCTCGTTGTACTCCTTGTCGAACGTGCCGCCGGTGACCAGGATGCGAATGGACATGGTGCACGAAGTTTATGGCGCGGTGCGCCATGCGCCAACGCCCCGCTTGACCGCCGCACGCCACCGCCCACATTCGTGCCATGCGTCTCCCTGCCGCCGTGCTCCTCGCCGTCACCGCCCTGCCCTTCGCGCAGGCGCAGGTGACCTCTCGTCCGCCTGCGCCAACCGGCGGTCGAACGATCTCACCCGCCGCGCCGCGCGCGCCGGTCGCAGCAGCCCGCCACACCTTCGCGCTTTCAGCCACCGACTTCCTGCTCGACGGCCAACCGTTCCAGATCCGCGCCGGCGAAATGCACCCGGCGCGCATCCCCGCGGAATACTGGCGGCACCGCATTCAGATGGCCAAGGCGATGGGGCTCAACACCATCGCGGCGTACATCTTCTGGAACTACCACGAGGAATCCGAGGGCCGCTTCGACTTCTCCACGGGCAACCGCGACATCGCGCGCTTCATCCGCATCGCACAGGACGAGGGGATGTGGGTGCTCCTCCGTCCCGGGCCGTACGTCTGCGCCGAGTGGGATTTCGGCGGACTGCCACCGTACCTGCTCGGCGACCCGAACCTTCGCATTCGCTCCATGTACCCACGCTACATGGCCGCCGCCGAACGCTACATGGCGCGGCTCGCCGCGGTGGTGCGCCCGCTCCTCGTGACGCGTGGCGGTCCGGTGCTAATGGTGCAGGTCGAGAACGAGTACGGGAGCTACGGCAACGACCGTCGCTATATGGCGCGGCTGAGGGAGGTGTGGGTCCAGCACGGCATCGATGTGCCGTTCTTCACGGGCGATGGCCCCACCCCGTACATGTTGGAGGCGGGTCATCTCCCGGGTGCCGCCGTCGGCCTCGACAGCGGCTCCGACGAGAAGCACTGGGACCTCGCGCGCTCCATCGTCCCCGGCGTGCCGGTCTTCTCGTCCGAGACGTATCCCGGCTGGCTGACGCACTGGGGCGAGCAGTGGGCGGCGCCGTCTGTGGAGGCGCTGCGAAAGGAAGTGGACTTTCTCCTGCGGGCGAAGAAGTCGTTCAACTTCTACGTGGTGCACGGCGGCACCAACTTCGGCTTCACCGCCGGCGCCAATTCGGGCGGCAAGGGATACGAACCCGACCTCACGAGCTACGACTACGACGCGCCCATCGATGAGCAGGGGCGCGCCACGCCCAAGTACGACATGCTTCGCGCACAGATCGCGGCGTCGCTGCCGTCCGGCGAGGCACCGCCTCCCGTGCCCGCGCCCGTGCCGTCGATCGACATCCCTGAGTTCGCGATGCGCCCGTACGCGTCGCTCTGGCGCAACCTGCCCAGGCCCATCGCCGCGGTGCATCCGCGTCCCTTCGAGTTCTACGGACAGAACCAGGGGCTCGTGCTCTATCGCACCACGCTCGTCGGGCGGAAGAGCGGCAAGCTCGTCGTCACGGACCTCCACGACTTCGCCACCGTCTTCGTGGACGGCGCGTTCGTCGGCACGATAGACCGCCGACTGGGGCAGAAGGGCCTCGACCTTCCGCTGTCTGCCTCTTCACACCCCGTCCTCGACCTCCTCGTTGAGGGCATGGGGCACATCAACTTCGCGCAGGAGATGATTGACCGAAAAGGGATCACCGACCGCGTGACGCTCTCCGGCATGACGCTGTTCAATTGGGAGGTGCACCTGCTCCCGCTCGGGGACCAGTGGGTAACCTCCCTGCGCCCCGACGCGGGGGCTGGGCGCCCCGACGCGGGGGCTGGGCGCGCCGACGCAGGGGCTGGGCGCGCCGACGCGGGGGCTGGGCGCGCCGACGCCGGCTCTGGGCGCGCCGACGCACCGCCCGCTCTCAGGAGCGACGTGCCGCGGCGCCCCGGTCACTTCTTCCGCGGCGAGTTCACGCTCGACAGGCCGGCCGACACCTTCATCGACGTGACGGGCTACAAGAAAGGCGTGGTCTGGGTGAACGGCCACAACCTCGGTCGCTTCTGGGAGATCGGCCCGCAGTTCCGGCTCTACTGCCCCGCATCCTTCCTCAAGGCGGGGCGCAATGACGTCGTGGTGCTCGACCTGCTGAAGCTTGAGGCATCGCCTCTACGCGGCGCTGCAACGCTCAAGTAGCTGACTCTCGAGTGGCGGAATTGCTGATACAGCATACCACGGATCCCACGGAAACCGGCGGAGAGACACGGATGAGGCGTTGAGGAAACCCCGAACGCCCCATCCGTGTTCATCCGTCTTCTTCCGTGTGATCCGTGGTAAGCAGTTCGCGGTTGGAGAATCGCTCGCAGGATTCCGTGCTATCGCGCCCTCACCGCGACGCTCGCCCCCGCGATCCCTTCAGCGGTGGCGCTCAGTGTCATGATCGCCCCCGCGCGCGGCGCACGGATCACTACCAGTGCCAACCCGTTGAACGCCTTGTGCTGCGCCACCTGCGGGGTGGGCCCGACGAACGGTTCGTGATTGGTGGGGTCGCCGTTGTCCACCGCCGCAATCGCGCCGCCGCCCGTGAGCGTGAAGCGCACGAGGTTGTTGCCGCCGGCGCGCACCAGGCGCCCCTGCGCATCCACCACGCGCACGGTCACGAAAGCGAGGTCCTGACCGCCGGCGCGAATCACGGGACGATCAACGTCCAGCTGCAGTGCCGCCGGCGCCCCCGTGGTCTCCACCCGATCTTCGGCCACCACGCGGCCGCCGCGCCACGCCACGGCGCGCAGCGCCCCTGGTGCATACGGCACCTGCCACGCGAGATGGAAGTCCGAGACGCCCCGCCAGTGACGCACCCCCTGCGACACGCCGTTCAGGAACAGCTCCACCGAGTCGGCGTTCGTATAGGTCCAGACCGGAATCGGCTTGCCCTCGTACTCCACGGGCCAGTTCCAGTGCGGCAGCAGGTGCACCATCGGCTCGGCGCGCCACTGGCTCTGATAGAGGTAGAAGCGGTCCTTCGGGAACCCCGTGATGTCCACGATGCCGAACGACGAACTGCGATTCGGCCAGTCGAACGGCGTCGGCTCGCCGATGTAGTCGATCCCCGTCCAGACGAACTCACCCGCGATCCACGGATAGTCGCGCATCGCCTTGAACTGCGCCTCGGCGCTGTTTCCCCACGACGGGCCCTCGAAGTCGTACGACGTCACGTGGTTGTTGAGCCGATTGACCACCTGCGGCGTGCGGAGGTTGAGCACCAGGTTGTACTGGTCTCGCGAGCTGTAGTCGGAGGACGACTCGGAGCTGAACGCCTTCATGCCTCGCACCGTCGGATAGACGTTCAGGTGGTAATTGATGCCGAACAGGTCGAGCGGCTTGGCAAAGCCCGTTCGCAGGGCGCCCGTCGGATTGTCCATCCCCGCCGTGACGAAGCGCGTGGGATCCTCCTCGCGGACGAACGTCGCGAGACGCGTCGCCATCGCCTCTGCCCGCGTGGTGTCGCCCTGCTCGGGGATCTCGTTGCCAATGCTCCACATCACCACGCTTGGATGGTTGCGGTCGCGCCGCACCATGTCGCGCGTGTCGCGCTCGCTCCACTCGTCGAAGTAGAGGCCGTAGCCGAACTGCGTCTTGTTCTGTTTCCACTCGTCGAAGACCTCGTCCATCACGACGAAGCCCATGCGGTCCGCGAGGTCGAGCAGCGCCGGGGCCGGCGGGTTGTGGCTGGTGCGGATCGCGTTGACGCCCATCCGCTTCATGATCTCGAGCTGGCGTTCGATGCCCCGGTCGAACGCGGCGGCGCCGAGCGGCCCGAGGTCGTGGTGCAGGCAGACGCCCTGCAGCGGCAGGCGCACGCCATTGAGCTGGAAGCCGCTGTCGGGCGAGAAGCCGATGGTGCGAATGCCGTACGCGACGCGCTCGCTGTCCACGACGCGGCCGCCGATGCGCACCACCGCCTCCACCTCGTACAGGTACGGATCGGCCACGGACCAGCGGCGCGGCATCAGCACGGGGAGGGCGAGCTCGGCGCGGGCGTGGCCGTCTGCGGCAACCGCGATCGGCTCTCGCGCCATCGCGACCTCCCGCCCCGCCGCGTCGCGGACCGTCACCTCGGCGCGCGCGTTGACGCCGGCCGGGGTGTAGTTGCGCACATCGAGGCGGACGGCGAGGTCGGCGCGCTGGTCGGTGACGCTCGTGGTGCGCACCACCGTCCCCCACTGCTCAATCCGCACCGGGTCGGTGACCGTCAGCCAGACGTGGCGGTAGATCCCGGCGCCCGAGTACCACCGCGACGACGGCTGCTTCACCTGGACACGCACGGCCACGACGTTCGCAACGCCGGCCGGCTTCAGGTGCGGCGTGACATCGTAGTGGAAGGAGGAGTAGCCGTACGGCCGCGTGCCGAGCGATTGGCCATTGAGCCAGACCTCGGAGTTCATGTACGCCCCCTCGAACTCCAGGAAGACGCGACGTCCCGCTGAACCTGGCGGAAGGGTAAACGTCTTGCGGTACCAGCCGATGCCGCCGTTGAGGTAGCCGTGCGACGACCCGCCGGGGCTGCGCGGATCGAACGGCCCTTCCGCCACCGACGGCAGCAGCTGCTGCTGCCTGCTCAGCGCGCGCCCTGCCGCGGCGACCTCGCGGTCGCCCTTGCCGAGGACCATGAAGTCATGCGGCAGGTCCACGGCTTCCCACGCGGAGTCGTCGAGGCCGGCCAATTGGCCGCCGGACACTTCTCCGGTGCGGAAGCGCCAATCGAAGTCGAAGAGCGTTCGCTGACGAGGTCCGTCAATCGACTGCTCGCGGACAGGGTGAGGGCCAGACACATCGCCCAACGAACCGGCGATGGAGAGTGGAGCCGCCGGCCAGAGCAGAAGCGCGAGGCCGGCCATGAGCTGGGAACGATGAGCGCGCATAACCTATTCTATTGAAAGAGGATGCCACTCGCGAACGGCTGACACTCCGTGGGGTAAGACGCCGTAGTACTTAATTCACTGTCGTCCTCTGCCGCACCCTGCCCTTCTCCACCGCCTTCTGCCCCATCGGGGTCGCATTGGTGGCCACGCCCGGTCATAATTACAGGTCCTATCGGAATTCTACCCTCTGGAGCCGAATGCCCCACCCGTTCCGATGTGCCCTTCGCGCCGTCGCCCTGATCGGGGTCCTCCTGACCCTGTCGGGGTGCTCCATCAAGCGGATGGCCATCAATTCGTTGGGAGACGCCCTCGCTTCGGGCAGTTCCTCGACGTTCGCGAGGGACGACGACCCGGAGCTGGTGCGCGACGCGACGCCCTTCGCCCTCAAGACCATCGAGGGGCTGATTGACGCCTCCCCCCGGCACGTCGGCCTGCTGACGGCGGCGGCCAGCGGCTTCACGCAGTACGGATTTGCCTTCATCCAGCAGGAAGCCGATTTCACGGAGGCGCAGGACCTCGCCCGTTCCACCGAGATGCGCCAGCGTGCCAAGCGTCTCTACCTGCGGGCGGCGGAGTACGGGCTGCGCGGGCTGGAAGTAGACCTGCCGGGATTCCGCGACCGGCTGACGAGCGACGCCGATGCGGCGCTCGCGAAGACGGGCAAGAAGCACGTTGCCCTGCTCTACTGGACCGGCGCCGCCTGGGCGGCGGCGCTGGCGATCGACGTCAACGATTCCGACCTCGCCGTCCGGCAGACGACGATCGAGAAGATGATGCACCGCGCGCTCGCGCTCGACGAGACGTTCGAGATGGGTGCGCTGCACGAGTTCTTCGGTACATGGGAAGCAGCACATGCCGCCGCGGGCGGTTCGATGCCCAAGGCGCGGCAACATTTTGCACGAGCAACACAGCTTGCGGCCGGGCGGCGCGTCGCGCCGTTCGTCAGCATGGCCGAGTCGGTATGCATCAACGAGAACAACCGAAAGGAATTCGAGGCGCTGCTCAACCAGGCGCTCGCCGTTGATCTCGACAAGGCGCCTGAACGGCGGCTGGCCAACATGATCATGCAGCGGCGTGCCCGCTGGTTGCTCAGCCGCATCGACGACCTGTTCGTCGACTAACCAGACCAATAATGACCCGCAGACATACCACGCTGTTCGCACTCGTCCTTGCCCTGCTCGCCGCCTTCGCTCTTCCCGCACAGGGGCAGGCGCCGGTGACGGTCAAGATGGCCACGCTTGTCCCCGAGAACTCCTCCTGGTTCCTGGTGCTCAAGGAAGTCGCCAATGACTGGAGCCGGATCTCCAACGGCAAGGTGCGCGTGCTGCTGTACCCCGGCGGCCGGCAGGGCGACGATCCCGATGTGGTGCGCAAGATGAACCTCGGCACGCTGAACGCCGGCGTGCTCACGTCGGCGGGACTCGGCGAGGTGGAGCGCGGGGTGTACGCGCTCAGCATCCCGATGGCCTTCGCCGACTACGAGGAGGTCTACGCGGTGCTCGAGAAGATGCGCCCGAAGCTCGAGGCGCAGTTCGAGGAGAAGGGATTCATCGTGCTCAACTGGGCCGACGGCGGCTGGAACCACTGGTTCACCAAGTCGGCGGCGGCCACCCCCGACGAGATGAAGAAGCTCAAGCTCTTCAGCTGGGCCGGCGACATGAAGACGACCGAGGCGTACAAGAAGATGGGCTTCGACCCGCGCCCGGCGCCGTCCACGGAGCTCATCACCGGCCTGCAGACCGGGCTGTTTGAGTCCTTCCTTGCCCCGCCGCAGGTGGCGCTGATCACGCGCTACTACGAGCAGACGAAGTACATGACGGACATGAAGGTGCAGATCCTGATGGGCGCCACCATCATCAAGAAGGAGACGTGGGAGAAGATTCCCGCCGACCTGCGCCCCAAGCTGATGGCATCGGCGCGCACGGCTGGCGACAAGCTGCAGCGGTCCATTCGTGACAGCTATCAGCGCGACGTGGACGCGATGAAGAAGGCGGGGCTTGTCGTGGTGCCGGTGGATGCGAGGACGCGCGAGATGTGGCGCCGCTCGGTGGAGGTCGGGTATCCGATCATCCGCGGCGGCGTGATGCCGGCCGACGCGTTCGACGACGCGCTGCGGTACCGCGACGAATACCGCCGCCAGAAAGGCGCGGCGAAGAAGTGAGTCGCGCCACGGCAGTGTTCCGGCGCACGGAACAGGGGATCCTGGTCGTCACGCTCGGCCTGGCCGCCACGCTGCCGCTCATTGACATGATCGGCCGCCCGCTCGGCGGCTTCCATCTCGTTGGTACCGCGAGCTACGTGCAGCAGCTCACGCTCTGGCTCGCCTTCGTCGGCGGCATGGCGGCGACAAGCCAGGCCAAGCACCTCACCCTCTCCACGTCGGAGTTCTTCGGCGAGGGGACGGCGCGCGACGTTACGCGGCTGCTCTCGTACTCGGTGGCTGCCGCGGTGGCGGCCATTCTCGCGTACGCGAGCGCGCGTGTGGTGCAGGCCAACCGGCTCGAGCCGAAGATGCTCCCCATCGGCATCCCCGAATGGGTGAGCGAACTCATCATGCCGGTGTCGATGGGCATCATGGCGCTCATCTTCATCTGGAACGCGTCGGAGAAGTGGTGGGGCCGGTCCATTGCGCTTGCCTGCGTGGCCGGTGCGTTCGCCGTGGGGCTCGTGCCGCCCGACTTCACACATTACCTGTGGCCGCTCGCCCTGCTGGTGCTCGCCGCGGCCCTCCTCGGCGCGCCGGTCTTCGTGGCGATGGGCGGTGTGGCACTCGTGCTCTTCTTTGCGGAGGGCGTGCCGGTGGCCGCCGTCTCGGCGGAGGTGTACCGGCTCATCGCGTCGCCGACATTGCCCGCTATTCCGCTGCTCACCGCGGCCGGATACGTGCTGGCCGAGAGCGCGGCCGCCGAGCGCCTGGTGCGCTTCTTCCGCGCCGTGTTCGGCTGGATGCCGGGCGGCATCGCGGTGATGGTGGCGGCGGTCTGCGCGCTCTTTACGACGTTCACCGGCGGGTCGGGCGTGACGATCATCGCGCTCGGCGGGCTCGTCTACCCCATCCTGCGCAAGGACGGCTACTCCGAGGGTTTCTCGCTCGGCCTGGTCACGGCGGCCGGGTCGCTGGGCCTGCTCTTCCCCCCCAGCCTGCCGGTCATCCTGTACAGCGTGGTGGCGAGTTCGCGCGAGGCGTCAGTGCCGGCCGACCAGCTCTTCCTCGCCGGCTTGCTGCCCGGCCTCCTGCTCGTCGTGCTGACCGCAGGCTACGGCATCTTCGTGGGCCGTCACGTGCAGAAGGAACGCGCACCGTTCTCGTGGCGCGAGGTGGGGCAGTCGGCGTGGCTGGCCAAGTGGGAGCTGATGCTCCCCGTGCTGATCATCGCGCTCTTCGTCACCGGCTCGGCCACGATGCTCGAGACGGCGGCCGCGGCGCTCGTATACGCGGTGATCGTGGAGTGCTTCATCACGCGCGACATCAAGCTTTTCACGGAGCTGCCCGAGGTGCTGCTGAAGGCCGCGGCGCTCATGGGCGCCGTGCTCATCCTGCTCTCGGTGGCCATGGGACTGACCAATTACCTGGTCGACGCCATGATCCCCGACGCCATCCTCGCGTGGGTGCAGCAGCATATCCACTCGCCGATGGTCTTCCTGCTGGCGCTCAACGTGCTGCTGCTGATCCTCGGCAGCGTGCTCGAGATCTATTCGGCGATCATCATCCTCGCGCCGCTCATCGCCCCGATGGGGACGGCGTTCGGCATTGATCCCGTGCACCTTGGCGTGATCTTCCTCGCCAATCTCGAGATGGGCTTCCTGCTGCCGCCGGTGGGGTTGAACCTCTTCCTGTCGTCCTCGCGCTTCAACCATCCGCTGACGAGCCTGTACCGGCACATCCTGCCTTTCCTTGTGATCACCGGAATCGGGGTGCTGTTGATCACCTACATGCCGTGGATGAGTCTGGGCGTGCTGGAAATGCTCGGAAAGAGATAGACAACAGAGAGACAACAGAGAAACAACAGAGAGACAACAGTACGCGTGGGGACGGTCTTCACACCCCCACCTCTGTTGTCTCTCTGTTTTTCGCTGTTTCTTCTCTGTAGTCTCTCTTGTGTATGCTTTCTAGGGCCTTTCCCTACTGCGGCGACCCACGGCCGACGCCAGAATTCGGACACGGGTCCGGCGTCATTCCCGCAGATCACGCGCGCGTCATCGCGCCCGTGCAGGGAGCGTCGCGGCACCCGACATCGGGAGGCACTATGTCCATTCGTTCAGTGTTCTTGGCCCTCGCCGCGCTGGTCGTGACGGCCCCAGCCACGCTCCGCGGGCAGGAGGAGGACATTGACTTCGCCAAGGCGCGCCGCGAGTTCGTCGCCGGCCAGCCGAGAGCGGCTGCCAACTCCCTGCTCATGGCCAGCCTCGGCGTGCGCCAGCAGGTGGGCCGGTGCCGCGATGAGGTCATCGGGTCGGAGTTGCTCAACGCCGAGAGCAACCTCGAGAAGTTGGCGAACTCGTTGCGTGCCGGCACCATCAAGGACGTGAAGTCACTCGACGCCGAGCTCACGAAGATCGACCGCTTCCTTGCGCATCATCACCTGCTGTTGGTGAAGGAGGTGATGAAGCGTCCGCGCGCCGACAACATTCCGACGACCGCCCGCGACCTTGACCGTCTGGCCTATCACTTCGAGCGGTCGTTCACGCTGAACGGCAGGAAGCCCAACGAGGAGCAGGCCGCGGCCATCGCCGAGGCGCTGAAGCTGGCCAAGGAAATCGAGACGTCCAACGCGATCCCGGGCACCGCGAGCGCGACGCTGGCCTTGATCGAGAAGCAGGTGGTCAGCGCGGAGACGACGGCCACCAAGTAGGTCGGGTGATCGCCCGGCATTGATGGCCGGGCAGTTGAGAAACGCCGGGCTGGCGCAATCGCGCCAGCCCGGCGTTTTCGCATGCTTCCTGTGCCGAGGTGTGCCAGGTGCCTCCGCGAGGCATTGTCCGGCGCGCCAACTTCTCCAGCAACTGCATACCACGGATGATACGGAACCCTACGGATGCACACGGATCAGGCGTTGGGGAAACCCCAAAGTCAGGATCCGTGTCCTTCCGTTTGCTTCCGTGAGTTCCGTGGTATGCAGTTCGCTGTCACTCGTAGCTCGCGAGCGGAGTAGAGTGGCGGACTGCCAGGCAGCCCGATCAGTGGCACCCGTCGGTGCAGGTCGGCGCGCCGCGCAGCCCCTCAGCGCCCTCCTTCGCGATGATCGGCACCATCGCCAGCGCGGCCACGGGATCGGCCCACCACCATCCCGCCAGGGCGTTGAGCAGCAGTCCGCCAAGGAGAATGGCCGACAGCCACATGCAGAGCGACGTCTGCGTCGCTTCCGCGGTGAGCGCCCGACTGCCAAGCGCGATGCCGATGCGTCGCTTGGCACGGGCAAGGTAGGGCATCACGAGCACCGACGCCGCCGCGAGCACAATACCGACCGGGCTCTCGCCCGGCGCCTCGCGGTTCCAGAGCGCGAGCCCGGCGTCCACGGAGACGTAGAGCGCGAGCGCCATGAACAGCGCCCCGATGATGCGATGCGACGTGCGCTCGACGCGCTCGCGGCGCGCATGGTCCGCGTCGGCGTTGAGCCGCCAGAGCGCCACGACCGAGGCGGTCAACTCGATGCCACTGTCAATGCCAAAGCCGATGAGCGCCACGGATCCCGCGGCGACGCCAGCCGCGATGGCAATGACTCCCTCCAGCGCATTGTAGCCGAGCGTGGCGAGGTTGAGTCGGCGGCTGCGCGCCACGAGATCGGCGCGTGCGTCGGCGGTGAGGAGCGTGGCGCCCATCACTGCAAACTAGTCGAAGGCGGCGGCCGCAAACAGCAGCGCGGCGCATCGCGAGGGCTCCGCGCCTACGGCCAGATGACGCGGCGCATCCAGTACGCGGCGGCGCGGAGCGGCGCGCCGCGGTTGACGTCGCCCATGATGCGGTCCCAGGCGCCGCGCCCTTCCGCGCTGAGGCGTGACCGCTGCACGTCGTGCGTGCGCAGCACGAGGCCGACGTTGCCGAGCAGTTCACTCGACATCGAGCTGCCCAGCACCGAGCGATCCAGGTCGTCGGCGATGTCATGTCGGCCGAGGGCGCGCAGTTCCGCCTCGACCGTGAACAACTCCGGCCACCAGGCGCGACGTTCGCCGTCGGTCATCAGCAGGTCCGCCCGCTGACGAACCAGCAGCTCGCATACGGCGACGTCTTCATGAACTCGAGAAGCATCGCGCCGACTTTCTGGCGTGCGCCGGTGCCCGGATGCGTGTTGTCGGTGGCAAAGTCGGACGGCAGGTAGGTGAGCCCGTCGCTCCGCGGCGTGGTGCCGTTGGCCCAGAGGTACGGCCCCCACGCCAGCCACGGCGCCGCCACGCCGGGGCGCAGGTCGCCGGCCCGCGCATCCGGCGTTCCATTGGCGCCCTGCTGGATCTGCGCCTCGATGAGCCACTTCACCGCAAAGCCGGTTTCGTACGCGAACGGCTCCGGGTTGAGCGTGCCGGACTGCGCATACCCCGCGTAGATGCGGCTCGAGAGGAAGACGATCTGCAGGTTGGGGTAACGCACCTTGAGCGTTCGGACGAGCGTGCCGAGTCCGGCAGTGATCGTGTACGCGTCGGCATTGGCCGCAGGCAGCGAAACGGTCGGCCCTGGCGTGGCCTGCTTGAGCCAGACCGCCTGCACTTGCGCTTCGGTGACGCCGAGCGCGGCGAGTCGCGTGTCGCGCACTGTTGTGTAGGTGGCGTCGGTGACCTGGTCCCAGTCAGGAATCACCTTGCCCCCCTGCGCCCCGTCGACGATGACGACGCGCGCGCGATTGAACGAGGCGTCGGCGAGCGCCTGGCCGATGAACGAAAACGACTGGCACGTCGTCGGCCCGCCGCCACAGAACTCCTGCGTCACGTTGGACATCCCCACGGAGAGGAAGACGATCTTGCCGTTGGCGTCCGGTTGGCCGGCGGAGCTGAGCGGGCGGATACTGCGCGCGAAGGTCGTGCCGAGCGCGGCATGCGCGCTGGGGACGGCGTTGGAGCCATTGGGATAGAGGCCACCGCGGAAACCGCGGTAGGTGCCGGCGCCGAGATCGGTGAGCGGGAGCTTCGTGGTGTCGGGAGGCAGCCCACGGGCGGGATAGGATGGGGGCGTTTCGTCCGCGGCGCAGGCAGCAGCGACCAGTGCGGCCACAACCGCAAGCAGCTGGCGCCGCACCGGCGGCGGCGGCGTATACCACGTATCAGTCACAGCTGTAGCTACCGGCTGAATACTTCCCACTTCGTACGGTCGAAAATGTCCCAGGTCTGATCCTGGGGGCGCCGCCCAGCGGCGCCTGCCTTTTCGGCTCATTCTAGGGCGTCCCTCCTGTGGG